>OEIV010000828.1_pt1 | contig 15661 bp, 16 predicted proteins | sample 1539231 | NCBI WGS metagenome assembly OEIV01 (sample SAMN03794762, study PRJEB22550) | activated sludge metagenome | feature: wastewater treatment plant; material: activated sludge; isolation source: Wastewater treatment plant of a petroleum refinery complex | place: Argentina: Buenos Aires ...
CTGGGCGACAGCAGCCCCTCGGCCTCGTAGTAGCGCAGGGCCGACGGGCGCAGGCTGACGCGATGGGCCAACTGACCAATGGTAAGCATGGGCCAATAATAGCGTGGGCTGAAGAGATGGCACGCTGATGACGCAGATGGGCGCAGATTTTCGCTGATAGATTCTGAGCAGCGAAAATCAGCGCTGGTTAGCGTCATCAGCGTGCCATTCTTGTGTATGCGATTGCGTCGGTCCAGCATCCGTGGAAGGGCATGAAACCGGTATGGAAGTGCACGAAGCATCTCATCGTTTGGCGCTTGTTTGCGTGCTACACTTCAATACGTGGAGGCTGGCATGAACAGGCAAAATATCACTCTCTCACTGCCCAAGGAAACGCTACGCAGAGTAAGACTGTTGGCAACACAGCGGGGAATGTCGATTTCGTGCTTGGTAACGGTCGAACTGGAAAGGCTGATTGCTGAAGAGGATGTTTACTTGCAGGCCCAACTGCGGCATTTGAGCCTACTAGAAAAGGGCATTGACCTGGGCACGCAGGGGCGCATCCAAATGACACGGGACGGACTCCACAAACGCACCCATGATGGATGATACCCATCACGACGGCGCTTCTCCCAACAGTTCCAACATCCGCGCATAAACAACCGCCTTCTTCGCCGGGTCGGCCGCCGGGTCAATGGCGTTGTGGGGAATCTCCAGCTCCGGGGCGAACTCGTCGGCGATGACGTTGGCCCCGTGGGCGCGCCACAGCGCCGCCAGCCGATACGTCGCGCCGTTGGCGACCTGGGTCTCGCGGGCGGTGGTCAGCAGGATGAGGCGGCGGCCGGCGGGGGGCGCGGCCTTGGCCTGGCGGAACAGCGCCCGCCCCAGCCGCAGCGTCTCGGCCAGGGCGCGCGTCGTCTGGCCGCGATAGACCCAGTCGCGCCGCGGCTCCAGCGGGTCTTCCAGGTTGACACTGGGCATGCGGCTGTAGACGTTCATCATGGCTGTGCCCACCGCCGGCGACACACGCCGCACGCCCAGGAAGGGGGCCAGCAGCAGCGCGGTGTGCATCTCGGCCCGGTTCTGCCCCATCCAGCCGACGACGGCCGCGCCGCCGGAGATGCCCACGGCGACGATCTCCTCGCCCAGCCCGGCGGCCAGGTCAACGGCGGCGTCGGCGTAGTCGCGCAACTCCTCGGCCCGCAGCCCGCGCAACTCGGCCAGGCGCATGCTGCGGCGGCCGTGGCGGGGCATGAGGGGGACGTAGACGGTGTGGCCGCGGGCGTGCAGCAGCCGGCCCAGCTCCTCGAACTGGCGCGGCGAGTTGGTCGTGCCGTGGATGAAGACGTAGACGCGGCGCGTCGGCCGGCCGTGGGTCAGCAGCAGGGAGTGGATGGCCGGGTTACAGACCGGCGCTTCGGCCGCGGCGATGGCCTCGAAGCGGGCCATGGCCTCGGCGTAGTCACGGGCCGGTTTCGGCCGCGTCCCCAGCCCGCCGGTGGGCACGGGCACGAGGACGATGAGCAGCGCCGCCAGCACCACTATGCCCACCGCCGCGACCAGAGTCACCACGCCGACAGGCCACGGCTCAATGGTCGTCACATGCCTCCCCGCTCATGGCCGCTCTTCCGTCAGCAGGTCGATGAGCAGCGGATAGACCACGTCGATGGGCACGTTGGGCCGGGTGACAGAGATAAAGTCGTGGGGCAGGCGCATGTCACGGCTGAGGGTGTAGCTGTCGGCCGCGCCACCCCGTTCCGCCCACTTCTCGGCCAGGCGATAGCCGACGGTGTTGCTGATGGAGGTCTCGCTGGCGTTGATGATCATCCGTTGCGCGGCCGAGGCGGGCGGCGCGCTGCCGGCGGCGGCGAAGGCGTCGAAGCCGAGTTGCATGTAGGTTCCCATCGAGCGCAGCGGGTAGCCGAAGTAGGCGTAGGGGGCGGTGGCCGGGTTGCCTTCGCGGTTGATGGGGTCCCACCAGCGGTAGATGTTGGGCAGGACGCGGATGAGGTTCGTCAGCCCCTTGTTGAGCCACGCGCCGGGCAGAAAGCGCACGCCGATGAACGGGGCCATGGGCGCGGCCAGATCGACGTCGGCGCGGTGCTGGGCCAGCCAGGCGGCGATGGCCCCGCCGCCGGAGAGGCCGCTGACAGTGACGTGCTCGCCGAGGCCCTGGGCGATGTCGGCCGTCTCGGTGCCGTGGGCGGCCAGGTCGGCGGCGGTCAGGTTCTCCAGGGCGTGGCCGTAGCGTTCGGTCAGGCCGTGGTAGGGGGCCAGGGGGATGTAGACGTTGTAGCCCAGGTCGAAGAAGCGCTGGCCCAGCTCGCGGAACTGCTCCGGGCAACTGGTGAAGCCGTGGTAGAAGACGATGGCCCGTTCGACCTTCTCGCCATGGCTCATGAGGATGGAGTGGCAGACGGGGTTGAAGTCGGCCGTCTCGCTCTCTTCGGTCCAGATGGCGTCGATCTCGGCCGCGGCGGCGTCATAGTCGGCCGCCGGGCGGGAGGGCAGCGGGTTGGCGACGCGAATGGGGTAGAACGCGGCGACGGTGATGATCAGCAGCAGCAGGGCCAGCAGGGTGAGCACGATGAGCACGATGGCGCGGACGATGCGTCGGCCGCGGGAGGGGGTGGAGACAGGCGGGGGCGATGTGGTCATGGATGTACCTTCGGGCCGTGGGGGGTATGACAGGCATGCCCACGACGTAACGAACTAAGCAGGGCAGTTTAGCGCGGACGTAGCGGACGCGCAATTTGGCGCGGCGGGGCGTTGCCCGGACGTAATCGTCCTAATCAGTTGTCACCGAACTGTTGACTATTCGATCCAAAGCTCTTGGGCCGGGCCGATGAGGCGGAGGTCAAGCTGGTTCAGGACGTCGCGGCCTAGAATGGCTTCGTTCGATTTTAGCCCGGCAACCGCCTTAATGCCGTGTATGACGTGTGGCCCAAGCTGCAACGTTACAGCGTACAGATCCACAGGAATGGCTTGCCCCGTGATTCCGCGCAATTGCCATGAGCGGTAGTAACGTGCTCTGGCTGCTCTTAACGATTCGATCGGCAGCAGAGTTGCGTCTGCTCCTGAATCGACAATTGCCAGAACTTGGGCAGCAACGGCCTCAGTATCACGAGATAACAGAGCCACTTCCACCATTGGCATTGCCGGCTCATAATCCTGATGGTTATATGGGTAGCTATAAACAGGCATCTTTCCAGCGGCCTATCGTACTTGTCGGACCAGCCGGGGGGAGTAGATACGAATCTCACGATCCGGCTCGCCGGTCACCCGTCTCACGTGAACGACTTCATCAGCAAAGCGGGCATCGATGCGACGGAGCAGGGCAATCTCATCGGCGTCGGAATCCACTAACTCACCACCGTGAATGGCCACGTACTGTCCCTCGTGCGTCGCCAACAGTGAATCGTGCAGGCGCGCATAAGCGGCTTGCTCTTGCTGCATCTGTTCACGCTGCGGGTTGATGTCGAACGCGGGAAAAGCCTCTGCCAACGCTTCGGCAATCACCGTATCCACTGGTTGGTGATTCAGCCGCGCCAATTCCCGCGCCCGGCGGTAGAGCGGTTCAGGGATGGAGATGGTGACGTAGTTGGACATGAATGAATTATATCAGAACCGGGCGGCTCAGTCGCGCGGCGCGTTGCCCCGCTGCGCCAACCGAGCGCGGCCGAGGGCGAAGACGGCGATGGCGATCCAGAAGGCGTTGACGGCCACCGAGGGCATGGCCCCGTGGTAGAAGGAGTTGACCAGCACCAGCGCCCCGCCGACGAGGTTGAGCGCCTGGTAGCGCGGGCTGTCGCCGGGCAGGCGGCGGGTGGAGACGAGGGCGTAGGCGAGGAGGAGGGCGGCCGTGCCGGCCCAGCCGGAGAGTTCGAGGAGGAGGTTCATGGGCAATTGACGATTTGGTAGACCGCGCTACCTAGTCGGTGTCTATCTGCGTCGTATGCGCCGGGCCGTTGAGCGTCATGGCCAGTTGGTTCAGCACATCGCGGCCATGGAAATCATCGTCCCGTCAGCGCCGGATCGACCAGGGCAGTGACCGGCTGGAGCGGCTGTCCGGCATAGCCGTCAACGGCCACCGACGGAACGGGCATCGCCGGGTGGTAGGTTTCGTCGTAGGGGCAGTCGAGATTGATTATGCTCTAGAACATAGGCGGCTGGAGCGACCTAGCGCCTGACTTCTCGGAAGCCGAGCGAATCATGACGATATGATACTGCAAATGGCTGGAGTTGGAAAGCTGCGAGGCGCAAGATACAGTGCTTCTCACTGTTCATCAGTTGACTAAGCTCTAATTGGCTTGGAAAACTCGTCAAGCTTGAGCAATAGTTTGTGGCGCAACGCGGCTGGCCAGAGTGATAGAATGGTTCTCATTGACACTCATACCGTTTGTGAGCAGTATCTTGATGTAGCGGGTTGGCGTAACTCGCGCCGCAAGAAATGGCTTGTATACTACGGCTACCGGTCAGTAGCTTGCCATGCATTACACAGCTATATCTCACGAAGAGATGGCAAGTCGGTCACAACTTCTTCTTGGGTTCACTCAAATATGAAAGCTGATAGCCTCAAAATAGCCAAGGTCTTTAGTGGTGGTGGTGACGTTCACTACGTTCTCCCGCACTTTCAGCGCGAGTATGCATGGGACAAAGATAATTGGCAGACGTTACTGGATGATGTGTTGGGCGTCTACAAAGTATACGAAGAGAAAGCACCGCCAGAACACTTTATGGGAACACTAGTCGTGATCAACGACGGCGTGCAGCACGGTGTAATCCCTGTTTTTCGTCTTGTTGATGGTCAACAGAGATTGACAACTATTTCACTCATGCTGTGCGCTCTAGGACGACTTATTAAGGAGTCCCATCCTACATTAAGCAAGAAGGTCCAAAAGTTGCTGGTAAACGAGGACGAACAGAACGACCTCTATTTTAAGCTGCTGCCCACAACCAAGTATGGCGATCGCCTAAGCTATCAGGCGATTATACGAGGCCGCACCATACCAGCTGTAGAGTCTGGAATCCCACAAGCTTTCTCATTCTTCCAAAAGGAGTTTGAAAAGCTGATTGCCCACCAACAGATTGACCCGGAACAGCTCTACATTGTGTTGACCACGTGCCTTCAGGCAGTTTTCATTGACCTAGATAACAGCGAACGGCCCTATGAAATATTCGAGAGCTTGAACTTCAAGGGTCGCACCCTGACACAGGCGGATCTTGTGCGCAACTATATTGCCATGAAGCTGCCGCAGGCCGAACAAACTCCTGTATTTGAACAGTACTGGTCTCCCATCGAGGAGATTTTGCAGGAGAAGCGTAGCGTCGGCAAATCACGTCTTGGCGAATTGACGGCGTTCCTGCGCCATTACCTCGCTTATTTGAACGGGGTGCTTGTCAACGAAGAGCACGTCTATTCCCGTTTCCGCGACCGCGGCCAGCGCATGAGTACGGAGGAATTCATCGAAGAGATGAAGATTCTCAAGCGCTTCGCCGGCTACTATGATCGCATGTTGCGCCCCGAAAAGGAACCCCACAAGGAGTTGCGCGAGCAGTTGCAGCGCCTGAACAGACTTGAATTCGCCACAGCGTACCCGTTCCTGCTATCGGCCTATAACGCTATCGAAAATGGTCAGCTTACTTCTCAGGATTTAGCGCAAGGTCTGGCAACGCTTGAATCGTATATGGTTCGGCGCTATCTGACGCGCGACACCGTAGGCTACATCAACCGCATGTTTCCAACGCTTTGGAAGGAAGTAGAAACGTCAGACTTCGTCACCTCACTGCGCCGCGCTATCGCCACCAAGAACTTTCCGGCCGATGACAGACTGCGCGAAGCGCTGGAGACAAACGAACTCTACAAGCGCGACCGCGAGAAGCTTATTCTGGTGCTGGAAACGATCAATCGCCATCTGTCGCGAGAGACGGATGGGTACACGGTATTGAACGGCAAGGCGACGCTGGAACATATTATGCCGCAATCCTTAAGTGAGGAGTGGCAGCATTACCTGGGGTCTACTTGGGTCGAGGATTACTATTTTCTACACACCATAGGTAACCTGACTCTTGTAACCCAGGGATGGAATAGCACCATGTCGAATGCGCCATATCCCAAGAAAAGGGAATATCTGCGCGACCATGCACTGAAGCTCAATAACAGCTATTTTGCTGATGGGCCTAAGCAGTGGAACGGGGAAGCCATTCTGGAACGAAGCCGATTCCTGGCAGATGCGATCATCCAGATTTGGCCCGCGCCTGAGGCTAATAAAGCAACTGGTAAAGTTTGGCGTGACCGACCGAAGGGATTAAGTATTTTAGGAAGAAAATACGACACAAAGTCCTGGCGTGATATCGTTCACTATACGGCTGAGACTATTGCACAGACAGTCCCGGACTTCGAAGCCACCATCGCTTCGCAGTTTCCGAAGTGGTTTAGCCAAAGCGAAATCGAAAGATCGCGCCACTTAAGCAATGGCTGGTGGGTCTATGTCAACTTCTCTGGGGAGGGCGCACAGAGCTTCGCCGAGAGAATGTTGGATATGGCCGGGATACCTGAGGAGCAATTCCAACTGATATGGTAAGTCCTCCGATCAATGCACGTCCAGCACCCTCTGGCACACAAATGATACATTCTTAGCTACTGCACCCGGACTCAGCCAGATGCTCTTCATAATCCCGCTCTGCGTCACCCTATGTCGCCTCTAGCGCCCCTAAGTCTCCGGCATCGTCTGGCGACTCCAGCACAATAACCGGTATCCCCCTCCCCGCCCGCGCCGCATACCCCCGATACCCCGCATACACCGCCACCGCCTTGGCCCAACACCGCTCCCGCTCGTCGCCGGTCACTTCGCGGGCCACGTAGCGCCGCGTCTGCCCGTCATGGGTGACGCTCACGTCGGGATGGGCCTTGACGTTGTAGTACCACGCCGGGTGCGCCGCCTGCCCCCAGTTGGAGGCGATGAGGATGAGCCGGTCACCGTCGGGGATGCCGACGAGGGGCACGGTGCGCGGTCGGCCGCTCTTCGCCCCGGTCGTCGTCAGTTCGATAATCGGCAGGCCGCTGAGCACGGCCGTGGCCGTCGTCCGCCCGCCGCTGAGGCGCAGCGTGGCCGCGTCCACGTGGTGCATCGTCCGCGCCAGCAGCCAGGCCATCGGCCGCGTCGCCACGACCTTCCGTACAGCGCGTGTCACAACATTCGTTGAGTCAGCCCACTCGGTCATATGCTCTCCATTGGCGGTAACAACCTCACGCCAAGATCGCCAAGGGCGCAAAGATCGCTAAGGGGATTTTTCTTGGCGATCTTGGCGTGTACCTCTTCTTGGCGTCCTTGGCGTCCTTGGCGTCCTTAGCGATCCTTGCGTGAGGTCTTTAAATCTGCCCAATCTGCCTAATCTGCGGATGATTCCCTTCTCAACTCGTCGATCACTTCCGGGTTGACCAGGCTCGACGTATCGCCCGGGTCCTGGCCCAGATAGGCGCTGCGGATGACGCGGCGCATCAGCTTGGCGTTGCGCGTCTTGGGCAGGTCGCTGACGAAGTGGACGGCCGCCGGCGTCAGCGGCTTGCCCAGTTCCGCCCCCACCAGCCGCCGCAACTCGGCCGCCAGCGCCTCGCCCGGCGCGTGGCCCGGCAACAGCACCACGAAGCACACCAGGGCGCTGCCCTTGATCGCGTCGGGCACACCCACTGCCGCCGCTTCGCGCACCGCCGGGTGGGCCACCAGCACCGACTCGACCTCGGCCGGGCCGAGCCGCTTGCCGGCGATCTTGATCGTGTCGTCGGAGCGGCCCAGGATGTACCACAGGCCATCCTCGTCCACCGCCGCCCAGTCGCCATGCACCCACACGCCGGGCAGTTGCGACCAGTAGGTGTCCAGGTAGCGCTGCCGGTCGCCCCAGAAGCCGCGGGCCATGCCGATCCACGGCGCGCGGATGACCAGTTCGCCCACCTGGCCGCGCACCGAGCGCCCGGCGCTATCGACCACGTCGGCGGCGATGCCGGGGCAGGGCGCGGCGAAGGCCGTCGGCTTCAGCGGCAGGATGGGGTTGCCCATGACGATGCCGCCGCTGATCTCCGTGCCGCCGCTGTAGTTGATGATCGGCCGCCGCCCCTCGCCCACCACGTCGAACAGCCAGCGCCACGGCTCCGGGTTCCACGGCTCGCCGGTGCTGGCGAAGAGGCGCACGGCCGACAGGTCGTGGCGGCGCACCGGTTCCGCGCCGTGGGGGGCCAGGGCGCGGATGAGCGTCGGCGAGACGCCCAGGTGGGTCAGCCGGTGGCGCTCGGCCAGCGCCCACAGGCGATCCACGTCGGGGTAGTCGGGCGAGCCGTCGTAGAGGCAGAACGTGGCCCCCAGCAGCGTCGCGCCATAGACCAGCCACGGCCCCATCATCCAGCCCATGTCGGTGATCCAGTAGATGCGATCATTAGGGTGCACGTCCGTGCCGAAGGCCATGTCCTGCGCCGCCTTGACCGGGAAGCCGCAGTGGGTGTGGACGATGCCCTTGGGGCGGCCGGTCGTGCCGCTGGTGTAAAGGATGAGCAGCGTGTCCTCGGCGGCGGTGTCGGCGCTCTCGGCCGTGTCTGGTTGCGGGGCGAGCAGTTCGTGCCACCAGTGGTCGCGTCCGGGGGTCATGGCCACCTCGTTGCCGGCGCGGCGCAGGACGATGACGTGGCGCAGCGCCGGCGCGTGGGCGGCGGCCTCGTCGGCAATGGGCTTCATCGGCGACAGGCGGCCGCGGCGGAACGTGCCGTCGGCGGTGAAGAGGGCCACCGCCCCGGCGTCGGCCAGCCGCGACGCCACCGCGCCCGCGCCGTAGCCGGAGAAGAGCGGCAACGCCACCGCGCCGATCCGGGCCAGGGCCAGCAGGGCCACGGCGATCTCCGGCGTCATGGGCATGAACAGGCCCACGGCGTCACCCACGCCCACGCCGAGGGCGCGCAGGGCGTTGGCGCAGCGGTTGACCTCGGCCGCCAGCTCGCCGTAGCTCAGCGTGCGCGTCGTGCCCTCTTCCCCCTCCCAGATGATGGCCGGGCGGTCGCGCGTCACCGGGTCGTTGGCCCACTTGTCGACGCAGTTGTCGGCGATGTTGAGCCGCCCGCCGACGCACCAGCGCGGCCACTCGATGCCGTCAGATAGGTCGAGCACCGTCGAGTAGGGCACGCGGAAGCGGATGTCGAGGTAGCGCAGGACGGCGTCGGTGAACCAGGCCACGTCGGCCGTGGAGCGGGCCATCAGTTCGGCGTAGTCGGCAATGGCGTGGGCGCGCATGAAGCGCGTCAGGTGGGCGCGCTCGGTCGTATCGGGCGTCGGCCGCCAGACGATCTCGCCGCCAACGGCCGGTTTCTCAGTCATGGGCCACCCTACTCCCTGAGCGTGCTTTCCAGTTGAATCTCGCGCAAGATCGAGTTGACCTCCTGTTCCGACTCCAGATGACGAGCCAGAACAGACGCGGTGCTCTCCAGCACACGCTCGCCGAAGCGTTTGGCCAACTCCTGGCGCAGCCCTTGGCCGATATAGAGTTTCATCAGCGCGGCCACGCTCATGTCCCGGCTGTCGGCGACGCGCTGTAGCGCCTCTAGAACGTCGCCAGGGACGTTAAGCGTCACGGACTGTGTTGCGCGCGGCCTGACCTTCAATTCGTACGCTTCATCACTCATGCTCGTATAGCCTCTTCTCGACCCGCGTTGCCGGCCTGGCCGAGATAATACGCAAGCTACCAACGCGTTCCGTATAGACGGTTAATAGGAGTCGCTCCGATAGAGAGTAGCCGATAATGAACTGGCGTTCTTCGTCGCCGCGCGTCGCATCGCCGGCAACGTAGAACGGGTCGAAGTGGACTTCGGCTGCTTCCTCGAAAGTAACACCATGTTTGTCATAGTTCGCGCGGGCCTTATCGTCGTCCCACTCGAACTCGACGCCTTGTAGCCGATAACGCACCTGCATGACAGGCCTCTTTGACAGATATAGGAGATTATAACAATAGATCGTGCCTGACCGCGGCCACATCGGCCGCAATCTGCGCCTGTAGCGCGTCCAGCCCGGCGAACTTCATTTCGGGCCGGATGCGGCGCACGAACTCCAGCCGCACCTCTTCACCGTAGATGTCCTCGTCAAAGTCGAGCAGGTGGGCTTCGATGGTCACGCCGCTGCCGTTGACCGTCGGCCGCACGCCGACGTTGGTCGCCGCGGCGTAGCGCCGGCCGTGGATGGTGGCGTAGGTGGCGTAGACGCCGAAGCCCGGCAGCAGCAACTCGTCCCACAGGGCCAGGTTGGCCGTCGGGAAGCCGATCGTCCGGCCGCGCTGGTCGCCCTTGACCACCGGGCCGCGAACGCTGTGGTGGCGGCCGAGGCAACCGTTAACGGTAGCCATGTCGCCCGCGGCCAGCGCCTCGCGCACGCGGCGGCTGCTGACCGGCGCGTCGCCCCAGGCCACCATCTCGTCGCGCGTCTCCACGGTGAACCCCTTCGCCGCGCCCTGTCGCCGCAGAAAGGGCACGTCCCCCTCCCGCTTATAGCCCAGAGCGATGTTGTTGCCGCCCCAGAGCTGCTTCATGTCTAGCGCGGCCAGCAACTGATCGACGAAGTCAGCGGCGCGAATCTGGCGCACCTCGTCGTCAAACGGGTGAGTGACGATCAGATCGATGCCCTGCTCGGCCAGCAGATGTACGCGGTCGTCGAGCGTGGTCAGGTAGAAGCGCGGCGGCAGCGTTTGCAGCACGCGCCGCGGATGGGGGAAGAAGGTCAGCGCCGCCGCGCGCGCGCCGTCCTGGCGGGCGCGGGCCACCATGTCCCGCAGCAGCGCCTGGTGGCCGAGGTGTACGCCGTCGAAGGAGCCGACAGCGATATAGGTGGGGCGTTTGTGGTCAACTTCGCTGAGGTGGGTAACGCGAACAAAGGATTGAGTCATAACGAGTTGATAGGGCGGCGTGGAGTGAGCCGCCGAGGGGATTGTAGCACAAAGCTAGACCTCTGAGGTTTGCGGCAAACCTCAGAGGTCTGTGACCTTTAGCATCTTCCGCGGTCGAATCACGTCCCCATCGACCTCGACCACCCCCACAAAGCGCCCGCCCGGCCCGAACGCCGCCACGTTGCCCAACGGAGCGTCGGGCGGGGCGACGAGTCGCTGACCCAATGACAGCCGCAACGCGTCGCTCTCGCCCACGTCCAGCCGCGGCAGATGGGCCACGGCCGCAGCCGGCGGCCGCAGGTGGGCAACAACGCTCTCCGGCGTCAGCGCGTCGAGCGGCAGGGCGTCGGCCACGGCCAGGCGGCCGACCGCCGTCCGCCGCAGCGCCGCCACGTGGCCGCCGCAGCCCAGCGCCGCGCCCAGGTCGTGGGCCAGTGAGCGGATGTAGGTTCCGGAAGAGCAGGCGACGCGCAGGGTGACCAGCGGCGGGTCGAAGGCCAGCAGGTCGAGGGCGTGGATGACTACGTCGCGCTGCGGCAGGTCGATCACTTCGCCGCGCCGGGCGCTTTCATAGAGAGGGCGGCCGTCGCGCTTGACAGCCGAGTGGGGCGGTACGCGCTGGCGGATGGGGCCGCGGAAGGCGTCGAGGGCGTTGGCAATCTGCTCGGCCGTCGCGTCCACCGGCCGCTCGGCCGTCACGTCCCCCTCGGCGTCGTAGGTCGTGGTGGCCTGGCCCAGCCGGACGGTCGTCTCATACGTCTTGTCCAGCCCGACCAAATACTCCAGGAAGCGCGCCGCCGGGCCGAGGCCGAGCACCAGCAGACCGTCGGCCAGCGGGTCGAGCGTGCCGGCGTGGCCGACGCGCCGCAGCCCGGCGGCGCGCCGCACGCGGGCCACGGCGTCGTGGCTCGTCGGGCCGACGGGTTTGTCGAGAAGGAGAATGCCGGAGGTCACGCGGCGCTACTTGGGGCGCTGGCGGCGGATGGCTTCCAGGCAGGCGGCGACGACGGTCGCCTCGGCTTGGGCCAGCGTGCCTTCGAGGGCGCAGCCGGCGGCCAGGGCGTGGCCGCCGCCGCCCAGCCGCACGGCCACCTCGGCCACGTTGTAGGGCGGCACGGCGCGCATGCCGACGCGCACCTTGGCGTCGTCCTGCATCTCGCTCAGCACCACCCCCATCGCCACCCCTTCCACGTCGGCCAGGAAGTTGACCAGGCCGCTGCTGCTGGGGCTGCCCTCCATGCCGGCGCGGCGCAACTCGTCGCGCGAGATGCTCGTCCACAGCAGGCCGTCTTGCAGCTTCATGCGCCCCAGCCCCAGGCCCCACATCTGGGCCGTGGCGTAGGGGCGGCGATGCAGGGCGCGCAGGCTGATGTCGGCGATGTCGGCGCCGCAGTCCACCAGGTCGGCCGCGGCGCGCAAAGTGGCCGCGCTGACGTTGGTTGTACGGAAGCCCATCGTGTCGGTGACGATGCCCGTCAGCAGACTCTCGGCGATGCCGCGCGTCAGCGTCGCGCCCATCTCGCCCAGGAAGCGGGATAGGATTTCGGCCGTCGAGCTGGCGTCAGGCTCGATGACGTTGAACGCGCCGAAGCGGGTGTTGGTGACGTGGTGGTCGATGTTGGCCAGCGTCGGCTTCGGCTCCGGCAGCGCGGCATAGGCCCAGCCCATGCGCGACTCGTCGGCGCAATCGACGGCGATGACCAGATCATAGGGTACGTCGGTGTTGGGCGCGCGGCGCACGTCGGTGGCCAGCGGCAGGTAGTGGAAGCGCTGTGGCACAGCGTCGTCGCAGACCAGCGTGACGCGCTTGCCAAGCTGCTGTAGCGCTTGGCCGGCGGCCGTCAGCGAGCCGATGGCGTCGCCGTCCGGGTCAACGTGAGCGATGACCAGCACGCGGCTGGCCTTCTCGATGGCGAACTGAATCACCGGCTCCCCCCTGTCGGCCTGCGCCGGCTTACTCTTTGGCGGCCTGCTCGGGGTCGTTCTCGTTGCCCTCGTCGGCCTCCACTTCGTCAAGCTCGTCCAGCTCGACGACGTTGGCCGACGACGGCGGCGCGGCCGTGTCGACCGGGGCGACCGCGGGCGGCGTGTCGTCGGGCTTGATGTCAAGCTCATTCAGCAGCTTGTCGACTTCCTCGACGTAGCGCAGGCGCGGATCCCACTGGAAGCGGATGATCGGCGCGGCGCGCAGGCCCAGGCTGCCGGCCAATTCGCGCCGCAGGAAGCCGGCTGCGCTCTGCAAGCCGGCCATGACCTCCGCCTCGCGCGTCTCGTCGCCCAGCGCGTTGACGAAGGCCGTGGCATACTGCAACTCGCGGTCGATCTCGACCTCCGTGATCGTTATGCCGGCCAGGCGCGGATCGCTCACCTCGCGCAGGAACAACTCGCTCAGCAGATGCTGAATCAGCTCGGCGGTGCGTTCTTGTCTGACTTTGCTCATGGTTATACTTCAACGCGCTGCGACACGTAGAACTCGATGATGTCGCCCGGCTGGAACTCTTCGAAGCCGTCCAGGCTGACGCCGAACTCGAAGCCCGCCTTCACCTCGCGCACGTTCTCTTGCAGGTGCTTCAGGCTGCTGATGGTGCCGCTGTGAACGAGGCGGCTGTTGCGCACGACGCGGGCCTTGGCGTTGCGCCGCCCTTCGCCGGTGCGCATGTAGGAGCCGGCGATGTTGCCCACGCCGCGGATCCTGAACACCTGGCGCACCTCGGCCCGGCCGATGACCACGTCTTCGAAGGTCGGGGCCAACAGCCCCTTCATGGCCTTCTCCACGTCCTCGATCAGCTTGTAGATGATGGAGTAGGTGCGAATCTGCACCGCCTCGACCGCGGCGGCGTTGCGGGCGATGGGGTCGGCCTCGACGTTGAAGCCCAGAATGATGGCCCCGGAGGCGGAAGCCAGCATCACGTCCCCCTCGCTGATCGCCCCGGTGGCCGCGCGCAGAATGTCCAGGTCGACTTCGCCCCCTTTCAGCCGCTCCAGCGACGTCACGATCGGCTCCAGCGAACCTTGCACGTCGGCCTTGACGATCAGGTTGAGCGTTTTGGCTTCGCCCTCCAGCAGCCGGGCGAAGAACTCGTCCAGCGTCGGGCCGCGGCCGCGACCGGTCGGCGTCACGCGGGCCGCCTCGCGCGCCTCTTCGATGAGGCGGCGGGCCGTCTTCTCGCTGTCCACGACGCGGAACTGCTCACCGGCCTGCGGAATACCGTCCAGACCGGACACGGCGACGGGCGTCGACGGGCCGGCCTCGCTGATGCGCTTGCCGGTGTAGTCGTACAGGGCCTTGATGCGGCCGTAGTGTTCGCCGACCAGCATGGTATCGCCCAGGCGGAGGGAGCCGTTCTGGATGAGGGCGGTGGTCATGATGCCCTTGCCGCGCTCGATCTTGGCCTCCAGCACCGTGCCCGAGGCAGGCGCAGCCGGGTTGGCCTTCGGGTCTACCTCTTCGGCCACCAGCAGCACCGCCTCCAGCAGGTCGTCGATGCCCAGCTTTTCGCGGGCAGAGACGGGGATGACCATCGTGTCGCCATCCCAGTCGTCGGGCACCAGGCCCATCTCGCTGAGTTGTTGCTTGACGCGGTCGGGCCGCGCGCCGGGCAGGTCGATCTTGTTCAGGGCGACAACGATGGGCACATGGGCGGCGCGGGCGTGGTCGACGGCTTCGCGCGTCTGGGGCATGACGCCGTCGTCGGCGGCCACGACCAGGATAGCGATGTCGGTTGCCTGCGCCCCACGGGCGCGCATGGAGGTGAACGCCTCGTGGCCGGGGGTGTCCAGGAAGGTGACCAGGCGGCCGTCCTTCACGGTCTGGTAAGCGCCGATGTGCTGGGTGATGCCGCCCGCTTCGCCGGCGGTGACGTTGGCCTTGCGGATGATGTCGAGCAGCGAGGTCTTGCCGTGGTCGACGTGGCCGAGCATGGTGACGACGGGCGGCCGCGGCTGAAGGTCGCCGGCACGCTCGTCGGCCAATACCTTGCGCCAGCCGGTCTTCTCCGTCTCGTCCTCGGCCGCTTCGACGACCGCTTCCTGGTGGGCGACGACGTCATAGCCCATCTCGCCGGCGACGATAGCCGCCGTCTCGAAGTCGATCTGCTGGTTGATGTTGGCCATGAGGCCGTTGGCCATCAACTCTTTGATGACGTTGATCGGACTCACGCCCATCAGGGTCGCCAGTTCGCGCACGGTCACAAACGCCGGAATCTCGATTAGTGTCTTTGTCTCTGCCATACCTTACTGCCTTTCCGCAACTCTGCCTTAGCACCAGAAACCCGCCATTTCGTCATCCGGCCTCTGTCGGCGCCGGGCGGCGCGGGTCGGCGGCAATGGCCGCCACTTCCGCCTCGGTCACTTGCGCGTTGAGCGCCCCGTTCAAAATGCCCGGCTGCCGGATGACCTTGTCCCAGCAGGCCGGTTGGTCGCATAGATAGGCCCCGCGGCCGTTGCGCTTGCCGGTCGGGTCGATCAGGACGCCGCTGTCGGCCGTGCGCACCACGCGCGTCAGCCGCCGTTTGTCCACCTGCCGGCGACAGACGACACAGGTGCGCTGCGGCACGTGGCGCGGGCGGTGGGCCGGGCGTCCTGATACCTTGTCGGTCATAGCGCTAAATGTTCAGGTCGATGTCCTCGTCTTCCCAAGTCGGGTGCTTGCCACCCTTGCGCTTGCGGTCGACGACGACCTGGTTCAACTCCTCATTATAAACCAACGGCTGGCCCTTGCGCTTCTTACGCTTGGCCTCTTCTTCGGCCGACTCTTCGGTGACGACGG
>OEIV010000829.1_pt1 | contig 15647 bp, 14 predicted proteins | sample 1539231 | NCBI WGS metagenome assembly OEIV01 (sample SAMN03794762, study PRJEB22550) | activated sludge metagenome | feature: wastewater treatment plant; material: activated sludge; isolation source: Wastewater treatment plant of a petroleum refinery complex | place: Argentina: Buenos Aires ...
TGGCGGGCAAGGACATCGAAGGCGCGGTCCAGCGCCTGGCCCAGATGGCGCGCGCCGCCGGCATCCATGTGGTCATGGCCACCCAGCGCCCCTCGGTCGATGTCATCACCGGCACCATCAAGGCCAATTTCCCCACCCGCATTTCCTTCCAGGTCACCTCCAAGATCGACAGCCGCACCATTCTGGGCGAGCAGGGGGCCGAACAATTGCTGGGCCAGGGCGACATGCTCTACATGGCGGGCGGTGGGCGGATTTCGCGCCTGCATGGCCCCTTCGTCTCCGACGCCGAGGTGGAAAAGATCGTCAAGCACCTGAAAACCCAGGGCGCGCCCAATTACGTCGAGGCCGTGACCGAAGATCCCGAGGAGGGCTTCGGCGATCCCGGCGCCATGCTGGGCGAGGGCGGTTCGGGCGATGATCTCTACGATCAGGCCGTGGCCGTGGTGCTGCGCGACAAGAAGGTCTCCACCTCCTATGTCCAGCGCCGCCTGCAGGTCGGCTACAACAAGGCCGCAAGCCTCATCGAGCGCATGGAGAAGGAGGGCCTCATTTCGCCCGCCAATGCCACCGGCAAGCGCGAGATTCTGGTGCCGGGCGACAGCGCCGATTGACTTCGGCCGCCTCTGCCGCCAATGAACGGTGCGCTCGGATTCGCCGTAAAAAAACCTGCTTTGTTGCGTTCTTTGCCCGCTCCTGATTGTGAGGACTGACGTTGATGCGCCTGGCCAGACTTTTTCTTGCCCTTCTCATGCCGCTTCTTCTGGCCACGGGCCCGGCGGAAGCCAAGCGCGCCCGGCTTTCGCTCTCGCCGGAGCAGGCCCAGGCCGTGGCCCGCATCGATGCCTATTTCAATTCCTTCCAGACGCTGCGTGGTGATTTCACCCAGACCGGCTCCAGGGGCCAGACGGCGCGCGGCGTCATGATGATCGCCAAGCCCGGCAAGATCCGCTTTGAATATGCCCCGCCGTCGGCCCTGCTCATGGTGTCGGATGGCAAGTGGCTCACCATCAAGAACAAGTTCAAGGACACGGGTGACCAGTTCCCGCTTTCGGCCACGCCGCTTCGCCTCGTCGTCACCACCGGCCTCAACCTCGCCCGCGACACGGCCATCGAAAGCGTCAACGACCAGAACGGCCTCACCATCGTCGCCCTGTCCGACCCCAAGGACGAGACCGGCAGCAAGCTCATTCTGGCCTTCGATCCGGCCCGGAATGTCCTGCAGCAGTGGCAGGTCATCGATGGCAAGGGCCGCCGCACCACGGTCGATCTCGCCAATCTGGAAACCGGCGTGACGCTCGATCCCAAGCTCTTCAAGGTCACGCTGAAACGGCCGGAATTCCGCAGCAACAAGTAGCCGCTTGCCCGCTGCTTGGCCTTCGTGCCAAGGAAGGCCATGAGCCTCACCGTCGCCACCTGGAACATCAATTCCGTCCGCCTGCGCATCGATCTCGTCCGCCGCCTTCTGGAAGAACAGCAGCCGGATGTCCTCTGCCTGCAGGAAACCAAGTGCCCCCAGGGCCAGTTTCCCCTGAAGCCGCTGGCCGAGCTGGGCTATGCCCACCTCGCTGAATCCGGCCAGAAGGGCTATCACGGGGTGGCCGTGGTTTCACGCCTGCCCCTGCACCGCATCGCCATGCAGGGTTTCTGCGGCAAGGGCGATTGCCGCCATGTCTCGGTGGTGGTGGAAGGCCGAAAGCCCCTCGTCATTCATAATTTCTATGTGCCCGCGGGCGGCGATGAGCCGGACCCCGGGATCAATCCCAAGTTCGCCCACAAGCTCTTCTTCCTGCAGGAGATGGAAGACTTCATCTGCGGTCCCGGCGTGCCGGACGATCATCACGCCATGGTGGTGGGCGACCTCAATATCGCGCCCCATGAACACGATGTCTGGTCGCACAAGAAGCTGATGAAGGTGGTGAGCCACACGCCGGTGGAGACAAACGCCATGAAGGCCATGATGGCGCGGGGGCGCTGGGTCGATGTCATGCGCCGTCAGGTGCCCGAGGCCGAGAAGCTCTATACCTGGTGGAGCTACCGCTCGCGCGACTGGAACGGGCTGGATCAGGGCCGCAGGCTCGACCATGTCTGGGCCAATCCCGCACTGGCTGAAAATTTTGCTGGCATGACCGTGCTGCGCGCGGCCAGGGGCTGGCCGCAGCCCTCGGACCATGTGCCGGTCATCGCCCGCTTCAGGCGCTGAAGCCCCTGGCACTTTGCCGGATCAAAGCCGTTCCGATACGGGATCAGAGACTGGAAAAACTGCGCGCCCGCGCGAAGAGATCGCGCACCGTGTCCAGTTCGCGCACCGACTGGTCAAGGCGCTGGGCCAGAACCGCATGCACCGCGCGCCCGAATTCGGGATATTCGCGGATCACCTTGTTGAACAGGTCGCGGGTGATGGCGGCGGCAATGACGCCATCGCGCGCCGTGGCCGAAAGGCTGTAGCGCGTGCCGCCGATCATGGCGACCTCGCCGATGAGGGAGCCGGGTTCGGCCTGGCCGAGGGCGTGGTCACGGCCCCTTTCGCTGAAGCGGAGATCGGCCACGCCGGACAGGATGAAATAGGCCGCCGTGGCCGGAGCATCCTGTTCGACAATTCTTTCGCCACGCACGAAGGTGTGCTTCTCGGCCGAAAAGGCGAGGACCTGAAGATGGGTCGGGTCACACTGGCGGAACACGGGCAGGGCCCGCAAACTCTCCGCATCTGCCCTGACGCTCATGACGATTCCAGCCCCTTACCGATTGACCCGGTTATGGCGCGGAAGCAGGGCCGAGATCAAGCCAGATCAGGTTCAGGCCAGCTTTCTTACGGCACCAGCCGATAGCCGCCGTTCTCGGTCACCAGGATTTCCGCCCGGGCGGGATCGCGCTCGATCTTCTGGCGCAGGCGATAGATGTGGGTTTCCAGCGTATGGGTGGACACCCCGGCATTATAGCCCCAGACATCGTGCAGGAGGATGTCGCGGCCCACCGTCTGCGCGCCGGAGCGGTAGAGGAATTTCAGGATCGCCGCTTCCTTCTCGGTCAGGCGCACCTTGCGCCCGTCCTCGGCCACCATCAGCTTGTTGGCGGGACGGAACTGATAGGGACCGATGCGAAAAATCGCATCCTCGCTGGTTTCATGTTGCCGCAGATGGGCGCGGATGCGCGCCAGAAGAACAGCGAAGCGGAAGGGCTTGGCGACATAGTCATTGGCGCCGGAATCGAGGCCGAGAATGGCGTCGGCATCCGTGTCCTGCGCGGTCAGCATGATGACCGGGCCGTGATAGCCGCCCCGGCGCATGAGCTTGCAGGCCTCGCGCCCGTCCATGTCCGGCAGGTTGACGTCAAGCAGGATGACATCAGGCGCATCCGCCTTGGCCATCTTGACGCCGTCGCCGGCGGTCGCGGCCTCGCGGAAACTGAAGTCCTCATGCAACGCAAACTGATCCTTCAGGCTGTCGCGCAGGGCGGCATCATCATCGATCACGAGCAGGGTTTTCACGCTGGACATCGGACACTTCTTCCTGTGAGACTCAATTGCAGCTTCTTCACACTTCTGTCGGCCATGCTGGCCGAACAATTCAACTGATCGTGATGCCCAAGACAAGCCTGATTCACATTCGCACCCTGAATGCCCGCGCCTGCGCGGGCCGCCTCAGCCTCGGGCACATCACCTTGCCCTGTCTTCTCGGTCGCAGCGGCATCACCCACCGCAAGCGCGAGGGCGACGGCGCCACCCCGGTGGGCACCTTCCGTCTTCAACGCCTTTACTACCGTTCCGGTTCCGCAGGCCTGCCGCGATTTCTCTTTGCCGCCCGGGCGCTGCGGCGCGACGACGGCTGGTGCGATGATGTGAAATCCTTTGCCTATAACCGCTGGCTGCGCCTGCCGCAAAAAGTCTCGCATGAGGACCTGTGGCGCAGTGACCACCTCTATGACGTGGTCATTGCCACCAGCCACAACCAGCGTCCGCGCATCAGGGGCGCGGGCAGCGCCATTTTCTTTCACCTCACCGGTGACAAGCCCTTCACCCAGGGGTGTGTGGCGGTGAGCGTCAAGGACATGCGGAAAATCCTCGGCCTGTGCCGGAGGGATGCGCGCCTCGTCATCTGGCCGCCGGGGGGTTCGCCGCCGCGCGCGTTCCGAAAATCGCCGCCCCCCCCCTGACGTGGCTCGCGCCCGCCGCAATGGCCTGTTCGAAATCACCGCTCATGCCCATGGACAAGGACGCCAAGCCATGGCGCGCCGCCAGTTCCGCCAGCGTGTGAAAATGGAGGCGGGGGTCATCAGTCACCGGCGGAATGCACATGAGGCCCTTCAGCGCCGCGCCAAAGCGCGCCTGACATGCGGCAATGAAGCGGTCTGCTTCGGCCAGCGCCACCCCCGCCTTCTGGGCCTCATCGCCGGTGTTCACCTGCACGAAGAGAGCGAGACCGCGCCCCTGTCGCTCCATCTCCCGCGCCACCGCTTCGGCAATCTTCGGCCGGTCGATGGTCTGGATCACGTCGAACAGTGCCACCGCCTCCGCCGCCTTGTTGGATTGCAGCGGCCCGATCAGGTGCAGTTCAACCCCGGCAAACCGCGCCCGGAGGTCAGGCCACTTCGCTTTCGCCTCCTGCACCCGGTTTTCGCCGAAGACCCGCTGGTCAGCCGCCAGAACCGGCACGATGTCCGCGGCCTCGAAGGTCTTGCTGACCGCCACCAGGGTCACATCACTGGTGCCGCGCCCGGCCTTTTCGGCGGCCCGGCGCAGGCGCGCCCTCACCTCCAGCAAACCCTGTGCGGCATCCCGTGTCATGGCCCTCTATGCCCCACCCTTGCGAGGCATTTCAAGGACTGGTAGTCCGGGATGACATGTCCCCGACCGTGCTGTGAAGGATCTGGCCCCATGGCTTCCGAACGCTACAACCCCCGCGACACCGAACCGCGCTGGCAGGCCTGGTGGGCCGAAAACCGCTGCTTTGAAGCCAGGGAAGAGGCGGGCAAGCCGAAATACTATGTCCTCGAGATGTTTCCCTACCCCTCGGGCCGCATCCACATGGGCCATGTGCGCAATTACACCATGGGCGACGTCATCGCCCGCTTCCGCCGCGCCGCCGGCTATAACGTGCTCCATCCCATGGGCTGGGACGCCTTCGGCATGCCGGCCGAGAATGCCGCCATCGAGCGCGGCATCCACCCTGCTTCCTGGACCTATGACAACATCGCCACCATGCGCGGCCAGCTCAAATCCATGGGCCTGTCGCTCGACTGGAGCCGCGAGGTCGCCACCTGCGACCCCTCCTACTACCAGCACGAGCAGGCCATGTTCATCGACTTCATGAATGCCGGTCTGGTGGAGCGCAAGGTCTCGCAGGTGAACTGGGACCCGGTGGACCACACGGTGCTGGCCAACGAGCAGGTGATCGACGGGCGCGGCTGGCGTTCCGGTGCGGTGGTTGAAAAGCGCGAACTGGCCCAGTGGTTCCTGAAGATCACCGCCTTCTCCGATGACTTGCTCAGCGCCCTCGACGGTCTCGACAAGTGGCCGGAAAAGGTGCGGCTCATGCAGAAGAACTGGATCGGCCGATCCGAGGGCATGCGCTTCACCTTCGCGGTGGAGGACGCCCACGGCAAGACGCTCGACGACGGCCTGACCGTTTTCACCACCCGCCACGAGACCATCTTCGGGGCCTCCTTCTGCGCCATCTCGGCGGATCATCCGCTCAGCAAGCATCTCGCCCAGCACGACGAAGACCTGCAGGCCTTCCGCAAGGAAGTGGCCGCCCTCGGCACTTCGGAAGAGAACATCGAAAAGGCCGAGAAGAAAGGCTACCCCCTCGGCCTCTATGCCCGCCATCCCTTCCGCAAGGACGTGAAGCTGCCCATCTATGCCGCCAACTTCGTGCTCATGGGCTATGGCGAGGGGGCCGTCTTCGGCTGCCCCGCCCACGACCAGCGCGACCTCGACTTCGCCCGCAAGTATCACCTGCCGGTCATTCCCGTGGTCGCCCCCAAGGGCACCGACCCCAAGACTTTCACCATCGGCGACGAGGCCTATGTGGAAAAGGACGGCGAGGACACGGTGCTCATCAATTCCGGCTTCCTCGATGGCCTGTCCGTGCCCGAGGCCAAGGAGAAGGTGGCCCACCGCTTCGAGGTGGAGGGCATCGGCACCCGCAAGGTGAATCACCGCTTGCGCGACTGGGGCGTGTCACGCCAGCGCTACTGGGGCTGCCCCATTCCGGTGGTCCATTGCGACACCTGCGGCGTGGTGCCCGTGAAGAAGGAAGACCTGCCGGTGAAACTGCCGGAGGATGTGAAATTCGACAAGCCGGGCAACCCCCTCGACCATCACCCCACCTGGAAGCACACCAGTTGCCCCGCCTGCGGCAAGCCCGCCCGGCGCGAGACCGACACCTTCGACACCTTCATTGATTCGTCCTGGTATTTCGCGCGCTTCTGCTCGCCCCAGGCCGGGATGCCGGTGGTGGCCGAGGCGGCGCGCTACTGGATGCCGGTCGACCAATATATCGGCGGCGTCGAACACGCCATTCTGCATCTGCTCTATTCGCGCTTCTTCGTGCGCGCCATGCACAAGACCGGTCACATCCACCTCGACGAACCCTTTGCCTCGCTCTTCACCCAGGGCATGGTCATCCATGAAACCTTCCGCACCGAGGCGGGCGACTGGGTGCTGCCGGCCGATGCCGTGCACAAGGAAGGCCAGTGGTTCCACGCCACCACCGGCGAGCCCCTGCTGGTGGGCGGCGTCGAGAAGATGTCCAAGTCCAAGAAGAACGTGGTCGATCCCGAAACCATCATCGCCGCCTATGGTGCCGATACGGCGCGCTGGTTCATGCTTTCCGACACCCCGCCGGAGCGCGACATTGAATGGACCGAGTCCGGCGTCGAGGGCGCCTGGCGCTTCACCCAGCGCCTGTGGCGTCTGGTCAATGACGTGGCGGAACTGGGCAAGGGTGCTGCTTCCGGCGCGGGCGACGGGCTGGAGTTGCGCCGCGCCGCCCACCGTGCCATCGCCGCCATCACCGATGACCTGATGAACCTGCGCTTCAACCGCGCCATCGCCCGCATCTTTGAACTGGCCAATGCCCTGGGCACGGCCATGGCCGTCAAGGACAAGTCGGTGGCGCTGACGGAAGCCATCCGCGAGGCTGCGGATTTCCTGGTTCTCGCCTTCGCCCCCATGATGCCGCATCTGGCCGAGGAGGCCTGGCAGCTTCTCGGCCACCGGACCGCCGTGGTGAATTCGGCCTGGCCCAAGGCGGACCCGGCGCTGGTGGCGCGTGATGACGTCACCATCGCGGTCCAGGTCAACGGCAAGCGCCGCGACGAACTGACCGTGGCCAAGGGCCTGACCCAGGCCGAACTTGAGCCTTTGGTTCTGGCGCTGGACGGTGTAAAACGCGCACTCGACGGCAAATCCGTCGCCAAGATCATCGTGGTGCCAGACCGGATTGTGAACATCGTATGCAAGGGATGAAACGCCTCGCCGCCGTTCTGGCGCTGATCCTGTCCGGCGCGGTCCTGTCGGGCTGCGGCCATCGCCCGCTCTATGGCAAGAGCGAGATGACCGGCGGCACGGTGTCCTCGGCCCTGGCCGGCATCTCGGTCGAGGAGCAGCGCAGCCGCGCCGGGCAGCTGGTGCGCAATCAGTTGCTCTCCGCCATAGCACCCGCCGGCAGCGGTGGCGATGCGCGCTATGCCTTGTCCCTTGCGGTCAATGAACGGATCATCGACAGCTTCACCCAGACCGCCAACAAATTGCAGCGCAAGCGGCTGCGCCTTGCCGCCACCTACCGCCTCACCGAGATTGCCGGTGGCAAGGAAGTGACCAGCGGCAAGAGTTTCTCGGATGTGTCCTATGATGAGATCCGGGAACCCCTGGCCGACATTCAGGCCGAAAGCAACGCCCGCGAGCGCGCCGCCCGCGATCTGGGCGAGGATCTGCGCCTCAGGCTTGCCGCCGTCTTCGCCGGGCGCGGCTGACGGGGCGGAGCGCCCATGACCCTGGTGAAACAGGCGGAAGCCGAGACCTTCATCCAGAAACGGCTGGCCCAGAGCAATGGCCTGCTGCTGCATGGCGGCGACCCTGCGGCCATTCAGGCCCTGGCCCGCCTTGCCATCACCACCATTGCTGCCGGTGATCCCTTTTCCGAGGTGGAACTGTCCCCCGGTGAGGCGCTGCGCGATCCCGCCCTGCTGTTGACCGAATTTCAGTCGCGCTCCCTCATGGGCGGGCGGCGCATCATCATCCTGCGTGACGGAGGCGATGACCTGCTCAAGGTGCTGCAGCCGGTCCTCGATGATACCCTCCCCGGCAACTTCGTGCTCATCACCGCCGACACCCTGGGCAAGCAATCAAAACTGCGCAAGGCCTGCGAGGAGGCCAGACTCTTTGCCGCCTGCGCCGTCTATGAGGAAGGTCCCGAGCAACTGGCGCGCCGGGTGACGCACTATTTATCCGTATACGGATTGAAATTGTCGGATGATGCCCGCGAGCGCTTCTTCGAACTGGCGGGCAATGATCGCGGCACGGTCATGAGCGAGGCCGAGAAACTCTCGCTCTACGCCCATGGCCAGAAGGAGATTTCCCTTGCCGATGTCGAAGCCGTCTGCGGCGACACGGCGGAATTCGATGGCGATGATGTCGTCGACCGGGTGATGACCGGCGACAGCGAGGCCGCCGACCGCGCCTGGGCCTCGCTCTCCCAGCAGTCCTCGGGCCGCGGCATTCTGCCCATGCTGGCGGCCCATGTGACGCGGCTTCAGGCCCTCGCCATGGACATGCTCTCGGGCACGCCCTTCGAGACCGCCTTCCGCAATGCCCGCCCCATGTTCTTCTTCGCGCGCAAGGGCCTCATTTCCAGTCAGGTCCGGCTGTGGGACCTTGATGCGCTGTTGCAGGCGCAGACCACCATCGCCGGTGCCGTGTTGCAGACCCGCGACTATGCCGCGCTTGAGGAGGCCATCACCAGCCGCTGCCTTCTGGCGCTCGCCCGTCAGGCCCGGGCGCTCCGCCTGCGCGGGGGGTGAAACCGACTGGAGCGGTTTAGGCCTTGATGGCTCAAGGCCATCTTGTCCTATCGCGTCAGCTTGCGTGCGAGATCGTCGAGCTGATCCAGCGTCTTGTAGGAAATGGTGAGGGTGCCGCCCTTGGCGCCGCGATCACTCACCGTCACATGCAGCCCCAGCGAATCCGAAAGGTTCTTCTCGAAGGCGCGGGTGTCGGCGTCCTTCTCCGGCTTTGCCGCCTTGCGCTTTTCCGGCTGTTCCTTCACCAGCCCTTCGGCTTCGCGCACCGACAGGCCCAATTGAATGATCTTCTGGGCCAGCGCCTCGGGCGCATCGGTCGCCACCAGCGCGCGGGCATGACCCGCCGTCAGCTCGCCCTTCTCGATCAGGCCGAGCACGGCAGGCGGCAGGGTCTGCAGGCGCAGCGTGTTGGCGATATGGCTGCGGCTCTTGCCCACCGATTGCGCCAATTGCTGCTGCGTATAGTTAAACTCCTCCATGAGCTGGCGATAGGCGCGCGCCTCTTCCAGCGGATTGAGATCGGCGCGCTGGATGTTTTCGATGAGCGCGATTTCCAGCGTCTCGACGTCGGAGAGGTCCTTCACCAGCGCCGGCAATTCGTGCACGCCTGCCATCTGTGCCGCGCGCCAGCGCCGCTCGCCCGCCACGATCTCATAGTCGCCTTGGGCCCGGGGCCGCAGCATCAGGGGCTGCAGCAGACCCTTCTCGCGGATGGAATTGGCCAGGTCTTCGAGATCCGCGGCGGCAAAGCTGCGCCGCGGGTTGTGCGGATTGGGATGAATGAGGTCGATGGCAATGGTCTTGAGGCCCCTGGGGTCACGCACCGTCTCCGCCGCATCGCCCACGGCCTCGGCGGCATCATCACCGATGAGTGCTGCAAGCCCCCGTCCCAGTCTGCGCTTCGGTGCCTGAGTCATCATGATCTGTCGGTCCAATCTGTGAATCGTTTCGGATGAGAATCGGTTACGCCGCGCGCAGGTCGCGTTCGCGCCGGATGACCTCGGAGGCGAGCCGGATATAGGCCTGGGCACCGACGCAGGAATTGTCATAGAGCAGCACCGGCTTGCCATAGGACGGCGCCTCCGACACCCGGACATTGCGCGGGATCACCGTCTGATAGACCTTGTCGCCCAGCACACTGCGCACGTCCTGGGCCACCTGCTCGGACAGGCTGTTGCGCTTGTCGAACATGGTCAGCACCACGCCCTGAATGGACAGCCGGGGGTTCAGCGTCGTCCGCACCCGTTCCACCGTCTTGAGCAACTGGCTCAGGCCCTCGAGCGCGAAGAACTCGCATTGCAGCGGGACGAGAATGGCATCCGCCGCCGCCAGGGCATTGATGGTCAAGAGATTGAGCGAGGGCGGGCAATCCACCAGAATATAGGAGTAGCGCCTGCCGCCGTGACCCGCGAGACGGCGGATGGCATCGGCCAGCCGATGGGTCTTGCGTTCAAGGTCGGCGAGTTCCAGTTCCGCGCCGAGAAGATCCATGGTGGAAGGCGCGCAGTGCAGGCGCGGAATGCCGGAATCGACGATGACCTCCGCCAGCTCCGCTTCGCCGATCAGCACATGATAGGACGAGTGCTGCTGGGGCCGGCGCGCGATGCCCAGGCCGGTGGAGGCATTGCCCTGGGGATCGAGATCGATGACCAGCACCTCCTCGCCCACGGCGGCCAGCGCCGTGCCGAGGTTGATGGCGGTCGTCGTCTTGCCCACGCCACCCTTCTGGTTGGCGACGGCGAGAATGCGCGGCAAGGGATAGGGATCAGACATGACAGGCCTCCTCCACCTCCAGAATCACAGCTTGGGAATCAGTGCAAGAGGGGTGTTTGCGGGTCTTGATTTTCCAAGATTTTGTAGCCTCGGTCAATTCCGCATCAACATCTTGTCCCTTGTGGAAAAGCCCAAGGGCCCCGCCCGTCAGGAAGGGCGCCGCATATCCGAGGAGCAGCGGCAGGTGGGCGAGCGCCCGGGCCGTCACCACCGTCGCTTGCGGAAGCCCTTCCGCCTGGGCCAGATCTTCGATGCGCCGCTGATGCACCGTCCCCTTGGCCCCCATGCGGCGCAGCGCCTCACGCAGGAAGGCCACCTTTTTGCCGTTGGACTCGTAGAGATGGACATGGGCCTCGGTTGCCGCAGCAAGGATGAGGCCGGGGATGCCCCCGCCGGACCCAAGGTCGGCAATGACCCTGGTGCCCCTGGGCAGCAGCGCCACAAGCTGCAGGCCATCGGCCACATGGCGCTGCCAGACCGCTTCCACCGTGGAAGGTCCGATGAGGTTGATCCGCGCCTGCCACTCCAAAAGAAGGGCCACGTAGCACTCAAGCCGCACCCGTGATTCACGTGAAACATCAAATTGCCGGATGAGCGCGTCGGGCATGGTGGTCATGACACGCGCTTCCGCTTGCTGTGGCCGAGGAGAACGGCAAGGGCGGCCGGGGTCATTCCTTCCAGCCGCGCCGCCTGGCCCAGGGTTACGGGCTGCACCCGGCTCAGGCGCTGGCGCAGCTCCATGGAAAGACTGGGCATGGCCATATAGTCCGTGTCCGGCGGCAGGGGGCGGGCCTCCTCCGTCCGCATGAGGGCGATTTCCTCCTCCTGCCGGGCGAGATATCCGGCATAGAGGGCATCGGCCTCCAGCGCCTCACAGGCAAAGGCGGGAAGAGCCGCCAGTTCCGGCCAGAGACGCACCGCCCCGTCCAGACCCACCTCCGGCATGGCCATGAGGTCCTGGGCCGTGCGGCGCTGGCCATCCTGATTGAGCCTGAGGCCCGCCCGCGCCGCCGCCGCTGGCGTGATGGAAAGCCCCTGCGCCAGGTGCCGCGCCGCCGCCAGCACTTCCGCCTTGGCCTGGAAGACCTCCGCCCTCTCCCGCGTGACCAGGCCCAGGGCCTTGCCCCTGGGGGTCAGGCGCTCATCGGCATTGTCGGCGCGCAGCGTCAGCCGGTATTCGGCGCGCGAGGTGAACATGCGATAGGGTTCGGTCACACCCCGGCTGATCAGGTCATCCACCATCACACCGAGATAGGCTTCGCCCCGGTCGAAGGTGACACCTGCGGCACCGCCAGCGTGCCGGGCGGCATTGAGCCCCGCCAGCAGGCCCTGTGCTGCCGCCTCCTCATAGCCCGTGGTGCCGTTGATCTGCCCCGCCAGATAAAGACCGGACAGACGCTTCACCGCCAGCGTGGCATCCAGCTCGCGCGGGTCCACATGGTCATATTCGATGGCATAGCCGGGGCGGAGAATGCGCACCGCCTCCAGCCCCGGCAGGGTGCGGATGAAACGGGTCTGCACCGCCTCCGGCAGCGAGGTGGAAATGCCGTTTGGATAGACGGTTGGATCATCGAGACCCTCGGGCTCGAGAAAGATCTGATGCGACGGCCTGTCGGCGAAGCGCTGCACCTTGTCCTCGATGGAGGGACAATAGCGCGGCCCCGTGCCGGAGATCTGGCCGGAGAACAGCGGGGAATCCGGAATGGCCGCCGCGATGATGGCGTGGGTTTCCGCCGTGGTCTGGGTGATGTGGCAGGACACCTGCGGCAGGGTGATGGCCTGGGTCAGGAAGGAAAAGGGCACCGGTTCCGCATCGCCCCTCTGCTCCTCCAGCCGGTCGAAGCGAATGGTCCGGCCATCAAGCCGCGCTGGCGTGCCGGTCTTGAGGCGGCCAAGGGCAAGGCCAAGACCCGCAAGCTGTTCCGACAGACCGCGCGCCGGCGGATCACCCGCCCGCCCGGCGGGGCTGGTTGTCGCTCCCACATGGATCAACCCGTTGAGGAAGGTGCCGGTGGTCAGCACCACGGCCCCGGCCATGATTTCGCGGCCATCTTCCAGCGCTATGCCGGTGATCCTCGTGCCATCGGCCAGCAGCCGGTTGGCCGCGCCCTCGACCACCCTCAAGCCAGCCTGGGCGCGGATCGCTGCCTGCATGGCCGCGCGGTAAAGCTTGCGGTCCATCTGGGCGCGGGGGCCGCGCACTGCCGGTCCCTTGGAACGGTTGAGCAGGCGAAACTGAATCCCCGCCTGATCCGCCACCCGGCCCATCAGCCCATCCAGCGCATCGACCTCGCGCACCAGATGGCCCTTGCCCAGGCCGCCGATGGCGGGATTGCACGACATCTCGCCGATGCGGTCGAAGCGATGAGTCAGCAGAATGACCCGCACCCCGAGGCGCGCCGCAGCCGCAGCCGCTTCCACGCCCGCATGACCGCCACCCACCACCACCACATCGCAGGACTGATTCGTCACTGAACGGATTCCTGATTCGTCTGCCCACGGAACAAGCGTTTCACGTGAAACACCGCATCACTTGCCAATGCAAAATTCGCTGAAGATTTGCCCCAGCACGTCTTCCACATCAACCCTTCCGGTGAGGCTGGCAAGCGAACGTGATGCCTCCCGCAGGGCCTCGGCCATCACTTCCAGCCCCATTTTCTCCGCGCGGATTGCATCGTTGAGGAACCGAATCGTTTTCTCCACCGCCGCCACATGGCGCGCCCGCAAGACAACCGCCTCTTCCGCGCCCATCATCCGTGTGGAAATCATCGTGGTCAGTCGTGCCAGCAAAAGTTCAAGCCCGGCACCGCTCTTGGCCGAAACGGCAAGATCAAGCGGGTATGACTCACCGTTGCGTGTCCGAATCGATTCGGTAGGGCCAGCCAGAAGATCGGCCTTGTTGAGCAGCACAAGATCGGGCCGCGCCACGGGTGGTTCGCCCGGCTCCACATCGGGAGCCGTCACCCAGATGACCAGATCGGCCGCCGCCGCCTCGGCCCTGGCCCGGCGCATGCCCTCCTGTTCGACCATCGGGCCTTCGGGAAAATCGCGCAGTCCGGCGGTGTCCGTGAGAATGACCCGGTAGCCCGCAAGGCTGACCGGCACTTCGATCACATCGCGCGTCGTGCCCGCCTCGGGCGAGACGATGGCCGCGTCACGGAGTGCCAGGCGATTGAGCAGGGATGACTTGCCGGCATTGGGCACACCGGCGAACACCACCTTCACGCCGTCCCGGACCGACCCGGCCCGGGCCGCCTGGGCGCGTGCTGCCGTCAGGGTTTCGATCAGGCTGATGAGACGGGGATGAAGATCCGCCAGCGCCCGACTTCCCACGTCCTCCTCGTCGCTGAAATCAATGGCTGCGGTCAGCGAAGCCTCGGCTGCGATGATTTGCTGCCGCCAACCCTCGAAGACCGAACTGGCCCTACCCGAGAAGAGCCGCAGGGCCTGCTGATGCTGGCGGGCGGTCTGGGCCGCCAGCAGGTCCGACAGTCCCTCCACCTGGGCCAGATCCATGCGGCCATTGGCAAAGGCCCGCCGGGTAAATTCACCGGGTTCGGCCAGCGCCATACCCGGAAGCGCCATCAGTGCTGCCGTCAGCCGCTCCACCACGGCGGCACTGCCATGCAGGTGAAACTCGGCCATATCCTCGCCGGTCGCCGTATCCGGCCCGGGCAGCCACAGCACCAGCGCCTCATCGATGGGCAATCCGTCACTGGGGTTCAGCAGGCGCCGCAGACTGGCCCGCCGCGGTTCCGGCCGGGGGGCGGCCAAGGCATCGAGAGCCATGCCCGCCCCCGGTCCGGAAAGGCGCACCACGGCAATGCCCGCCGGAAGCGGGCCGCTGGACAGGGCAAAGATGGTGGTTCTGGCAGTCATTTCGGAATCGAATCGATACCACCACGAAAGCCTGAGGCATACCGCAGGCTGCACGTCACACGAAATTGGCAGGGCCGGTATGACCCGGTCCCGCCCATCGTCAGGCATTCATGGAATCGAAGAAGTCGCTGTTGCCCTTGGTCTGGCGCAGCTTGTCGAGCAGGAACTCGATGGCATCCACCGTGCCCATGGGATTGAGGATGCGGCGCAGCACATAGGTTTTCTTGAGCAACTCGGGCTTGACCAGCAGTTCTTCCTTGCGCGTGCCGGAGCGCAGGATGTCGATGGCCGGGAAGACGCGCTTGTCGGCCACCTTGCGGTCCAGGATGATTTCCGAGTTGCCGGTGCCCTTGAACTCTTCGAAGATCACCTCGTCCATGCGACTGCCGGTGTCGATGAGCGCGGTCGCAATGATGGTGAGCGACCCGCCCTCCTCGATGTTGCGCGCCGCGCCGAAGAAGCGCTTGGGACGCTGCAAGGCATTGGCGTCCACGCCACCGGTCAAAACCTTGCCGGAGGACGGCACCACGGTGTTGTAGGCGCGGCCCAGGCGGGTGATGGAATCGAGCAGGATGATGACGTCGCGGCCATGTTCCACCAGGCGCTTGGCCTTCTCGATCACCATTTCCGCCACCTGGACATGGCGCGAGGCCGGCTCGTCGAAGGTCGAGGAAATGACCTCGCCCTTCACCGAACGCTGCATGTCGGTGACTTCTTCCGGGCGCTCGTCGATCAACAGAACGATGAGATAGCACTCGGGGTGATTGGTGGTGATGGAGTGGGCGATATTCTGCAGGATCACCGTCTTGCCGGTGCGCGGCGGGGCCACGATGAGGCCGCGCTGGCCCTTGCCCAGGGGGGCCACGATGTCGATGACGCGCGGCGAGAAATCCTTGCGGGTGGGATCGTTGATCTCCATCTCCAGCCGCTCATCGGGATAGAGCGGCGTCAGATTGTCGAAATTGACCTTGTGGCGG
>OEIV010000830.1_pt1 | contig 15633 bp, 10 predicted proteins | sample 1539231 | NCBI WGS metagenome assembly OEIV01 (sample SAMN03794762, study PRJEB22550) | activated sludge metagenome | feature: wastewater treatment plant; material: activated sludge; isolation source: Wastewater treatment plant of a petroleum refinery complex | place: Argentina: Buenos Aires ...
GACCAGGCGCATCGGGCCGCTGTCGACCGAGAGCGCATCGGCCGCCGCGCCGCCGCCGCGCCCGCCGCACCCGACGAGCGCGAGGCGGATCTCCTCCGAGCCGCCCGCGTGGACACCGGCGAACCCTCGCGCGCCGACCATCGCCGCCGCCGTGATCCCCGCCGCCTCTCCAAGGAACTCCCGCCGCGATTTCGGTGTGCTCATGGCTCTCCCGTTTCTTGCCGTGGTCCGCCGCGACGCGACGACGACCATCCCGGCGTTCATACGCCAACCCGCGGCCCGATTGACCGCCGCTTCGAGCGCCGCGTCTGGATCGAAGCGTACCGGTCCTCTCGCCACGCCGCCACCGCCCGCCGGCACGCGACGCCACGCCCGTCCGTGCGGCGCGGCTTGGGTGGTATGCCTGGGGTCGCGCGGCGGGGCGCCACGCCGAGTTTGCCAAAGCACGGGCTCCGCGCGGTCAGCGCGGGGCGGCTCGGACGATCGGACGAGTAGCGACAGGCATATCGCGACAATGAACACGAGTACGGCCATGGGCACCTCCACCCAGCGGGCGGACGGACACTTTGGTGCGCACAGACGCGGTGATAAGCGGGCACTAACCGGGGGGCAATGGGCGATCGGCAACCGCAGAAATGCAGGCCGCGGAGGAGGTTGCGCGCGGGGGGAATTCGCGCGAAGATTTTTTTCGGGAATCTGGAAAGAGGGGAAAAGGACGGACACTTTGGTGCGCACGAACGCGGTGATAAGCGTGTGCTAACCGAGAGGAGCGGGAGTCGGGAGTTTGAGGATCAACGCGGAAGAGATTCACAACGGAGGACACGGAGAGCGCGGAGGGAGGAGAAACAGATGAGCGGAGTTGCGAGAAGAGGGAAGGAAGAGCGTGGTCAACGGGGTTGGGCAGGGCATCCGGCCGGCACTGTCCGATGAAGTTGATTCGGGTGCAACCGTCGCGTAGTCTTCTCGTCATGTTGATCACACGCTGCCATCCCTGTTGCCCCTATTACCGCGTCTATTGACGGGGCGATGTCGGTGCGCACAGGCCGGCCTCGCCCCTCATCGGCGAGGCCTTTGTGTTTTTGGCACGTGTGCATCCGAGCGGCAAAGGGGTCAGACTGTAAATCTGACGGCGGGAACGCCTGCGGTGGTTCGAGTCCACCCACGTGCACTTCATCAAGACGGGATCACGACGGTCGTGTGCCGGAGCGGCGAACGGGCCGGATTGCAAATCCGGTGAGCGGATGCTCCACGTGGGTTCGAGTCCCACCGCGACCTTTGGGGTTGGGGTGCGCGTGGACGAGCGTGACAAACGACATCCCGGCAGCTCGGTGGTCGATGGCCATTACTACTCGGGAAGTGAGCGGTCATGATCTCGCTATCGCCTGCACCCCTCCCGGCATGGTCACATGCGGTCCAAAGACCTTGCTCGGCCCGGCCTCGTTCAACAACTTCGTCAACGGATGCTCCGGAACTCTTCCCTCAAGCAAACGGAAAATTGGCCAAGAGAGCGAATCGATCGGCAATGCTCGGAGATTGACCGCTTGCAACGCAAGATCCGCCGCTTTCGTGTACTCCCTCAACAGGATGCAGGCACCCATCCGTGCGATCAAGTCCGGGTTAGCGGCAATCCGAGAGAGTTCCGACCTGTCTTCCTCCGAGAACTCAAGCCCTTGATGTGCCTTTAGCTGCAGGCAATTGAGTGAGTGGTAATCCATATCCATGCCGCCAGTCGCCCCCGACGCGATCCCCTCTCTTGCGATTTCCAAAAACACTTCGGCATACTCAAACCACCGGACATTTAGCGACGAGAGGAAGCAGTCCGTAACTGCCCCCATATCCCGAACGAATAGATGTCTTGCCGACTGGATACGAGATTTTAATTGTTCGTCGGGAAGAATCCAAGATTTTGCTGAGAGGCGAAACGCACGGACAAGCGACGCCAAGTTGCCTTCGACATCGTAGTGTTTGATCAGATGAACGACTGCAGTCGACAATTCGCCCCGTCGTTCCTCGATCTGAGCCAGCAGTTCATACGACACTGCGGACGCGCCGCCAGACTCGTCTTGATCTCCAATCAGATGCCTCTGCTGTGTCCTCACAGATACGCTGGCAACGCGACGGATACACTCCAGCATTCGCTCAGAATCGCGGACGATAACAACACTGCCGGATCGCGGCACTTCTGAAACCGAAATCAGACCGCGATATCTCTTCTCGACAATCTTGATTGGATCAAAAAGCTCTGCGGGAAGGGTCAATGAATGCGCATCATGCATCTGCGCCATCAAGTCATCAAAACCAGCAATGGAAATAAGGTGAAATGCTGGATACTTGGCTAGCGCTTCGACCCTGGGCGAGAGCTGTTCTCCTTGCAATGCACACCAGTATACTCCATGCACAAAACCAGATCGCTCCGCCAGAATCGAATCGATCGCGTCCATTACCGACACGTCGCGCCCTGAATATCCAACCACAATTAGTCCGTACTCCTTCGACAAGAGTCTCATTTTCTCTGCTGTTGTCGGCTCAAGCTGCGACGTCTCGCTGGTTGTGTTTTTCAGGTTTTCGTACAAGAAATCGCCGTGCAATTTTATCACTTTTGGTCGAGACGTAGTCAATCGCATTCCGCGAATGCTGGCCTCATGTGCGTAGAATAATGGTCGCACAATTTCAGAGTGGCCAAAACACGCTTCTTGTATTAGATCGTCAAAATTGGTTGTGAAAATTACATTGAATTTGTTGTGCGCCAACAAATTGACAAGGTATATATATCCCCAGGTAGGCTTCGCATTCGACAAGCACTTAGCGATGAAATCCTGTCGCTGTGACGGCTCGTCATAAACCATACCGAAGAGAGCGGCGTAGTCACTCATGCCGTCTCCGTGATCCCAAGGGCGAGCCGACTCGAAGTCTTCAAAACTGGCGAACTCAGATTGTGACTTGAAGAGGGCCGCCTTGAAATACTGCTCCATTTCTGATGCAAGCGGAACACCGCTTGAATAGCTCGCACCCGCGCCCAACATCAGTGCAAATCGAGGTACGGAGTTGCCTCCGGCGGTTTGCAGGATATTCAGCAAATGGTTTTGATGTCTAGGACTATGTTGTGATAACATAATGGCACCCACGAGCGTTAACCCGCGAGCGCCTTAAATCAATAATCATCGCCGTGGTCGTGGTCATGGCCGCCGGCGGGCTTCTTCTTTTCCTTCAGTTCAACGATCGCGGCCTCGGTGGTGAGGAGCAGGCCGGCGATGCTGGCGGCGTTCTGGAGCGCGACGCGCTCCACCTTCGCCGGGACGATGACGCCCATCTTGATGAGGTCGCCGTACTCGTGGGTGAGGGCGTTGTAGCCGAAGTTGGTTTCGGCGTTTTCCTCGACCTTGGAGGCGATGACCGAGCCATCGAGGCCGCAGTTGGCCGCGATCTGCTTGATGGGGGCGGAGACGGCGCGGTGGACGATGTCGACGCCGGAGCGTTCATCGCCGTCGAGCTTCTTGCGGAGCTTGTCGAGGGCCTTGCGGGCGCGGATGACGGAGACGCCGCCGCCGGGGAGGATTCCCTCTTCGACGGCCGCCCGGCAGGCGTGGAGGGCGTCCTCGACGCGAGCCTTCTTCTCCTTCATCTCGACCTCGGTGGCGGCGCCGACGTTGATCTGGGCCACGCCGCCGGCGAGCTTGGCGAGGCGCTCTTCGAGCTTCTCGCGGTCGTAATCGCTGGTGGTGATGTCGATCTGGTGGCGGATCTGGTCGATGCGGGCCTTGATGTCGGTGGACTTGCCGGCGCCCTCGACGATGGTGGTGTTGTCCTTATCGATGGTGACCTTCTTGGCGCGGCCGAGGTCGGTGAGCTGGACGGTTTCGAGGTCGATGCCGAGCTCTTCCATGAGGGCCTTGCCGCCGGTGAGGACGGCGATGTCCTCGAGCATGGCCTTGCGGCGATCGCCGAAGCCGGGGGCCTTGACGGCGGCGATCTTCAGCACGCCGCGGAGCTTGTTGACGACGAGCGTGGCGAGGGCCTCGCCGTCGACGTCCTCGGCGATGATGAGGAGGGACGCGCCGGACTCGGCGATGCGGCCGAGGATGGGGAGCATGTCCTTGGCGTTGGAGATCTTCTTCTCGAAGATGAGGATGTAGGGGTTCTCGAGCACGCACTCCATGGTGGCGGCGTTGGTGACGAAGTGCGGGCTGAGGTAGCCCTTGTCGAACTGCATGCCCTCGACGAGCTCGACCTCGGTCTCGAGCGACTTGCCCTCTTCGACGGTGATGACGCCGTCTTTGCCGACCTTGTCCATGGCCTGGGAGATGATCTTGCCGATCTGCTCGTCCTGGTTGGCGGAGCAGGTGCCGACCTGGGCGATTTCCTTGGAGGACTCGACCTTCTTGGACATCTTGGCGAGTTCGTCGGTGATGGCCTCGACGGCGGCGTCGATGCCGCGCTTCACCATGTTGGGGTTGGCGCCGGCGGTGATGACCTTGAGGCCCTCGGAGTAGATGGCTTCGGCGTAGATGGTGGCGGTGGTGGTGCCGTCGCCGGCGTCCTTCGAGGCCTTGGAGGCGACTTCCTTGACCATCTGAGCGCCGAGGTTTTCGTACTGATCCTCGAGCTCGATCTCCTTGGCGACGGTGACGCCGTCCTTGGTGACGGTGGGCGCGCCGAAGGATTTTTCGAGGACGACGACGCGGCCGGAGGGGCCGAGCGTGACCTTGACGGCGTGCGCGAGTTTCTGGACGCCGCGGAGGATTCGCTCGCGGGCGTCGGTGTTGTACGCGATCATTTTGGCTGCCATATCTGATCCTTCCTGATATCGAATGAATTCGATTCGTCGGTGCGTGTGTTTACTTGAGGCCGATCCTGATCCATGCGACGCGGTCGGCGTCGAGGACGTAGACGGCCTTGCCGTCGGTGACTTTGACGAGGTGGTCGGCCTCGTCGGGGATGAGCATCGCCTTTTTGACCTCGAGGTTGGCGACGCCGGGGACGGGCGAGGGGACGTCAACGAAGACGACGGAGAGGTCGCGTTCGCCGTTGAGTTCGCCGAGGGCTTGTCGGAGTTGGGTGGGGGTCATGGGTGAAGCACCAAATGGCCAAATTCTCAAATCGCCAAATGGCCAAATTCAGAGGAACACGCACGAAAGCAGACGAACGCAATTCCGTTCTTCATTTGGCAATTCGGCGCGCTGGCCATTTGTCATCAATCGACCACCGCGAGGATGTCGTCCTCGGACATGATGAGCAGGTCCTGGCCGTCGATCTTGATTTCGGTGCCGGAGTAGCTGCTGAAGATGACGCGGTCGCCCTTCTTGACGGTGAGGGGGATGCGATGGCCGGTCTCGGTGTTGAGGGCGCCGTCGCCGACGGCCTCGATGACGCCGGTCTTGGGCTTGTCCTTGCTGGCTTCGGGGAGGAAGATGCCGCTCTCGGTTTTGGAGGCGGCCTCGTCGCGCTTGACGAGGATCTTGTCGTGCAGGGGGCGGACGCCGTTTCCGTTCTTCTTGGCCATGACGCAGATCTCCAATTCACACAATCAGGCCGGGGCGCACCGGTGCGCTCCGGCGTGGGTTACACCGTCGAACCGGGCCAACGCCCGTGATAATGCCGATGGAGGCACCGACGCAGCACCTCCAGCATGACTTCCAGATCCGTGATGCTCCGCGGGCGCTCGACCACCGCGAACGCGCCGGCGCGGAGCGCGGCGCCGATCTCGCGTGCGTCGTCGCGCAGCGAGCGCGAGCGCTTCACGACGACCGTGGGCGGCGGGGACGCGAGGCGGGAGAGCAGATCGAGCAGGCGCGGGCCGCCCTCGAGGTCGTGGGATGACTGGCCATCGAGCGGGAGGCCGAGATCGACGACCGCGATGTGGATGGGGGTTGATTCGATGACGCGTTTGGCCTCGCCGCCGGTCTGGGCGCGGTGGGCGATGACGCCCATGGGCTCGAGCAGGCGGGGCAGGCGGTCGACCCAGGGGTCCTGCTGCCAGCCGGCACAGGAAAGGAGCAGGTTGAGGCGGCCGCCGCAGGTCGGGCCGGGGGTGATTGCTGGGCGCGCCGTGCCGATTCCGCTGCCCGACGACATGCCGCCCTGCCCCGATCCGGGCGCTTGGCCGCCGGTGGGCGTGTGGGGGGAATCGGGATGCGGGCGCACCAACACCATGCCAAGGCATGGGCAACCGGTGTGCCGATCGCGGCGAGAATCGGCGAATCGGGGCGGGCGGCGCGCGGGCGGATGATGAGGACGGATCGCGCGCGAAACCCGCGTTGAGGGCGTGCGGCGGGGTGGCGAGCGTGGTTGCCGGGGTGTCGAGAGTCGGATCGGCGCGCATGGGAGCGCGGCGCGAGCGAACGACCGGTGCGGCCGCCTGCCAGCGGGCTCATGCGGGGGTGTTCGCGGATGCCATTTCGGCAGGGGCGAGGGTGCGCGGAATCCGCTCAAATCAAGGCGAGAGTGGGCTTGGAATCGGATTTTGATCGGTATACTCGCACACTATGGATTCGGCACTGATTGTCACCGGGGTGGTCGCGCTGGCGGGCGTGGGTGTGGCGGTGTGGGCGGCGCTGGCGCGTGGGAAGGCGATGGGCCAGGCGGATGCGGCGACGGCGCGGGCGGAGGCGCTGACGGCCGAGGTCACGGCGGCGCGCGAGCAAGCGGCTCGAGCGGCCGCGTCGGCGGAGGAGAACGAACGCCAGCTTCGGGCGCAGATCGAGGCGCGCGGCGACGAGCTCTCGCGCGAGAAGCAGGAGCGGGCGAGGCTGGGCGAGCGCGTCGTGGCGCTCGAGGGTGATCTGGTGCAGGGTGAACAGGCGCACACGGTGCGCCTCGCGGATATTGAGCGGAGCCACGCCGTGGCGCTGAAGACGGCCGAGGATCGCTTCAAGAGCCTCGCGGGCGAGGTGCTCGCCGGTACCGTGAAGGAGTTTCAGGAGCGGGCGTCGCAGCAGTTCAGCGGGCAGCGCGAGCACCTGGCGCTGGAGATGGCGCAGCGGCACAAGAACATCGACGAGCTTCTCTCGCCGATCCGGGAGCTGCTGGCCAAGACCGACACGAACCTGAGCCGCATCGAGCAGGAGCGCACCGCGTCGTTCGCGTCGCTGGTCGAGCAGATCCGCGGGACGCAGGAGTCGAGCGCGAAACTCAAGGACGAGACGTCGAAGCTGGTGGCGGCGCTGCGCAAGCCGCAGGTGCGCGGGCGGTATGGCGAGGTGCAGCTGCGCCGCGTGGTCGAGATCGCGGGATTGCGGAGCTACTGCGATTTTTCCGAGCAGGACTCGCGCCGCACCGACGCGGGCGACCTGCAACGCCCGGACATGACGATCAAGCTGCCGAACGAGCGGACCATCGTCGTGGACTCCAAGACCACCATCGAGGCGTACCTCGACGCGATCGAGGCGACGAGCCCGGAGGCGGCGGACCACGCGCTCGATCGATTCGCGGAGCACGTGCGCAAGCAGATCGAGGCGCTGTCGGCCAAGGCGTACTGGGATCAGTTCGAGCGCGCGCCGGAGTTTGTGGTGATGTTCGTGCCGGGCGATCAGTTCATCGACGGCGCGCTGTCACGCCGCCCCGAGCTGTTCGAGCTGGCCGTCAAACGCCGCGTGATCCTGGCCAGCCCCTCCACCCTTGTCGGCCTGCTCCGCGCGGTGGAACTGGGCTGGCGCGAGCAGCGCCTGGCGGAAGAGGCCGAGGAGCTGAAGAAGCTCGGGAGCGAGCTGCACCATCGCGCCGGCGTGGTCTGGGAATACGCCGCCAAGCTCGGACGATCGCTCCGCCAATCCGTCGAGCAGTACAACGAGCTGGCGGCCTCGATCGATTCTCGCCTCGCGCCCACGCTCAAGAAGTTCGAGGAGGCCGGGGCCAAATCCGCCAAGGAGATCCAGTCGCTCCCCGAGGTCTCGGTGCTCCCTCGCTCGCTCGACGCCGCACAACAACCCTGACCCGCGCTCCGCCCGGCGGGCCCGCGCGCGGCCAGCCTCACCACGCCTTCGCGCCGCGTCTCCCCGTGTCACTCCGTGTTGAATGGCCCTACGCCGGGCGTATCCCGCGGTGCAGCTGCTGCACGCGGTCGGCCTCCTGCTTGCGGATCTGGTCCAGCGTCAGCTTCGGGATCCGCCACGCGTTCTGGTCCTTGGTCACGTTGCTCGCGTGCTCGGTCATGCAGCGGTACAGGAACTTGAACGCATCACGCGGCTGGTGCATCTGGTCCAGCGCGTCCACCACGTCCTGCCGCGTCACGTCCTCCGAGAACAGGTCGAGCAGCGCCAGCTGCGCCGAGCCCGCGGGGCGGCACGCCTGCAGCCTCGTGTTGCACAGGTCGTACAGCATCGGCCCGGTCCACGTCAGCCGCTCGACCATGTTCTGCTTGTCGAGCCGCGCATCCTGAAAGAACGCGCTCGACTCGCGGAACAGCGCGTGCCGCAGCTCCACGGGCAGGAGCATCTTCACGCCAAGCCCCTCCTGCTGCAAAAACTTGTTGTTCAGCAACGGCCAAGTGATCGCCCGCATCCGGTCCGCGTCGCCCGACACCAGCGTCGGCTCGTCGACCCGGTCGATCACCACCAGCATCCCCGTGTACCCGAACGCGCCGATCAGTCGCCGCAGCCTGGAAAACAGCGAATACCGAACCTCGTCGGTCTCGCCGATCGGGAGCACCTCGGGGTCGCGGCAGCCCGCCGGCAGCTGGCGCAGCGACTTGGCCCACGAGCGAGGCGAACGCGACAGCACCCGCAGCTGCTTCTTGATCCTGCCGCACGTCCGCGCCAGCTTGAACCGATCCCACACCGCGTGCTTGGTCGCAAAGAGCAGCCACAGCGCGCCCAGCCCCGCCAGCGCATACACCGGCCACTCGCCCGTCAGCCACCCCGGCGGGAAGAACCTGCCCCACACGAACAACGCCGCAAGCACGATCGGCCCGACGAGCACCAGCGCATCGCCCAGCACGACGCTCATCGACCGCCACGCGCCGAGCCGTCCACGCAGTTCCGCCGTGCGTTGCTCCGCCTGCTCCGGGCGGTCATACAAGGCCTGCAACAGCAGCAGGTCGCGAACGTCGTACCGATCCAGTCGCCGCGCCACCCGCTTCACGTCCGCGCCCAGGTCGATCGGATCGTCCTGCGCCCGCAACCCGAGGATCGCATCGACCAGCCGGGGCACGACCGTGTGCAGGATCGCGTCCATGTGGTCGACCAGCCGCAACTGCTGAAAACTCTCCAGCGGCGTCTTGCCTCCCACGCGTTCATGCACCCGCGCCAGGAACGGGTTGAGATCGTCATACGCGACCATCAGCACGCGGGCCGCCGGGTGCTCCGCGTTGTGCTGCGCCACCCGCGACGCGATCTGCAGCCGCATCGCCGTCTTGCCGCTCCCCTTCTCGCCGAACACGATCGACGTGCTCGGACGGTGCAGGTCGCCCAGCACTTTGTCGAAATCCGAGTGGAACGACCCGAGCGGATGGCTCGGCGGCGGGAACGCCAGCGTGTCGGTCTGCAGGTCGACCCGCATCGCCCCCGTGCCGCGCAGCCCACCCGATCCCGTCATGCGCACGAACACCGCGTCGTTGCGGGCTTCCTCGCCGCGGAACGGGTTCTCCGTGATCGACCAGTGGCTGAGGAATTCGTTGAGCGTCATACAAGGAAGGCATCAGGCATCGGGCAAGAGGCATCGGAGATGCCCAGGGTGAAAACTCATGAATCGTCTGCGAACTCCGCCCCTCCACTCCGTCTCTTCGTCTCTTCGTCTCTTCGTGACTTCGTGACTTCGTGACTTCTTCTAGTGATCCACCTTCTTCCCCAACATCGGGGAGATCTGCGCCAGCATCTTTTCCAGCGTCCGCTTGTCCTTGGCCTCGCAATTCAGTCGAAGCAAGGGCTCGGTGTTGCTCTTGCGGACGTTGCACCACCAACCTTGGCTGGCGAAGCAATCGATCGTCACGCCGTCGAGCTCGTCAACCACGCCGCGCGAGGGCGACGACGCCCCGAACGCCTGGCGCAGCTGGTTGAGCGCGCCGTCCTTGTCCTCGATCTGGAAGTTGATCTCGCCCGACTGCGGATACCGCGCCAGGGGCGCGATGAGCTGGCTCATCGACTTGCCCGACTTGGCGAGCAGCGAGATCGCCACCGCCATCGCGATCGCGCCCGAGTCGGCGTTGTAATTGTCGGCGAAGTAGAAGTGGCCCGAGAGCTCGCCGCCGAACGCGCCCTGGTGCTCCGCCATCGCGTTCTTCATGAACACGTGGCCCACCCGCGAGCGCACCGGCTTGCCGCCCGCCGCCTTGATCTCCTCTTCGACCGCCTTGGTCGAGCGAAGGTCATACGCGATCGCCGCGCCCGGCTTCTTGGCGAGGAAATGCTTGGCGAGCAGCGCCGTCAGGTGGTCGCACCCCACCACCACGCCCTTCTCGTCGACCAGCACACAGCGGTCCGCGTCGCCGTCAAAGCACACGCCAAGATCGGCCTTGTTCTGCAGCACCGAATCCTGCAGTTGCTTCAGGTTCGACGCCACCAGCGGGTTGGGCTCGTGCGCGAACACGCCCTTGGTGTTGTCGAAGTTGAGTTCGATGATCTGCAGCCCCGGCGCGGCGCCAAGCCCGCCCGCCGCGTTCTTGCCGAAGATTTTGGGGATCATCGTCCCCGCCATGCCGTTGCTCGCGTCGATCACGATCTTGAGCGCCGCGGGCTTGCCGTCCTTGCCCGTCGTATCGAGGAACGAGCGCACGTGCTTGGCGTACGCCGGCCACAGGTCGCGCGACTCGATCCGCCCGTTCGCGGACACCATCGTCGCCTTGTCGACCATCGCCGCGTGCTTGCGCACCTCCGCCAGCCCCGTCGTCTCGCCCACCGGCTTGGCCTTGCGTTTCGAGACCTTGAAGCCGTTGTACTGCGGCGGGTTGTGGCTCGCGGTCACCATCACGCCGCCCGCGCAGTCAAGGTGATTCACCGCGAAGTAGATCATCGAGGTGTCGACCATGCCCAGGTCGATCACGTTCGCGCCGTGGTCGGTCATGCCCGAGACCAGCGCCTTGGTCAAGGACGGGCTCGACGAACGCATGTCGCGCCCCACCACGATGTTCTTCATCATGGGCGACGTCTCGCCCGCCGAGTGGGCGTCCGCAAGCAGGAACTTCGAGCAGCCGAAGCCGATCTGCCACGCCAGCGTTTCGTTCAGCGGGTCGGGATACGTCCCGCGCACGTCATAGGCCTTGAAGACGCGTCCGAGCACGAAGATCTCCTTCCTGGTCCGGCGGCCCGGGCCACGCCCTGTGGCAACGCCCGCACGACGGAGCGTCGGACAGTTCCGACGACCCGCGATGCCGCCTCGGTTTCCAGACTGACGCCCGACCAGTTCCGCCGGATCGGACCCAACAACAGCCGCCAACGAATTCCCATCGACTGTCAGGGCCGATGATAGCCAGAACCCGATCCACCCTCGCAAATGTACGGTGTCTATGCGGGTTCAAATGGAGGGTCGTAACTATCCGGCTCGGGAAACTCCACCACTGGCACGTCCTTGGGCAGCGCCGCCAGGAATGACCTCCCATAGCCCGACGTCGCGATCCGGGGATCGAGCACCACCACCCGGCCGGTGTCGCTGGCCGAGCGGATCAACCGCCCGAATCCCTGCTTGAAACGGATCACCGCCCTGGGCAGCGAGTCCTCGCGGAAAGCGTCGCCGCCGCGCGATTCGATCAACTCGACCCGCGCCTGCGTCAGCGGGCGATCGGGCGGCTCAAACGGCAGCTTGGTGATGATGACGTTCCGCAACGCATCGCCGCGCACGTCGACGCCCTGCCAGAACGACGCGGCCCCGAAAAGCACCGCCCGAGGCTCGCCGCGGAATCGCTCCAGGATCGCCTGGCGAGAGCCGTCGAGACCCTGCGCCAGCAGCGTGATCCCGCGCTGGGAGAGCTGGTCTCGCAGGCGCCGGGCCAGCGCGTTGAGCGTGGCGAAACTCGTAAAGAGAACGAACGCCCCGCCATCGGTCTCGAGCACATGATGGAGGACCGACCTGGCCAGCGCGTCGGTGTGCCCGTGCGCCTTGGGCGATGGGAGCGAGCGATCGACGATGAGCTTGGCCTGGCGCGCGTAATCGAACGGGCTCCCGAGCTGGAGCGTCGCCGCGCCGTCGCAGCCGAGCCGCTTCATCGCGTGCTCGAACGCCCCCTCGCCCCGCGCGGTCGAGAGCGTGGCGCTGGTGAGCACAACGCTGTGCTCGCGCGAGAAGAGCCGCTCCTTCAGGATCGGCGCGACCTCGATCGGCGCGCAGGCGAGCGTGATCTTCTGGTACCGCGCGCCCTCGTCGTCGTTCCCTCCGACCTCGATCCAGTAGGCCGAGCCGGGCATCGCCTGGTCCACGAGCGCATCGCACTCGTCCGCGACCAATTGGGCCCGGATCGCGTAGGCGTTCAGCTCGAACCGGTCGGCGTCGCCCGTCGCGGATTCCTTCAGCGCCTTGAGCCGCAGCGAGAGATCGCGCATCGCGGGCGAGAGGATATTGGGCACGAACGCGGCCCGGCGCAGCCGCGTGGTGCGCGGGCCGCTGCTGAACCGCTCGCTCGTCGGCGCGTCCTTCAGCGACTCGGCGATGAGCGACTCAAAGAAAGCGCGCGTCGCGTCGGACGCGTCGGACACCAGGCGGATGGCCCGCTCCACCGGCGCGCTGTCCTTGCTCAAGAGCTGCAACTGCGGCAGATAGCCGCGCCCGGTGCGCGGGTGGTACAGCGTCGTGAGCAGGTGCATCACCCGCCCCTCGGCCAGCGAGATGCCAAAGTGCTCCGACGACACGTCCTCTACGTTGTGCGCCTCGTCGAGCACAACGTGGTGATACTGCGGCAGGAAGCCCACGTCCTGCGAGCGCAGCGCGAGGTCGGAGAAATACAGCGCGTGGTTGCACACCAGGAGGTTGGCCTGCTCCATCGTGCGACGCGCGCTCTGATAGAAGCACTTGTCGTACGTCGGGCAGCGCCGTCCCATGCAGTTGCCCGAATCGCTCTGCACCTTGTCCCACACGCCGGGGCGCTCCAGTGGCGGGAGCGTCGAGAGCGTGCCGTCCTTGGTCTCGTAGGCCCAGTCCTCGATGACGTGGAGCGAGCGCCGGGCGGCGGGATCGCCGAGCAATTTCACCTGCCGCTCCGACGCGAGCTTCAGGCGGCGCACGCTCACGTAGTTGCCGCGGCCTTTGACAAGAACGGGGCGAAGCCGCGGTCGCGGCTCGGCGCTCGGATCGTCGTCGCCGGGCAGGTCGGGGTCGAGCAGGCCCGCCAGGAGCGGGATGTCCTTTGTGATGAGCTGCTCCTGCAGCGCGATGGTGTTGGTCGCGATCACCACGATCTCGTTGTGCTCGATGCACCGCTTGATCGCGGGGATCAGATACGCGAACGACTTGCCCACGCCCGTGCCGGCCTCGACAAGCAGGTGCGATCGCTCACGGAACGCCTTGGCGACCGCCATCGCCATGTCGCGCTGCTGGGCGCGCGGCTCGAAGTGATCGCCCAGCTTGCTGCTCAGCACGCCGCCGGGAGAGAAGATGGATTCGATCGCATCGGGCATCGGTGCGTTTCGTGCGATGATCTTCAGGACCGCTTCACACCCAGCGGGACGCGCTTGGGCTCGCCGTCGGGACGCGGATACATGCGTGAGATGGGCTTGATCTTGTCCAGAACGACGATGCGCCCGGTGGGCGTGGGGATCGTGCCGGCGTGAGAGACGCCGAGCATCTCGCAGGCCTTCACGCCTTCTTCGAGTTCCTGTTCGGCCTTCTCGCCCTTGATGAGCGCGACGATGCCGCCGACCTCGACGAAGCCGGCGGTGAGTTCGGCGATGACGGCGAGCGGCCCGACGGCCCGCGCGACGGCGGCGGCGTACTTCTCGCGGTGGCCGCCCGCCTTGTGCAGGTGGGCCGCGGATTCGGCGCGCTGGTTCAGGACCTCGGTGTTGGTGAGCGCGAGGGGCGCGCGCAGGTCGTTCAGGAACGCGGCCTTCTTGCCGGTGGCCTCAAGGAGCGTGAAGCGGGTCGAGGGCATGGCGATGGCCAGCGGGATGCCGGGGAGCCCGCCGCCCGAGCCGACGTCGATGACGCGCGAATTCTCGGGGAGTTCGGCCAGGACCGGGATGAGCGTGAGCGAATCGAGGATGTGGCGCGTCCACGCCTCGGCGGGATCGCGGATGGCGGTGAGGTTGAAGGCGTTGTTCGCGTCGAGGAGGAGCGCGAGATACAGGCCGAGGCGCGAGAGATCGCCCTCGTCGAACTCCAGGCCGAGTTCTTTGGCCTTGGCGAGGAACGACTCGGGCGGCGCGAGCGGCGCGGGGAGGGGCGAGGGCACGGTCCACGCGGGCTCGCGTGCGGGCGGCGGGGTGGCCTCGCGCCCGGGTTTGGGGGTGGGTGGGCGGGCGGCTTGGCGCGCGGGCTCGCGCGAGGGACGGGTCGGGTGTGGTCTGTGCGGTCGCGCCATGGTGCCTCCGTGCGGGAGATCATTGGAGGGCGCGGGCGTGGACACGCGCTGCCTCCACCGAGTGGGCGGACGGACACTTTGGTGCGCACGGAAGCGGTGGTAAGCAGGCACTAGCCACTCGGCACGAGGCACCAGGAAAGGGCAGAAGACAAGGCCGCGGAGGGGGTTGCGCGCGAGGAGAACGTGCGCGAAGATTTTTTTCGGGAATCTGGAAAACGGCCAAAAAGACGGACACTTTGGTGCGCACGGACGCGGTGATAAGCGGGCACTAACCGGGGAGAGCGGGGGTCGGGAATGGGGAGTGGTGGAAGAGAAGAGGGAACTCGAAGGGCTCAAAGAACGTGAGGAGAGTCGGGAGAGAACTCGGGGGAATCGGCGGGGACGAGAGAAAGTCAGAGAAGAGAAGAGGCCTACACGGAGGCATAGAACAGAGGAGGAACGCAGAGAGGCCAAACAGCAAGGGGCGAATGAAGACAACAAGAACGTGGTCAAGCCCCACAAAGCCGGGCTTGACCACGCCACCCGGAGCCACAGCACCCGGAGCCACGCAAGCTGGGGCCGGGGAGGTCACGGACCGGCGGGGACCGCCGGGCCACCCGAGCATCACTCGTTGTATTCAAAGGAATGGCGCGCGGGGGAGATGGGGCGGCGGACGGCGATGGAGACGATGAGCCCCACGCCGATCCAGAGCGAGATCATTGATGAGCCGCCCGCGCTGACGAAGGGGAGCGTGATCCCGATGATGGGCACAACGCCGAGATTCATGCCGATGTTGATGAAGGCCTGGGCCGCGACGAAGGCGGAGAGTCCGACGATGGTGAGGCGTCCGAGCGGCTCGCGAGTCGCGGCGGCGGTGACGAATGCGGCCGCGATCCACAGGAAATACAGGCCCATTACGAGCACGCCGCCGAAGAAGCCCCAGCGGTTCACGATGACCGAGAAGACCATGTCGTTGTCGGCCTCGGGGAGGGCGTTGAATTTCAGGAGCACGCGTGAGCGATCCGCGCCGGAGCCGGTTGCGCCGCCGGCGCCGATGAGCGTCTGGGCGGTTCGGGCCTGGAAGTTCACGTCCTGGTCGGCGCTGGTGTCGCCCTGGAACTGCTTGACGAGGCCAACGATGCGGGCCTGCTGGTGCGGCTTGAGGATCGGGAATGACGCGGGGGCGGCGAGGGCGGCGGCGAGGACGATGATGGCCA
>OEIV010000831.1_pt1 | contig 15621 bp, 19 predicted proteins | sample 1539231 | NCBI WGS metagenome assembly OEIV01 (sample SAMN03794762, study PRJEB22550) | activated sludge metagenome | feature: wastewater treatment plant; material: activated sludge; isolation source: Wastewater treatment plant of a petroleum refinery complex | place: Argentina: Buenos Aires ...
TGATTCATAAGAGAAAAGAGCAATATAAAGTAGTCAGGACTTATAAGTTTATTTTCAGAAATGTCAATCGGTTTTATGGTATGAAAAAAATATTGCTAGCGGGCTAGGAAATTTGCTAAAACTACAATAAAGAGGGTAAAAGAAATTACAATCAATAATCTGAGCTTATAAGAGACGATGAAGAGCATAAAAAAACTATAAATAAAAATATATCCTATCGAGATTGCTTACAAGATAGGTTTTAAGTACCAGAATTTACCAGAAAAAATTTTTGAGAAAAAAGAGAAGAGAAAATTAGAAAGATGCTTCCAAATCAAGTTTAACTCATTGATGAGTAATTTCGTACTCCAAAAAATTTTTATAAGATCCTTGAACTTTACATCATTTCTCAATCAAAAGAGAGAATCAGTCAGATGTTTTAATGCAAAGATTAATGTCTCAATGAGAGTTAAGAATGGCGTAAACTCTGAGATTTTTTCTGAGTAAAAGTAGTAAAAGATAATTGAGAATCTTAATGTTTTCAGAGATTATAATCTGATCGCTGCTATAGTTTACCAATCAAAAATCATTCATGAAATAAAGTCTCGAGTTAGTAAGAGATCAATCTTGGTTTATGATCTCGACGGTATGAATCAGATGAGTGGAAACAATATATTCGACATACTGACCAATAGTATTGTGATTAGTCATAATATTTTCTTCTTTGAGTCTCGTAGTAAGAGCATTGTTACTAATACTTTTTCAGCAATTTTTGAGGAGCAGAAAATATAATTTTTTAAGAAGAGAAATATCTTTTGCGCCAAATATTTTGACAATATCTTCGACAATAATCGTATTTTGAAGAGATATAATATAATTTTCTGATAACTCTCTTTGGTTAGTATTTTCGAGAAGAATCATCTCTGGTAAACCACTTTTCTGAAGATAATCTTGGAATGTTCCACCCTCAGGATGAAAAGCACTATATTCATCATAAAGAAAAGGAACCACATGGTAGAGTTGAGTTTGTTTGAGGAAAAATTCCTCTAAAATAGGTAAAATCACACTGCTGGTTGAACTAGAAATGAGTATCTCAAATCTTAGTCTATCATTATGAGAAAGCAGATCATTAATGAAAATATGCCAGTTTTTTACCTCTTGGATCTCATCAAGTAAGATATAAATTTTTTCTCAAGAATGCGTTCATGGTAAAAAATTCTTGAAAAAAAGTTCTGAAAGCTCAGTTCAATCAATATTTCAGATGTAAGTATCTTTTTCAAAATTGATCGAAAAAACATTTTCCAATAGTGTTTTGCTAGCAAAATGTTTTAAAATCCAGCTTTTTCAGACTCTTCTTTGTCAGATAAGGACATTGATAGTATTTTGATTAAGATGAGCAGAAATCTGTTCAATATAAATATTTCTCAAAGGTTTTTTTTCTGGTTGCTGAAAATCTTTTGACTTCAACTGGTCACGCATTTTTATAATTCTAAGGGAGTTTTTTTGTGTCATAGTGGTTAAGTTTTAATGAGGAACTAACTATAAAGCTTGGTAGTGAAAAAGCAAGCACATATTGACTTTTATGAAAAATCTAATGACTTAACCAAAACTCAATGATGATAAAAGCAATCCAGAAGAGAAAAAGCAAGAAAGCTTCTTTTTGCGAGAGTTTTCTTTCTGAGCTCATAAAAAAGAAGAGGAGGAACGAAGCTAAAAACATAAAAGCTCCAGTAGTGTAAATAATTTTTACAGGGAAAGCAAACGGTTGACAAAGAGCTAATATTCAAACGACTACGGTGGCATCAGCTAGGACAGAACCAAGAATATCTCAGACCGCTAGTGAATCGTTCCCTTGCTTAAGAGCTTTGAGAGAAAAAAGAAGTTCAGGCATGACAGTACCAAGTGCTACGATAAGCATTCCAATAAACAAAGAATTAACTCCTAGGAATTCAGAAATCTCGAGTGCTGAAACGACGATAAAGTGAGCTCCAAAAAGTAAAAGGACAATCCCTCCCAATAAAAAAAGAAATATTTTATAGCGATTTTTTTTGTCGACCTCTGTTGGTTTTGTATAATCAATGCTGCTACTATTGAGTGAAATTAAGTAAAAGGCGACTCACATTAAAATGAGAGCTAGTCAATCAATGCGATTATAAAATCAATCAACTCCCAAAATAATTGGTAACAAAAGAAAAAGTGGGAAAATACGATTATTTTTCAAAATTCCAGGCTCAATTTTAATACTCTTACTTGCGAAAAAAATAATAACTGCAAAAACAAGTGTCAAATCGGCGACATTAGATCAAAATAAAATACTGAGTCAAAAAGACGGCGTTTGTTCGATGACAGAGTTGATTGAAACCAATGTTTCTGGCAAGATTGAGATAACCGCCACGATGATAAATCCGACGATGTATTTTGATAAAGCAAAACTTTCTGCCAATAAAACGGCATACTTCGTTGAGAGAGTAGCTCCTTTGACCAATAAAAATAACGACACTAAAAAAATCAGAAAACTCACTATCATTTTTTTCTCAATAAAAATAAAAAATCTCAAAACCAGTATACTAAAAACCCTAAATTTATCAAAAATTACAAGAAAAAATTTATTTTCTGGTTTTTAGTCAAAAAACTTGATTTCATAGATGCTAATCACTAAGAGATAGTCAGAATAGAAATTTTATTTTACCAAAAAAATAATGGCAAAAAGCACTATTTCCAAGAAAGAACTTTCTCCAAAACAAGCCGAACAGCTTTTGATGATACTAAAAAATCGTTTTGAAAAAAATATGAACCGCCATAGAGATCTCGAACGATCAAAAATTCAAGCAAAACTTGAAAAAAATCCTGAAAAACTTTGGTCTCTGAATGAAATGGAAAGAACTGAATGAGAGCCAGATGTCGTTGCTTATGATAAAAAGACAGGGGAGTACGCATTTTTTGACTGCTCGACAGAAACTCCAAAAGGGCGCAGAAGTATCTGTTATGATGGTGCAGCTTTGGAAGCTAGAAAATTAAACAAACCAGCGAGTAGTGCGATCGATATGGCTACTGCGATGGGCATCGAGATTTTGACCAAAGAACAATATCTCTTCCTCCAGGAACTCGGTCAGTTTGACACCAAGACCTCTAGCCGACTCCAAACACCTACCGAGATGAGAAAACACGGCGGCGCTCTCTTCGCTGATCACCGCTATCATCACACATTTTTCTACCACAATGGTGCCGACTCCTACTACGCCGCTAGAGGCTTCCGCGGGGCTCTGGAGGTGTAGCTATTTTCCTGCAGATATAATGAGTTTTGTAAGAATTTCACGATAAGATAGTCACATTAATTCCAAAAGTTTGGGATACATGCTAATATTGGTAAATCCAGGAATTGTATTTATTTCATTGATGAAAAGTTCTCACTGATTACTCAAAAAGAAGTCAATTCTAGCCATGCCACTACAGCCAAGTGTAATAAATACTTTTCTACTAAGTTCTTGTATCTGATCTTTTACTTCTTGTTGTATATGTGCTGGTAGCTCAAAAGTTACACTCTGTCCATCAAAATACTTTGCATGATAGCTATAGAACTCTGTATGATTGATGATCTTTCCAGGTAAAGAAACAATAAGATCAGTCACACCTAAAACAGCACATTCTAACTCTACTCATTGAATGTTTTTCTCGATAAGAACTTTTTTATCATAGAGAAACGCTTCATTGAGAGCATTTTCATAGTCTTCAGGAGTTGTTACTTTTGATACTCCGACAGATGAACCAGATTGAGCAGGTTTTATGAAAAAAGGTACTCATAGTTTTTTTTCGACCTGGTGAAAAGGCGGAATTATGTCTTTTGTTATACTAACAAACGGAACTATAGGAAGATTCGCATCTCTCAAAAGTCTCTTAGCGACATCTTTATCCATACAGATTGCGCTTGATAGGATGTCACATCCGACCACTGGTATGTCCAGTATTTTCCCGAGCGACTGAATGACTCAGTCTTCTCATCGAGTTCCATGAATAATAGGAAAAAGAGCATCATATTTCTTTTCCAATCCATAAGATATTGGATCACTTAAGTTTACAGAAAAAACTTTATCAGTATTGAAATCATTAGCTAATAATTGATTCTCATCTATTCGATATCGTAGTTTCTCTTTTGTTATATACAAAATATCTATCTGATATTTATCTTTATCAATAGCTTGAACGATATTTTTAGCCGACATAAGAGAAACTTCATGCTCTACTCAAGGTCAACCACACAACAAAAGTACATTCATAAAAAATTTTTATTCTGCTAAAACACGACTATAAGTTTTAACAGCCATTTCTTCAAGCTAAAAAACTCTGACTACTGTTTTTTAGGTTTACTATTCAATCAACTCAAATCTCACCTCGCCAGCACGCTTATACGAAGCCACAATTACTCCAGTTTTTGAGATTTTGGACTCAAAGAGCTCAAATGCAGCAGGGATAGTTCATTCGACAAACAAACGCTTTCCGGCTCCGAGCGTGATAGGAAAGATTTTGAGCCATAGTTCATCGACGAGATCGTTTTTGAGAAGTGTCTGGACGAGATTTGCACTACCATAGACCTGTAAATCAGGTCCATCTTGTGATTTCAGCTTTTTAAGCTCTTCTACCACATCATCTTTGATCAGAATAGAATTTTCCCATTCCAACTTTTGATCTTGGTGAGAGACGACATATTTTTTGGTCTCATTGACACCAGCCCAGTTCGCACCATGCTGAGGCCAATATCCCGCCCAAATATCGTATGTCTTCCTCCCCAGCAACAACTCAAACGGCTCCTTCATCTGCTCAGCCATCACCGCTCCCATCACCTCATCAAAATACGGCGCTACCCATCCACCATACTGAAAACCACCACTCGTATCCTCCTCAGGCCCACCTGGCCCTTGAATCACCCCATCCAGAGTCATAAATTCTAAGAGTATAATTTTTCTCATCTTATTTTCTGTTTTAAGTAAAGGATGAATAAGTCAAAAAAATTCTTTTTTTGAAGGCTATGAAGAGAGAACACAAGGAAATGTCGAATTATGAATCTCATTTATTTTTGTATGTCGATATTTTGCCATAAATATGACTTTTTCGACACTTCCTTAAAAATAAATTTCTGGAAACTTCACAAAATTATAAAAAAAACTCTGACCGAAACCAGAGGATTTTTTGTGAAAGACAATCATTTTATAATTTATTTATATAGCGAGGCAAAAAACTCTTTTACATTATTCATATCTATTTTCTTCAATACAGAGTTTTTATATGCATATTCTATTTTTTCTTTTAATTGAGTTCCCAGTTCTTCTTTAACAACAAAATAATCTTCAAAACTAAATGATTCACCATTCTTTATACTCCAAAGACTATCTTTAAAAGTACCTGTCAAAGGATATTCAACAGTTCATGTTTCGAGTAGTTGGATACCTTGATATAATGTTCTAAGGTATGCTACAAGAGCTTTTCTAAATCTTTTTATCTCTACAGTTCAACGCTCAATTTGCCCAAGTTGACTATTAGCATATCATATATGACTTTTATAGATCGCATCTTTATCAAGAAATATATTTTTTTGATCAATAATTTTTTGCCAATCTTCATCAGAAAAATCTATTAAATGACTATGTAATATTTCAAGAATAGTACCATTCCCCTTAGTAGCAAGTTTAAGAAAGTGTAAAAGTTCATATTTTGTATCATCTTCTTCAAGATTCTTTTTGTGAGATCAATGCCATTCATCTTTCCATAATACTTCCATCAACTCGCTTTTCACTATTGAAAAACGATCAAAGTCACTTTTGGGAGTTGATAAACCATGTAACTGCGATCAAACTGTTACTGTAGCAATTGTTTTCATTTAATAAAAATTATATAAAACACATATTTTTGTTTATAATTATATTTTGACATAAGTCAATCAAATTAATCTTTCGCCAAAATAGAAACTCTGACCGAAGTCAGAGGATTTTTTGTTTTAAGAAGATATGAGAGGCTACATTTATTCTGATAACCATGAAGCATTTAATATCTATCTGCTCCTCACTAAACAGCTTTATTAAAATTGAAAATGATTGGCAAATCAATCACTTCCTCATCAACATATTTATAATATTCATCCTGAATTTTGAATGCTTCCGATGGTTTTGCCACACTAACATTTACATAAATGGATTGAGTGACATCAAACCAGTGAAAAGAAATATCTTTTGGTTCAACCCCAAATGTAGTTATAAAATCAACAATCTTCCCCAGATTTTGTTTTAATGCACTATGAGACTCTAAATAATCCAAAATAAATTTATCAGTTATAACTAGATCATCTCTAACAGTAATCGTATTAGTCAAAACATCATATAAAACATGCTTATTTTGATCGTGAATATCGTTTTTCTTTTCAATAAAATCATCGAATAATTCTGGTTTTTCCATTATATAATTTGTTACAATTAAAAAATAATTTTCTGGTGAATGTAAAAACTTACCATTTACCTACTATAGGATTTTTCTTTAATTTAAACTCTTCGATTCTTCTTTTGGTTCAAGGAGATATATTCTCAGGTAAATTATTGATATCTGCCATCATAAATAATTCAATTTCTTCGTCAATCAGAGAAATATTTTTTAGATCAATTTCTTGAAACGAAATGAATAGTACAATAGTATCCATTTTATATTCTTTCATATTTTGATACACTCAAAACAGCTCAAGTTCAATAATATCAAGGTTTAACTCTTCCTTGAGTTCTCTTTTTAATGCACTAACAAATTCTTCTCAATTATGTAATCACCCTCAAGGCAGAAACAAATCATTATGATACTTATGTTTTACCAATAAAATTTTATTGTCATTGATTAAAAATAACCTTGTTCACAATGTTTTAGGTCTAAAAATTCTCCAATATAGATGAACTAATGGATAAAGAAATTTTTTTATTGCTTTTAAAATCATATGTATAGTTTTTACCTAAATATTCCTATCAAAAAACTCTTTAAGAGCTTCCAGATCTTTTTTCTCAGCGTCATAAAATCAGTCAAAAATGATCTAGCAAATGAGGAAAATAGTTCGGATCAGTTATCAAAAAATAAAAGTTCATCCTATTTTACTAGTGTTTCCAATGATGGAAATACTAAAATTCTTTGTATTTGAAGACAGCATAGATAATAACTTGTGAACCATCAAATGTGTAAATAATTCTATACTTAAAAGTTGGTTCTACTATCTCTCTCAGATGTTTATAGAGAGAAATTTCTTTACCAAGAAGTGGAAAATAAGATAGATGCGAATTTATAAATCAAAAAATTGTTTCGGCAACTTTCTCGGCATAGAAACTATTTTCTTGAGCTATAAATTCTCTTATTTGATCAATATCACTCAATCATCTACTTGAAAAAATAACACTATGCATAAGTTTTTTCCTTCTTAAGGAATAGTTTTTTATAGGCTTCTTCTGCTGTGTAGACCTTGCCCGTCTGAACATCTTGCATTCATTCTATAATCATCTCAGCTTCCTGTTTGCTATATCCAGCCTGCTGAAGAGTTATGAGTAATTGTTCTTTGTTGATTGTTTCCATAGTTTTGTTCTTCAATAAAAAATATTTCTCATTCTACTATTTTTTGCGTTGTTTTCAATAGTCATCTCCAAACTCTTTTTCAAAAATCCTTACAAAGCTATCAGCTAACTTTATTGACACCATGAGACATTAAAGTGACTGATAAAAACTATCAAAGTTTTTTAATTTAGCGGCTTCCTTTTTTTCTTTTGGATTAAGTTTTTCCATAACAACATCTTCTCAAGCAGAGATTTCTATCTTCTTTTCCATAACAAATTTTTTCAAAAGAAGGTTAACCACAGTAGAAAAATTTAATCACATATTTCTACTGACTTGATCTACATTATCAACAAGCCCCTTCTCTAGTCTAATATTCTTATTAATTTTTGTCGTATGCATTTAAAAAAACATTATTTAATAAATTTACATACATTGTACATAAAATTACACTAATTGCAAGAATTATTGCCAAGCTCTCCTACCTCATCCCCTCCAAAATCGCTTCTTCCAATTTCTTAGGCTCATCAGTTCCGATTCTGTATAATTTCCCATTTTTCAGCTTGATCTCGACTGCATCAAACCCCGAAACATTGTAAATCCACATCTTTGGCCAAAACCATCTTCTGATTCCCCAGCCATAATACCAGCGATTTTTGACACTTTTAGCAGACGCTATATCGCTCAGCAAAAACTTTTTCTGATAAATCCCATAGCCAAATTTAATCTGCATATACTTCCCACCTACCTTGACCTGAAGTGTCACAAAAGAAGCCAGCGTCAACAAAATAAAAGCCATCACAGCAGTGACGAGCAAATTCGTCCCCGAATCAGGTCACGCAGGCTCAGCCATCGCCGAAAGATTAATCGATGCGAAAAATGTCAACACAGCAAGAGTAATAACGAGCATCAGATAACTAATTTGAGTATGTTTATAGTTCATTGCCCCAAAATTATAATAATAAATCTCTATCTTAAAAAATAAAATCTGGCCTATATCATGTTTATCCTGAAAAATACATTTTACTTGGTCACCGCATAATGGTATCATTTTAAGTTTATAATTCAAGAATATATTTTCGATCAAAAAAGAATTGACTTATTGAAATAAAAATACATAAGAGAATCGTCCCGATATTGGGAGCAACATAAAAATATTTTATATGACAAAAAAAATTAACAGTAAACAGGTTAATGTATTGTTCATCTTTTGTTTCTCACCAGTAACAATTGATAAATCTGCCGAATGGGGAGAAAATAATAATCAATTAGGTCCAAATGGTGCCTTTCTCAAAGTGAATGAAGGAGAAGAGATGACAATTTCTCATCTCGTTCAGCCAAACAACGACAATTCAGCTCCTGTTGGATGGGTGAAAGTCGGAAACAATCGCTATTCAAAAGCTCCAATTTGGATTGATGAAGAGCCCCTACCAATGGGGCAAACAGTCCAAATTCAGACATTGGATGGAACCATGAATTATGAAGTTAAAGAAAATTCTTACCGTTGTTATAATGACAAAAACGGAGAAGCTGACACTTCAGACTGTTGGGTACAAACAGAAGCCAATCTTAAGAAAAATTACGATTTTTAAAATCGTTCCTCCACTTTCATCTTGCAATCCGGTATAAAAATGTATCAGATTGGTGTAAACCAATCTTGTTGCTCGTTATTCAAATATTCCGTTTCCGTTGAAAGTTTATCGGTTATTTGAACCGCATTTTGTTTCGATCTATTGCTTGAGTTTTTCCACCCCTTTAAATCATATGATTTAAGGGGGCTTTTTTATTGATGTTTTATTTTGACTTGGGTTGTGTTACTACGAAGTAATTTAAAAAAAGTTGCAATAATAGGATCATTTCCAGCTTTAAATATATAAATTTACAACATAAAAATAAAAAAATCCCAAGCATTTTTTGAGGATGCTTGGGGGGAAATAGTTAGTTAACATCTTGCTTGCCAAGTTCTATAAACTGAGCATTTTTTATCAGGATAGAACTTTCATTGCTACATCGCGTTATGAGACCATTATGCCATTCAGCTTTAGGTTCTTTAGGATTCATATCCATTAGTTTAAAAATTTTTTCCGAGCCAGACGCTTTTTGTTTTAAGATCGAAAAGAGGGTAACCTTTTCAGATTTGATAAAACCTTTGATGGTTTCATATGTGTCTGAATCAACATCTCCTTCCAGAGCTAAAGAGGCTTCGATGTCGGCACATGTGACACGGATTGTACAATTCTTACCATTTACCAAAGAAATAGTACCAATTGAAAATTTCTCAACTGTTTTGGTAGAATCGAGGAGTTTCGTAATAGGTCCCAATTTGCCAATTTTTTTTTCTTCTTTTGCAGAATCACCCGCTTGGGGATTCATTTCTTTAATTTGCATATATATTTTTTGTTATTACTAACACCATTGTTAGTTCGAAGAAGATATCTATTTTAGTTCTTATATCAAGATGTTGTAGGATTTTATTAATTATGACTCAAAATGTACCACCAAAAGTTAAAGTAAGATTCTTACATCAAACTAAATAAATGGAATTATAAACTAAAACATGCAGAAAAGGACAGATAACTCAAGAGGAAAGAGTAAAAAGTAAAAATATATGGATATTTTAGAGAATGATTATCTTTCTATGAGATTGCGAGAAGAATGGGCATAGCCGATACTACAATAAGCAGAGAAATAAAATACTGAATAAATCTTTTATAAAAAAATCCTGACTACTGCAAAAAAATTTTTTATAAACTCGACCACCATGAAAATTGAGAACAATTTGAATAGATGAGAGAGTAATACCGAAGATTTTAGACACTTTAGATTCGAGTGAAGCGAAGAAGATGAAGATAAATTGGACCAGCAATAAAATCAAAAAAGATTTTATGATAGGTCCAATTATATGCATCTACCAAACTACGCTTTCGGAAGCTTAGTACAAAGCATTTCTAAAACTTATCGGTGTAAAACAAATAAACTGGTAACTGCTCCATATATCAACACACTGAGCATATCTTGTATCACCGTTGCTATCGGTCAGCTGCTTGCTGCTGGGTCTTTATGAATGGATTGGAAAATATGGACTACTGCCAGCGCTATGAGTGGAGCTGTTGCGATCGCTAAGAAAGAAGAGAGAGAAACACTGAGTGCAAGCAAAGTATTTTTGAGCCAAAAAAGTACGATGAGACCTGAAGAAACTCCGAAAAGTGCACCAAAAATGATCCCCAAAGCGAACTCTTTTCTCAGATAGTTACTGAGCTTTGCTTGACCAGTTTTAAGATCACGAGAATAAATTGTCTCGGTCTGTGTCCCGATTGCATCAGCGATATAAACGATAAATGGCAGAAAAAAAGCTACTTGCACATTGTGCGAAAGCACCTCCTCAAAACGAGATGTCACAAAAGAAATCCCAATACCAAGTACCAGTCCCAAAACCAAAGCAGGAGCACGAAGTCTCAATAAAGTACCAATACTTTCATAATCATCGTCAGCATAGTGTGGTATTCTTCCAGCCATTGTATTCTTGAGTTATAATAAATTGTTTCACATCCACTATAATCAAACCTTTTCTCAAATAAACAGTTCCAGTGAAGAGACCAAATATTGTTATTGTTTAAAATCAATAATGCAAGAACATAATTTCAGTTGTAAATAAAAAATAATTTTCTGACTACTGATAAACATTTTGATCGAGAAAAAGAAATTTTCACCTAACCTAACTATAAAAAAATCCCCAGCTTTCACCGAGGAATTTTTTAGGTGATCAGGGATTCTAAATGAATAGAAGATAGCTAGAAGAAATAAAGGAATGTTCTTTATTTTTGCAGATATATAAACCCAATAAAAGTCGAGGATAAATATTAAATCTGTAGACTATTTTTTATTTCTTCAAATAGCTCCTCTTTCTTTTTATTCCCGTCGAGCGTGATAATTCTTTTTTCCGGATGCTCTGCCATCACTTGCTGCCATAAACCATAGTTATGAGCAATATTATTCTCTCTGGCACGATGTAAACTGGGATTTCTTTCATTCCTATCGGTATTTCTTTGAAGCAAAGTTTCTTGTGCAACATCCAGGAAAAATGTTGTTTCAATAGGTATTTTATGGGCCGATAAGTCCGGTGTATAGTTATATCTTTTAAATCGATAATAGGAGCTGAGAAGCGTCCTATCAAAGATAACTCGATATTGCTCAGGAGTGTGTGATTTAAGATAGTTTGGCACATATCTTTCGAGAAAAACTATTAGCTCTCTATTAAGCCTATCTGCATTTTGTAACTCAAATGCGATTTTTTCTTCGGTAGTCATATTTTCTATAGAATTATATTCTTGCATGATATTTTTTCGATAGGAATTTTCAGGATCCATCATTCATTGATAGTCACACTTACCTATTCCTGGTCTATACAAAGCTCCTCTCACTACGCAGGACGGAATATTAAGGTTATCTAATAATTCGCGTAAAAGAGAAATCTGAGATCACTTTCCAGAGTTGTGTTCTCCCTCAAATCAAACCGTACGAATCAGTGAATTATTCATTTATAATTTCTCTATAGTAGATAAAAGAATATCTGAGATTTTATCAAGCAGTAAATCTCTTTTCAGTAAAATTTTTTTCTCTCTTTCATTTCAAAGATGTTCGTCGTATTTGAATGTGAGATTATCGGAAATAATATGAAGATAGCTATATCCGATACCTGCTTGGGCTGCATAATAAGCCATTTGTCAGATCTCTGGATCTACAAAATCTATATTCTGATCTCTAACTCCTTCAAGCCGTTCCTGAGTTTCGTCTATCACAGATGAAACAGTTATATGTATTCCCTTTATGATGTCAATATCAGTGGTATCCTCAAAAATATTCTTCCATTCTATGAGACTTCAATTTCTATAACTTTTATTTCAAGTAGCAAGTAAAGTATTTGGTATATAGTCAGGTTTCAATCCTCAGAGTTTACCTATATATATAACTTGTTTGACTCTTTTTTCTGCCAAAATAGCAGTCATACGTCCAGCTATATCTCCTCGAATACTAAATTTACACCCTATAAGGCATACTTTTTTGCTTCCTATCGTGAGTTCAATCCATTGAAAATCGCCATTTCATTTTCGCTGCTTGTCTCATATCACTTTCTTCAACTTATGGACTGTACCAACAATAGCAATGTCATGCTCCGGAATGTCATCAATATTTGTTGATTTATAAAGCCAATTCATACAGGTTTGTTCATAGGGGAGTTCGTATGATATCAGAGCAAGTTTCTTGTTATTAATCTTATAATAGGTCGAAATAAGTGAAGCATAGTGCTTGATATAATCCTGTCCAGGAAAGCACTTAATAACAAGCGTGTCTTCCTCTGGTACTGCTGTTGGCCTCTTCCAGTTAAATATTTTACCAATCTTTTCATCCTCTGAAATAATACCATATCTATCGTACTCTCCTATGACTCTAATACGTTCTCGATCTTTTTCCTTAATCAGTTGATGCATTTTTACTGATGTGTATGGATAGAGGGCCTCTCACATTGTATGATCTGTAATAGTCGCTGTCGTATGATCCAGATATTCAGTCGTATCATACATTCATAACATAGCTTTTTTAATAACATCTACATGTAGCATGTTGGGAAGTTGATCAATGAATATTCGCGTTACTTCTTCATGTTTTTCTGTTTCTACATTAATTGCTTGTGTATCTTCCACTTCACAGATATAGTAAAATCCGATCCAATGTGTATCTTGAATCATCATTTTTTTAGTATCAATCAATTTTCGACTTTTCAGAGATAGGCCAACTTCTTCCTGCAATTCTCTATATAGCGTACTAATGACATCTTCTCCTACTTCGATGGTTCATCCTGGACACATTCGTTTAGATGCTCAAATTTTTTGCTTATCATTCTTTTTTATAAGAAGCACTTGTCAATTTTTATTGACGATAATTCCACGAACAAATCATTTAAACATGTTGATGAGTATATATTATAAATAATTATAGTATATATTATAAATAATTATAGTATATATTATAAAGACCTTTTTAAAATACTAGGGATTTTGTTAGACATTCTATATATTTCTAATACAAAAAATCTTCTAGTCTCTCGACTAGGATTTATTGATTATTAAGACTTGTCGTCGGGGACACAGCCCAGAATAAATTTGGGTCAACAGGATTTTGATCGAACCACAAGATAATCATTTGGATCTCATTATCAAGAGATTGAAGGAGTGTTCTTTGTTTTGGCAGATGTATAAAGCAAATACTTAATTTCTCGCGACAGTGTTGCGAGTTATGTAAAAGTGGTGGCAGTGCCGCCAGAATTGACTGAGAAAAACTGCCTACACTGTCGACAGAATTCTAAAACTGGGGACACTGTCCCCTGATTTAGGGGGCAAGTTAATATCAAATTTTCTGTTATTCTAAATTGCTTTTACCTAAATTACAGTTTTGACATAATGTTTGTAAATTATCAATTACTGTTTCCCCTCCTTTGCTCCAAGGGGATATATGATCAATATGTAATTGAACATTATGATCCTTAGCTGGACTTGCTCCACATTGTTTGCAAGTAAAACTATCACGTTTTAGAACATTAAATCTTAATCTTAAAGACGGGTCTCTACTTGTTTTTTTCTCTTTGGTCCTATCATTTGTATACGATGATAAATTTTGTATTTCATTTTGATTAGTATAATCGATAAATGATTGTAAAGCATGAGACCAAGAGGCAAATCTTCTATTATAGGGAGACTGTGATATTTTAGATGGGGAAAGAGAGAGATCTCTACGAGTAGGTTGTTTCCCTTTATATTGCCAGACTTGAAGTATATTTTCATACAACTCCTCATCTGAATAATTACTAATATTTCCGCTTTCAAGATTAGCGTTTTTGAGGGCGTTATTCCATGTATTAAACCTACGAGACACTGTCGTAACATCATATTTACCATTTTCTGTGTATAATTTCATAGTCAATTTATTTGTACATATTTTATTTGCAACATTTCTCAAATCATTCATGATTTCTTCATCTGTTATAGGTATGTTTTTAGGTGGTGTGTATCTGAATTCATTCATATTTATGAGTCTACCAAGCAGGTAAAAAACTTTTAAGTCGATTATTTTATACAACTTAATGTGTAAATTATAAAAAAATCCCTAGCTTTCACCAGAGAATTTTTTGGCTCAACAGGACTAATATCGAACCAAAAGATAGCTATTTAGATCTTATAATCAAGAAGTTACTAGGGTGTTCTTTGTTTTGGCAGATGTATAAAGCAAATATTTAAAAGTGGCGATAGTGCCGCCAGTTATGTAAAAGTGGGGACAGTGTCCCCAGAATGGATAATAGAAAAAATGCAGACACTGTCTGCAAAATTAAAAAATTGGGGTATAAATTTTTCTTGAGGGTGGGATTGATTAATTTACTAATCAACTAACCCCTCAAGGTAATCGATAACACCTTGAATCTTTTTTGCATGTTCGTCTTCAGATGTGTTTTGGACAGCCAAGCTACCTTTAAAAAAACCAATATGATACTCAATCAATTTAGTAGTATCTACACCATTTTTTTGAGCTTCTTCTAAAACTCTTTTTTCCGCATTTAGCATACTTTCTGGTGAATTACTCATATCGTACAGTTCATGTAATGCAGTATAGTATAACAATAGTTTAGCATTATCATCTTTTGGAATAGAGAGTCACAACACTTTTCTATCAAAATATGAAGCAGCTCAATATAATTGTAAAGCATCTGGAACATCATCCAATATAACAAAAAGAATATCCTTTGAGCTTTCTATAATTTTTCACACTCACTTAACCATGGGAGTTAACCACTCAGGGACATTTTCAACTACTGGCACAGACTCTAACTCAATATATTCTCAAGCAGGAGTTTTATCACTTAGTGAAAAAATTTTTGGCATATTAGGTATAAAGGTTAGTTGTAAAACAACTGCTAATTATAAGTAAAAAATATTTATTTGCAAAAAAAAAAGCTCAATCTTTCGACCGAACATTTTTTTGGGTGATCAGGGATTCGAACCCTGGGCCAAAGGATTAAGAGTCCTGTGC
>OEIV010000832.1_pt1 | contig 15570 bp, 16 predicted proteins | sample 1539231 | NCBI WGS metagenome assembly OEIV01 (sample SAMN03794762, study PRJEB22550) | activated sludge metagenome | feature: wastewater treatment plant; material: activated sludge; isolation source: Wastewater treatment plant of a petroleum refinery complex | place: Argentina: Buenos Aires ...
AGTGCCTCGGGCTTCTGCGTCGGGTGCGCCTTGCGGCCCTCGCCGTCCTTCAGCCGCTCGGGACCCGAACAGATCGGGAAGAGCCAGTCCGATCGCATCTGCAGATCGTCGTTGAGCGCCTTCAGGCTCTCGTAGTTGAACGTGTAGCGCGACTTCTGATCGCGCGCCGCCCAGATCAGCGTTTCATGGGCATTGGTGAAGCGCCGGCCGCGGAAATTCGGCATCGGGTTCACCTTGCGCCAGACGACGTCGTTGAGAATCCAGAAGCCGAGGTCCTGGAGCAGCGCGCCGAGGCGGAAGATGTTGTGATAGGAGCCGATCACCCAGATCGCCCCATCCGGCTTCAGGATGCGGCGGCATTCCTTGAGCCATGCGCGCGAGAAGGCGTCGTAATCGGCGAAGCTCGTGAACTTGTCCCAATCGTCGTCGACGCCGTCGACGCGCGTGTTGTTGGGGCGGAGCAGCTCTCGTTCGAGCTGGAGATTGTAGGGTGGGTCGGCGAAGACGAGATCGACGCTCGCGTCGGGCATACGGCGAAGCTCTTCGAGGCAATCACCGACCAGGATTCGATCCTCGGCACGAGCCGAGGCCGCACGACGACGCATACCCATTGCACCCACCACACAACGCAAGAACGACTGAGACTTTCACGCCAGCCTCCATCACTCAAGCGCACAGATGGTTAACGGAGCGTTGAGACGAGGTGCCGGTATGAAACCTCTCGCACTGGAGTGTGTCGGCGCGATGGAGCCGACCTGCAACGCGGGGCGGGATAGGGGACGCAAAAACGCGCCCCGGCGGATGGCCGGAGCGCGTTTCGAATGTCCGTTCGCTGGGCGTCTCAGTCGCACTGGCGATAGAAGCGCCGGCAGGCCCAGTCGGCGCCGTCGTCGCAAGCGTCACGCAGGCGCCAGCACGACCAGCGCGGACGGTAGCTGTCGCGGTAATAGTAGTAGCCGTCGTCATAGCGATCGGCCCGAGCGGCGCCAGCGATCACGGCTGTCGCCGCCGCCGCGCCGAGAATGCCGAGCGCGACGCCGCGGCCGTGGCGAACCTCGACCACGTTGCTCTGGGATTTGGCCTCCTTGAGGCCAGCGAGGGCGCCGGTGCCGATGGCAGAGGCGGTGGTGGGCGCGGCGAAGGCGAGGCCGCAGGCGATGGCCGTGGCGGCGAGAGAGCGGGTCGTGCGGATCATGGTCGGTGCCTCGTTGGTCTGATGGCGGGACTTGCCGGTGTTGCTGGTTAGGTCAGCAACTCGGATCTGGGATGTGGAGTTTCCCATTTTGGGGACTGATATCTTCCGTCGCTGTTCCCTGTGGTACAGCCGCGTTGGAAAAGAATCGTCGGCCGAGTTATGAGCGAGAATGGCGTTCGGAGCGGCTTCGGTTCGGTCTCGGGAGCGTGCGGGAGGGCACAGATGGTTCTCCCTGCCTACCGGCCGAACCGCAACTTATGCTCTTGCCGGTTCCCAATCGATTGACGCAAGGCACTGTTCCGGAAGCTGCTTTCAAGCGTGCTCATGATCCTTGGCAGCAACATGGCGATGCCGAGCTGAATGCAGTCTGAACACCAAGCTTCGTAAATTCCGTAGGTGCGCATGGTGCGTGCGCCGGGATCGAATGGGCCTCGCAGGGCGGATTTCTCGTTTTACCGAGGGCCTCTCCGCACGTCGGCATCAGGCGTCGGGTCCATCGGGAACATGGGCGGGCACGTCCTTGTCGTCGGGCATTGCGGTGACCGCGCGATCGGATATTGGTGGCAACCTTCATCCAGCGAAGAATGGCATTCAGCGAGGAATGGCCCAGCAATGGCGAAGATCGACGAATCCCGCCCCTTCATCCCGGTCCGCATCGCTGTGCTGACGATGTCCGATACGCGGTCGCTCGCCGAGGATCGTTCAGGCTCGACGCTCGCCGAGATGATCGCGGAAGCGGGGCACATGCTCGCCGACCGCGCGCTGGTGAAGGACGACATCGCGGCCATCCGCGCGCGCGTCCAGGGCTGGATCGACGATCCGATGGTCGATGTGGTCATCACCACGGGCGGTACCGGCTTTACCGGTCGCGACGTCACGCCGGAAGCGGTGCGCCCGCTGTTCGAGAAGGAGATCGACGGCTTCTCGGTGATCTTCCACATGCAGTCGTACCAGAAGATCGAGACATCGACGATCCAGTCGCGGGCCTGCGGCGGCGTCGCGCGCGGTACCTACATCTTCTGCCTGCCGGGATCGACAGGTGCCTGCAAGGATGCGTGGCACGGCATTCTCAAGTGGCAGCTCGACAACCGCCACCGCCCCTGCAACTTCGTCGAGATCATGCCGAGGCTCGAGGAGCACCGGAAATAAGCGCGTTCAGAGCATGGTCATTTTCGATGGAAGCGCGCTGCGCTTCCTCAAAGTCGTCAACAGCGCTCCAAACATGATCTTAGGGTGCATTCGCGCTTTCGAAGGAAGCGCCCGGCACTTCCCTCTCGCCCGATCGCACCCTAGGCGCGTCGCAGTGGGCGTTCAGAAGTCGCCGCGCATCCGCACGAGGGCGGCGATCTCGCGCACGGCGTCGGTGTTCTCGAACACCGCGAGCGCGAGCTGTCCCAGCATCACCATCAACAAGCCGGAGGCTATTGCGCCGATGCCCGCGATGGTGCCGAGCCCGACGCCCATCACCGCCCCGCCCATCGTCGAGAAGACGAAACCGAGCGCGACGGCGGCAATACCGCCGGCGATGCTGAGCCAGCCACCCACCACGAACAGCCACGCCATCACGCGGCCGGAGCGGAAGCGGCGCGCCGGAGCCTCATACTCTTCCACGCCCGCGAGTTCGCGCTGACGCCGCGCGACGACCTCAGGCAGTCGCTCGTGGCTGTCGGCGGCGGATATGGCGTGGCCCGCGGCATCGTGCTGGGGATGGCCATAGCCATGTTGTGCAGCCTGGGCGGGCTGGTGGGGATCGCCGGACTGGCCCGGCGGCAGTTTGATACGCGCGAGGTCGCCGAGCGCGATGCGTTGTCCGCCCTGCTGTTGCCCGGCCTGCTGCGGCGGAGGCTGCTGGGCCGCTTGCGGGCGCGCACGTTGCCCACCTGTCCGCTGGTCTGGTGGTGTCTGCCAGGAAGGCGCCTGTGCAGCGCCCTGATGGCCCGCTGGGTGATTGCCCGGGTGATGGGGCGCGCCGTTGGCGCCTCTGGGGGGCTGCTGCTGCGCATTTGCGGGCGGCGCCTGCGCCGCCGGTGCCGCCTGCTGCGGCACCGCCGCCTGCGCCTGATGGTGCGGGTCTGCTGCTCCGGCAATACCGAGCCGCATCAGGCCGCCGCGTGCCGCCTCGCCTTCCGGGGTCTCGGGGAATGCTTCGGCCACATAGGCGTAGTACTGGTGGGCGCGCTCGCGGTCTCCGTGGGATTCCGCCCGGTAACCGGCTTCGAGGTATTGCGCGGCAGTGTAGCCGGTTGCTTCGCTGGACATGTCTCACGCAGGCAATTGAACGACGCTCGCTGCGGCTACCGGGAGCCGGCGAGCATGACCTTCAACTAACTTAACACTGCAAATACCGGTTGTCCGTGACCTCGCACAAGCACATCTGTTTTCTCTGGGGCGCGATGGTCGCGATGGTTTCCAGAGCTCGCCCCGAAATCCAGCAAATCCAAGGTGCGGCGCCATCGGCGCTCCCTCGTCGCAGGCCGAATTTCAGATGCGTCGTGCGTGCCGGCCGTGGTCCCGGGCGAGATCGGCCGGCTCGTCGATGTCGTCGAGCGTGTCGATGAGTGCGACCTGGCGGCGAGGCCCGAGCGCGGCAACAGTATCTGCGAGTGTCGTGGCGCTCGACCAGCGCACGCCGGGGAAGGCCCGCGGCACGTGCGGCACGCGCTTCAAGCCGATGAGCCAGTAGCCGCCATCGGGTGCAGGCCCGAGCACGGCATCGGCCTTCCCGAGCGCGCGGAAGGCGCGGGCAATATGCGCGGGGCGGATCGACGGGCTGTCGGAGCCGATGATGGCGACAGGGCCGGGCGGCAAGCGCTCGAAGATGCCCTGCATGCGCTGGCCGAGATCGCCACGGCCCTGCCCGACGCGCGGAACTTGGCGTGGCCAGAAGCCGCTGGCGGCACTTCTATCGGGCGTCACGGCAAGGGTGAGCTGCCAGCGCGGGTCGGCGCCGAGCCGGGCGACGAGACCACCGGTCGAACGGCGATAGAACGCCGCCGCTGCGACCGCACCCACGCCGCGCGCGAGCCGGGTTTTCACCCGGCCCATCGCCGGCAGGCGTACCATCATCACCAGCCGGGGGCGCCAGCGCGGCGTCACCACGGGGGCGCCCATCAGGCAACCGGCACGAAGGCGTAGCCGCTGCCGTCTTTCTCGATCCTGCCCGCGCCCGGCATGCCGTAATGGTAGCCGGTGATCACCGCCTGATCTGCGATGGCGCGATCGAACATGCGCCGCCGGCTGGCCTCGGCCTGTACCGGGTCGGCATCGAATGCAACGTGCCAGCCTGGGTTGCGCGCGAACAGCGCCGGGATGTTCGTGATGTCGGCGAGAACGATCAACTGGCCCTTGCCCGAGCCGACCACGTAGGTCGTATGGCCGGGCGTGTGGCCAAAGGCGGAGACGGCGACGATGCCGGGCGCGATCTCGCCGCCATCGCCGATCCGCTTCACGTTTTCCCATTTTCCGAGCGTCGATTGCACGCGCTTGGCGAGCCCGTGGCGCTCGGTGGGGAGCTTCGTGAATACGCTTTCGTCGGTCCACCAGGCGAGCTCGGCCTCGGGCACCACGATCTGCGCATTGGGAAACACCGGCGCGTTGGTGTCCTTCGCCATCAGGCCGAAGATATGGTCGGTGGAAGTGCGTCACGGCGATGGTGTCGATCGACTGGGGATCGATGCCCGCGGCCTTCATGCTGTCGGCAAGCCGGCCGGCGGTCGGAGCGAGCTGCGCGCCGGTGCCGGAGTCGAACATGATCGTGCGACCACCCGTCTTCACCAGCGTGATGGTGAAGGGAATGGTTATGGCCTCGTTCGGCAGACCGGCCTTGGCGAGTGCCGCTTTCGTCTCCTCGACGGTGGCGTTGCGGATGAATTTCTCGTCGTGCGGCTTGGCCCAAAGGCCATCGAACAACGTCGTCACCTCGGCGTCGCCGACCTTGAAGCGATGGAAACCGGCGGCCGTCGCCTCCGCCCCGGCCTTGCTGTCGGCGAATGCGATGTGGCGGTCGATACCCAGCACGGCGGAGGCCGCTGCCGCCGATGCCACGAAGGTCCTTCGCGTGAGTTGGGTCATCGCCTGTCTCCCGGGGTGTCTGGAGTTGTTGCCATGTCGCCGCGTCCTGCGCGCCCATTGGCATCGCTGCAGCAAGGAACGTTCGCGCGGAATGTAGCGCCGGATTGCGACGCCAGCGATAGCGTCACGCGGAATTTATACGTCGGCGCCGCTCGGGTGGTGCTGCGTCGGCGGCAGCTTTGGCGGCATCGGCCTCCTGAGCCGCGGGAGCACCGTTGGCGTAGATGCCCGCGATGCGGGTGGGAGGTACGCCGACAGCATAGAGCGCGAGGCAGAGCTGATTGCGCATCACGCGGCGCAAGTAGCCCTCGGTGCGGTAGCGGGAAGAGCCAGTGACGGCGCCGGAGCGCAGGCGCCAGATGCGCCGCCGGCCGAGACGCCGGACGATTGCGACATCCTCCATCAGCGGTATCGGCTGGAAGCCGCCCACTTCGTCGTAGAGTTGCCGTGGGATCAGCAAACCCTGGTCGCCATAGGGCAGGCCGAGCAGCAGCCCACGCATCGCGACGAGCCACTCCAGCATGCGCGGCGCTGCGCCGTAGTCGTCGAGTGCGAATGTGAACGTCGCGGCCATGGGCCGTTGGCGGCCGGTTTCGACCCGGTCCATGAATTCCGCCGCCTCGATGTCCCATCCCGGCGACAGGACGGTATCGGCGTGCAGGAACAGCAGCCACTGCTGGCGCGCCCGGCGCGCACCCGAGCGGAGCTGCAGTCCGCGTCCTGCCTCCGACGTGACGACGTCCACACCTGCCTGATCGGCGATCTTCAGGGTGTGATCGGTGGAGCCCGCATCGACGACGATGACCTCGCGCACGAGCCCCTCCACCGCGGCTGGAACCAGCGCGGTGAGGCATGCGGCGAACCGCTCTTCGGCATTGAGGGTCGGGATGATGACCGAAATCATGGCATACCAATTGGCACGCCAGCCGTAGGGCTACAACTCAAACATCGGGGAGGCCCGCAGGCGATGGCGGCCTGTCTCCAGCCCTGCGGTAATGTTCCTTGAATGTTCTCGTTGATCTGGTAGGCTCGACGCAATCGCCATTCGCGTCGCGGGCGATGGCTCATGTCGCACACGGAGCGCGGTCTTAGAGAACGCGGTCGCAGAGAACGAGGTGGGTCGGTATGCGGCGCGATGCACGCGGGCACGTTCGAAAAGAAGTCGCTGGCAGCCCCCCGGGTTTGCGGACGACGGTCGACCCCGAGTCCGCCGTGCCCGCCGATGAGCCTGCTGACGATGGACCGGTCAATGCGGCCGGCTCCGGAGCGAAAGTCGATGCCGAGCGCCGGCGCGGGCGAGGCGCGGTTTCGAACGGCTCGGGACGCTTTGAAAGCGAGGTGCGCGAAGCCTTCGACGACGGCTGGGAAGGTCTCGGCGCTCTCGAGGCGTTCGAAACCGTCGTGCAGCGGGAAGCCGCGCGCAGCATCATCACTCGCAACGACAGTCCGGACATCTCCTTCGATCAGTCGATCAACCCGTACCGTGGTTGCGAGCAAGGCTGCATCTACTGCTATGCGCGGCCCAGTCACTGCTACCTCGGCCATTCCGCCGGTCTCGATTTCGAGACGAAGCTCTATGCCAAGACCAACGCCGCCGAGCTGCTCGAACGCGAGCTCGCCAACCCGCGCTACGTACCGAAGGTCATCGCGCTCGGAGCGAATACGGACCCCTACCAGCCGATCGAGCGCGAGCACCGCATCACCCGTTCGATCCTCGAAGTGCTGGAAAAGGCCGGCCATCCGGTCGGCATCGTCACGAAGTCCGCGCTCGTTCTGCGCGATAGCGACATCCTGGCGCGGATGGCGGAGCGGCGGCTGGTCAAGGTGGCGATCTCGGTGACGACGCTCGACCGCCGCTTGGCCCGCGCCATGGAGCCCCGCGCTTCGACGCCGCCGCGCCGGCTGGATGCCATCCGCAAGCTTGCGCAAGCGGGCGTGCCCGTCGCCGTGATGGTCGCGCCGGTCATCCCAGCCCTCAACGACAGCGAGATCGAGGCGATCCTGGCGGCGTGCCGGGAGGCCGGTGCGCGCGAGGCCGGCTACGTGGTCCTGCGCCTGCCGCTGGAGATCAAGACGCTGTTCCGGGAATGGCTCGAGGCGAACGAGCCGGGTCGCGCGCGCCGCGTCGTCAACCTCATGCAGTCGATGCACGGCGGGCAGGATTATCGAGCGGAGTTCGGTCTCCGACAGCGCGGCTCGGGGCCGTTTGCGGAGCAGATCGCACAACGCTTCCGCCTGGCGCGCCGCCGGCTCGGCCTCGGCGACGAGCGTCTGGTGCTCGATACAACTCAGTTTCGGCGTCCGGTTCTCCACGGCGGACAATTGCCGCTGCTTTGACAGGTCGGGGTGCGCGCCACCACGCTTGGCACATGAAGATCCGTGATTCGCGCCTGATCCCGACCTTCGAGCTGGAAAGCGCCGAGCTGTCGCTTTCCGGCGGGCCGATCGTCGGCGTCGACGAGGCGGGGCGCGGGCCGTGGGCGGGGCCAGTAGTCGCAGCGGCGGTGATGCTCGACCCGCAGGCGCTTCCCGAGTGGATCGCCGATTCCAAGATGCTCGACGCCGACCAGCGCGAGCGGGCGCTGGTTCGTATCGAGGGGAAGGCGCTTTCGATCGGCATCGGCATCGCCGATACGCAGCGCATCGATCAGGACAACATTCTCAACGCGACGATGTGGGCGATGACCGAGGCGATCCGGCAGATCTCGCCGGCGCCGCGCCTCGTATTGATCGACGGAAACCGGCTGCCGCGCCTTCCCATGCCGGCACGCGCCATCGTCAAGGGCGACGCCAAGTGCCTGTCGATCGCCGCCGCCTCGATCGTCGCCAAGGTCACGCGCGACCGGCTGATGATCTCCCTGGCGCGCGAATTTCCTGCCTATGGCTTCGACCGGCACAAAGGCTACGGCACGCCCGAGCACCAGGAAGTGATCCGCCGCCTGGGCGTCACCGTGCATCACCGCCGCTCGTTCAAACCCGTCCAGCTCGCGCTCGGCCTTGGCGAGGCGAAGACCAAGGGCGACCTCGGCCTCCTCGGTTGATGGCTGTATGAACGCAGAAGCGCGCGGCAGTTGCCCGCCGCGCGCTTCAGATCAACTCAACGTCGCGATGTTCAGCGCCGGCGCTTATGGGCGCGGGCCGGGCGGGCGTGTGCCCGATCGCGCGAGAACAGGGCCTTCAGCCACTCCGGACGCTCGCGGCGGACGTGGACGCGCGGGGCGACGACGGCGGCGCGCACCGCGCGGTCGGCGCGATGCAGCATGGCGGTGACCGGGCAGGAGGCGTGAGCGGCGCGGGCGCCGCGCTTCATGTGGCCGGCCTCGGAGGCGGCCGGAACGGCGAGAATGGCAAAGGCCGCGGCGACGGCGGCGAGAGTGAAGCGCTTGAACATCTTGTTATTCTCCCGGTTGAATTGATCGAGCACTCGAAGCAATCGGTCTAGGCTCCAGGAGTTGTTATGACTTGTCTTGGGCTGGTAAGTCTTGGGCAAGTGGAAACATGGTTACTTGAAAGGAACTTGCTTGTTCGATGTTGACGACTGTCGAACATGTGGCCTGAAGAGCATCCCTACGGACGATCGTGCGAGGGATGTGGAGAACGCTCCTCGAATTTGGTTACGGCCCTTCCACCGTTCAGGTAAGGTTCATTCGGTAATCGCTATTTTGTCAAAGTATTAGAGGCATCGTGGATGCGCCGGGAGCGATATGAACGCACACCCCGGGGGGCGCAAATCGAAAGGGTTCGGTCTATGGGTTTCGCAAAGATTTCGTCTGCAATAGCGCTTGCCGTGAGCATGTCGTTCCTGGCGGTTCCGGGGGCCCCGGCTGCGGGCATGGGGCCGCTCGGCGGACTTAAGGCTGCCGCGCCGCCGAGCCAGATCGTCCACGTCAAGGGTAGGGGTGCCCGGAACGTCGGTCTCGGTATTCTCGGCGCCGCTGCCGCGGTCGCCATCATCGCCGGCGCGTCCAACGCCGCGAAGGCCGAGGAGCGCCGCCGCAGCGATGACGACTACGAGGGCGGCAACCGCTGCGGCTTCTACGATCGCAAGTGCGAGCAGGGCCACGGCTGGGCTTGCCGCAAGTACGATCAGCGCTGCACCGACTGATCGGCGAGCGCTTCGTTCGACGGACATCGAGGGCGCATCGGTCTGAGACCGGTGTGCCTATTTCGTTGTCGGGGGAGCGATTGGGCGAATTGGCAATGTCCCGCGCCTCCAGAGAATACGCGGGGCATCCCCTCAACGGATAGATCGCAAGTGCCGTCGCCGACCCCTCACGCGACGGCGCGGGAGCTCGAAAAGGCGATGGGCAGGCAAACGTCGGTGCGCAGGCGTTCGGGCCGGCATGACGCAGGATCGTCGAGGTAGATCTCGATCATCGGGCGGCGCGAGCAGACCGAAAGGCCGTGTTTTCCGGTCCACTGCTCTCGCAGGTTCTTGGCGATTCCGCTGAGCTCTGAGTGCGGTCCGACATAGCGCAGTCGTGCATAAGGCCCGCCGGGCAGCCGCTGCGGAAGCAGCTCGCTCCAAGCCGATAGCGGCAGTTGGTCGGGAACCTCGATGCAAGCGTCGTAGCGGCACTGTGCCGCCGGCACCTTGCGCGGATCGTCGAGCGCCATGCCGTAGCCCCGATGCACCTTCCCGCGGAGACCGTGACGCGACATCCACGCGAACATGCGCTCCCACGCCTCGGTTGACGAGCGGTGGTAGGGGCCGGTGGTCCTGAAAGCCACCAGATTCGCTGGACGCAGATAGACAAGACCGGTTTTCAAGGCGGGCCTCTGAAGGCAATACGGATGTTGCGCAGCACGATTGAATTGCGGGACCTTCCGCCAGCGTGCGGCTGGGCCGGGGAAGGGTGCGAGTCGTAGGCTTGGACAGAGCCATCGGCCCCGTCCGTCGCTATTGCGTGTTCAGAGATATAGCAGTGCCAACTTCTCGTGCAGTAAACGGAGTATGCGCAGTTTTATTCAAACCTCGTCCGGCCCGGCCGACCATGGTGAGGGGCGCTAATAAATATTTATATTTCAAATACTTGCGTTCTTTTCTAGCGCGACCTTGAGGGCCAGAAAATCGCGCCATGCAAGCCGCTTCGCCGCCGGAGTGCGCAGCAGATAGGCCGGGTGTAGGGTCGCCATGACGCGCAGGCGGCGGCCGCCGATTTCCGCATCACGCCACTTGCCCCGCAGCTTCATGATGCCCTCGCCGACGTCGAGCATCGCCTTCGCCGCGGCGCCGCCGAGCAGCAAGAGAAAATCGGGCTCGACCAATGCGATCTGCCGCTCGAGGAAGGGGCGGCAGACCTGGGTTTCCTGCGTTGTCGGCGTGCGATTGCCCGGTGGCCGCCAGTAGACCACGTTGGTGATATGGACGTTGCTCTCATCGAGCTCGACCGACTTGAGCATGCGATCGAGTAGCTGGCCGGCACGGCCGACGAACGGCTTTCCCTCCAAGTCCTCGTCGCGCCCGGGCGCCTCGCCGACGATCATCACGCGAGCCTGCTCGGCGCCACGCCAGACACAGGTTGATTTTGCAGTGGCCTTGAGCGCACAGCCGTCGAAGGCCTGTAGCGCGGCGGCGAGCGCGGAAAGGTCTGGCACGGCGGCGGCGATACGGCGGGCCACGGTCTCAGCCGCATCCGGCGGCGCGGTGGCGAAGCGGGCGGGGGGCGCGCGTGTGGCATCTGCCGGGAGTGGCGCAGCGGGCCGGAAAACTGCCGTGTTGCGGCTGGCGGGGCCACCCTGCTGCGGCTGGGGGCGCCCCGCCGGGGGGGCCTGCGGCCCGGCCCCCCGGGGGGGCGCCCCCCCCCCCGGGGGCACCCCCAGAGGCCGGCGCCGGGGGCCCGCGCTCCCTTCCCCAGCCGGTCGACCGGCTGCTCTCCGAGCGCGCAATCGACCCCCGCCTCGCCATACCAGGCGAGCAGTCTCACGAGATCGTCGCGGGAAGTTTCCTGCATGGCCTCGCTTGAGCGTCAGAGTGGTTGGACGCGACCCGTAAAGTGCAGACATCAGATTGAACGGTGCTTCGCTATAGTCGATGCCAAGGTTTGCCAACGATGTCGAGCGATACAGCTCGTCGAAGCCCGAAGTGGGAGCGGAAGCATGGACATGAGCGCACTCGATCTGGCGAGGCTGCAGTTCGCCTTCACGATCTCGGCGCACATCTTCTTTCCCGCTTTTTCAATCGGGCTGGCGAGCTATCTGGCGGTGCTCGAAGGGCTTTGGCTCCTCACTGGTCGCGACGTCTTCATCCGTCTCTTCGATTACTGGATACGTATCTTTGCCGTCGCGTTCGGCATGGGCGTCGTCTCGGGCGTCGTCATGAGCTACCAGTTCGGCACCAACTGGAGTGTGTTCTCGGACAAGACCGGCCCGGTGCTCGGACCGCTGATGGGATACGAGGTCCTCACGGCGTTTTTCCTCGAGGCTGGATTTCTCGGCGTGATGCTGTTCGGCCGCGATCGCGTCGGGCCGCGCCTGCATTTCCTCGCGACGCTCATGGTGGCGGGCGGAACGCTGCTCTCGGCGTTCTGGATCCTGTCGGTCAACAGCTGGATGCAAACGCCGGCGGGCTTCGCCATGAACGACAAGGGCCAGTTCGTGCCCACGGACTGGTGGGCGGTCGTATTCAATCCCTCGTTCCCCTACCGGCTCGTGCACATGGTGCTCGCCGCCTACCTGACGACCGCATTCGTGGTCGGGTCCGTCGGCGCCTGGCATCTGCTGCGCGATCGCGGCGATCGTCCTTCCCTGCTGATGTTCTCGATGGCGATGTGGATGGCGGCTCTGGTGACGCCGGTTCAGATCGCCGCGGGTGATCTGCACGGCCTCAACACGCTCGAGCATCAGCCGATGAAGATCACGGCGATGGAGGGTCTCTACGAGACGCGCAAGGGCGTGCCGCTCCTCTTGTTCGGCGTGCCAGACAATGACGCGACGGTGACGCGCTACGCGGTCGAGGTGCCAAATCTCGCCAGCCTCATCCTGAAGCACAGCCTCGATGGCGAAGTGAAGGGTCTCGATGCTTTCCCGAGGGCGGACTGGCCACATACGCTGCTGGTGTTCTGGTCGTTCCGCATCATGGTCGCGGTTGGCTTCGCCATGCTCGCGGTGGGTGTGTGGAGTGTCGTCGCACGCTGGCGCGGTGGCCTTGCCGAAGCGCGATGGCTGCATCGCGCCGCGGTGCTGATGGGGCCTTCAGGATTCCTCGCCGTGCTCGCCGGATGGATCACGACCGAGAGCGGCCGCCAGCCCTATACGGTTTACGGCCTGCTGCGCACCGCCGACAGCGTTTCGGCAATCGGCGCGCCAGCGGTCGCGAGCTCGCTCGTCGCGTTCTTCGTCGTCTATCTGACCGTGTTCGGTGCCGGCACGTACTATGTGCTGAGGCTCATGTCGCGTTCCCCCGATCAAGGTTCCGCTGATCTCGACTCGCACAAGCCGCAACACGCCGCTGTCGCCACACCCGGACCGCATGCGGCGGCGGGTGGATCGTCGCCCAACGGCAATTGAGGAGATCTCGCATGGGCATCGACCTCGCATTTGTGTGGGCGGCGATCATCGCCTTCGCCGTGCTTGCCTACGTTGTGCTCGATGGATTCGATCTCGGCATCGGCATCCTGTTTCCGCTGCTCGGAGAGAAGCAGGCGCGCGACGATGCGATGAACTCGGTCGCGCCGGTGTGGGACGGCAACGAGACGTGGCTGGTGCTCGGAGGTGGCGGTCTGTTCGCTGTGTTTCCTCTGGCCTATGCGATCGTGCTGCCCGCGCTCTATGCGCCGATCATCGCCATGTTGATCGGCCTCGTACTGCGCGGCGTCGCGTTCGAATTCCGCTGGCGCACGGAACGCGGGCGTTTCATCTGGGATTGGGCGTTCTTCTTCGGCTCGTCGGTCGCGGCGCTGGCTCAGGGCATTGCGCTCGGCGCCCTGGTGCAAGGCATCCGCGTCGAGGGGCGCGCTTATGCCGGTGGATGGTACGACTGGCTCACGCCGTTTTCGATGGCGACGGGCATCGCCCTGCTGGTCGGCTACGCGCTGCTCGGTGCGACGTGGCTCATCATGAAGACGGAGGGGGACGTGCAGCGGCGCGCGCGCCGCTTCGCGCAGCCGCTCGCCTTAGCGCTCGTCGCGGGCATTCTCGTCTTCAGCGTATGGACGCCGTTCCTCGAAGCCAAGTACATGCAGCGCTGGTTCGGCTTCCCGTCGATGCTCTATGCGGCGCCGATTCCCATTCTGACGGCGCTGGCCGCCTGGCGGCTGATCGCATCGGTTCGCGAGGCGCAGCCGTCGCCCGATCGGACAGTGGCGCGCCATGAACGCGAGCCGTTTCTCGCGACGCTGGCCCTATTCGTGCTCTGCTACGCCGGCATCGGTTTCAGTTTCTATCCGCACATCGTGCCGCCGTCGGTAACGATCTGGGATGCGGCGGCGCCGGAGTCGAGCCTGAAGTTCCTGCTCGTCGGTGCGTCCGTGCTGGTGCCGTTGATCCTCGCTTACACCGCGTACGCCTACTGGGTGTTCCGCGGCAAGGTAGCGAGCGGCGGAGGTTATCATTGAGTGGCCCGCGCGACGTTCGTCGCCTGCCGGCCGGCGGGCCGCCGCCAGCCTCGCTCGCCCGCCGCCTCATGTGGTTCGTGCTGCTGTGGGCCGGAGGCGTCGGCACAGTGGCCGCCGTCGCCTATGCGATACGCTTCCTGATCGCCGTGTGAAATCGCGTCGCTGCGTTATCCCGCCAGAACCCGCGCGGCCTTGGGCGCGAAGTAGGTGAGGATGCCCGCGGCGCCGGCACGCTTGAAGGCGAGCAGGCTCTCCATCATCACGCGCTGCTCGTCGAGCCAGCCGCGCTCGGCCGCGCCCATCAGCATCGCGTATTCGCCCGACACCTGATAGGCGAAGGTCGGCACGTTGAACGTCTCGGAAACGCGCCGGACGATGTCGAGGTAGGGCATGCCGGGCTTCACCATCACCATGTCGGCGCCCTCGGCGATGTCGAGCGCCACCTCGCGCAGGGACTCGTCGCCATTGGCCGGGTCCATCTGGTAGGTGCGCTTGTCGCCCTTCAACGTCGATGAGGAGCCGACGGCATCGCGGAACGGGCCGTAGAATGCGCTCGCATACTTCGCGGCGTAGCTCATGATCTGCGTATCGGTGTGGCCCTCGGCCTCGAGCGCCCGGCGGATGGCGCCGATGCGACCATCCATCATGTCGGAAGGAGCGAGCACGTCGCAGCCGGCGGCGACCTGGTTGAGCGACTGCTTGATGAGCGCCTCGACGGTGCGGTCGTTGTGAATGGCGCCGTCGATCAACAGGCCGTCGTGGCCGTGGCTCGTGTAGGGGTCGAGAGCGACGTCGAGAATGACGCCGATGTCGATACCGGCGTCGCGGATGGCGCGGGTTGCCCGGCAGACCAAGTTTTCAGGGTTGAACGCCTCGCGCGCATCGTCGGTCCTGAGCTTCGGGTCGGTGTAGGGAAACAGCGCGACCGCCGGGATGCCGAGCGACTGTGCCTCCCGTGCGGCGCCGACGACGAGATCGACCGACATCCGCTCGACACCAGGCATCGAGGCGATCGGCTGGCGCTCGCCCTTACCCTCGAGCACGAACAACGGCCAGATCAGGTCGCCCGGTGTCAGCACGTGCTCGGCGACGAGGCGGCGCGACCAGTCGGTGCGGCGGTTGCGTCGCGGCCGCACGAGGGGAAATCCCGCAAGGTCCGTGGCGAGTGCGGGGGGCTTTGGTCGCGTCATCGGGTCTCTCGCGGTCGCGGGCGTTGGTTCCGCGCCGTTATGGGCGGTCGGGCCCGGAGATGGCAAGCGGCGCGTCGGGTTCCCGTTCGATGGAGCGACCGTTCGAGCGGGTCGCGCGGACTGCTACCCTCGGCGTCGCCGTCATCAGGCGGCAGGGCCGGAACAGCAAGACGCCGGGGCCTTTGGGCCCCGGCGTTTCGATTCATTCATCCGGTTAGCGGTGGCATCCGGTCAGCGGTGGCTATTCGCAGAATGCGCCGGTCGCGCCGCGCGTCGCCAGATCGATGTGGAGATGGTTGCGGTGGGCGTTGTTCGCCTCGGGTCCGAGCACGGTGCCGAAGATCGTGCAGGCGGTGCGGTGCGCCTCGCGCAGGAACTGTGCTTTGTCGGCGCCGACCGGGGCCTCGATCTTGATGTCGCGGGCGAACTGAACGACGCTGGCGACCGGCCTCTCCTGGCGAGGAACGTGGCCGCCGAGCTTGCCGATGAGGCCGTCGAGCGGCCCGCGGCCTTCGTCGGAATCATCGCGATCGGAACCCGGGTAGGAGAGTGCCGAGCC
>OEIV010000833.1_pt1 | contig 15548 bp, 16 predicted proteins | sample 1539231 | NCBI WGS metagenome assembly OEIV01 (sample SAMN03794762, study PRJEB22550) | activated sludge metagenome | feature: wastewater treatment plant; material: activated sludge; isolation source: Wastewater treatment plant of a petroleum refinery complex | place: Argentina: Buenos Aires ...
GCTCGCCGATCATCGGCATCTCCGCCGGAATTGCCGCATTGCCAGCGTCAGCAGCAATGCGGCAATTCCGGCGGAGATGCCGATGATCGGCGAGCGGTGCGAGACCATGGTCTGGATTCCTTGTTTTCCTGATTTCCTTGTTCGGCGCTTCGATTCTAGCAGTTGGTCGAATCGCGGCCTCACAGATTGAGCAGCAGTTCATGCTCGTGCGCCAGCCTGCCGAAGCCGCGGCTCTGGTAGTAGTCGAAGATGGACGCCACCACGCACTCGGGATCGTCGATCACGGTGATCAGGTCGACGTCCTCCGGATTGATCATCTTCTCGGCCACCAGCCGCGCGCGGAACCAGTCGAGCATGCCGGCCCAGAATTCGCTGCCGACCAGGATCAACGGAATCTGCGGCGACTTCTTCGTCTGGATCAGGGTCAGCGCTTCCAGCAGTTCGTCGAGGGTGCCGAAGCCGCCCGGCATCACCACGTAGGCGGTGGCGATCTTGACGAACATGTACTTGCGGGCGAAGAAGTGCCGGAAGGTCTGCGAAATGTCCTGGTAGCGATTGGCCTTCTGTTCCATCGGCAACTGGATGTTGAGCCCGACCGAAACGCCCTTGCCCTCGAAGGCGCCCTTGTTAGCGGCCTCCATGGCGCCCGGCCCGCCACCGGAGACCACCGAGAAGCCGGCGTCGGAGAGCAGGCGGGCGATGCGCTCGGTCAATTGGTAGTAACGCGATTCCGGGCCGATGCGGGCGCTGCCGAAGATCGACACCGCCGGCCGGATGCTCGCCAGCCGCTCGGTTGCCTCGACGAACTCTGACATAATGCCGAACACCCGCCACGCCTCGCGGGCCGCCGTCTGGGCTTTCTGCGTCGGCGTGACCATCCAGGGGTCGGGGATGTTCGGCAGCTTGTCCTTCGCGCTCATATGCCTCTTCTGCTCCTCGTCGACGGATCGTCGTACCTCTATCGCGCCTTTCATGCGTTGCCCGATTTGCGCACCGCGTCTGGCCAGCCGACCGGCGCCATCAAGGGCGTCGTGGCCATGCTGCGCAAGCTTGAAGCCGACTATAAGGCAGATTACCGGGCGGTGGTGTTCGACGCCAAGGGCAAGACTTTCCGCGACGACTGGTATCCCGACTACAAGGCGCACCGGCCGCCGATGCCGGACGACCTCGTCGCGCAGATCGAGCCGCTGCACGAGTGCGTGCGTGCCGAAGGCTGGCCGCTCCTGATGATCGAGGGCGTCGAGGCCGACGATGTGATCGGCACGCTCGCGCACGAGGCGACACAACGGAAGATCGACTGCGTGATCTCCACGGGCGACAAGGACCTCGCCCAACTGGTCAATGCCCACGTCAAGCTCATCAATACCATGAGCAACGAAGTGCTTGACGAAGCCGGCGTGCTGGAGAAGTTCGGCGTGCCGCCGGAGCGCATCGTCGATTACCTGACCCTGGTCGGCGATGCGGTGGATAACGTGCCGGGCGTCGCCAAGGTCGGCCCCAAGACAGCGGCGAAATGGCTGGCCCAGTACGGTTCGCTCGACGAGATCGTCGCCCGTGCCGGCGAGATTGGCGGCGCGGTGGGCGACAACCTGCGCGCCCATCTCGATTTCCTGCCGCTCGGCAGGAAGCTCGTCACCGTCGCTTGCGACCTCGACTTGCCGCTGCATCTGGCCGACCTCGTACCAAAGCCGAACGACGACACGAAGCTGGTCGAGCTGTACAACCGGCTCGGCTTCCGGAGCTGGCTGCAAAATGTACGCGAGGCCCAGGCCGCGGCGCCGGAAGCACCGAAAGTCGAAGCGGTGAAGAACGCCACCGACGGTTACCAGGCCATCCTCGACGAGGCCACCTTCGCACGCTGGCTGGCCAAGATCGAGGCCGCGCCGCTGACCTCGCTCGATACCGAGACCACGGCGCTCGACCCGATGCAGGCGCAGCTGGTCGGTATCTCTTTTGCCACCCAGGCGGGTGAAGCCGCCTACCTGCCGCTGGCGCACCGCTATGCCGGCGTGCCGCCACAACTGACTTTCGACGAGACGCTGGCGCGACTCAAGCCCTGGCTCGAATCGCCCCGGCACAGGAAGGTCGGCCAGCACCTCAAGTACGACCGCCACATCCTCAGGAACCACGGCATCGAGCTGCGTGGCGTGCAGGACGACACCCTGCTGGAATCCTACGTGCTGGAATCGGACAGGCCGCACGACCTCGGCAACCTCGCCGAGCGGCACCTGGGCCTAAAGTCGATCAGCTACGACGACATCACCGGCAAGGGCGCCAAACGCATCTCCTTCGCCGAAGTGCCGATCGAGATGGCGGCCGAATATTCCGCGGAAGATGCCGACCTGACGCTGCGCGTGCACGAGACGCTCGCCGCCCGGCTCGCCGCGGAACCGAAGCTGGCCGAACTCTATCGAGAACTCGAACTGCCGGTTGCCGAAGTGCTCTACCGCATGGAGCGCAACGGCGTCCTGATCGACGTCTTCTCGCTGGCCCAGCAGAGCGAGGAACTCGGCCGCAAGATGCTGGTGCTGGAGCAGGAGGCGCATGGGCTGGCCGGCCAGCCCTTCAATCTGGCCTCCCCCAAGCAGCTCGGCGAGATTTTGTTCGGCCAGATCGGCCTGCCGGTGGTGAAGAAGACGCCTGGCGGCGCGCCCTCGACTGACGAGGAGGTGCTGGAGAAGCTGGCCGAGGACTATCCTCTGCCGCGCAAGATCCTCGACTACCGCAGCGTCGCCAAGCTCAAGAACACCTACACCGACAAGCTGCCGCTGATGGTGAACCCGCGCACCGGCCGCGTGCATACCAGCTTCGGCCAGGCCGTGGCTGTGACGGGGCGCCTGTCGAGCAACGACCCCAACTTGCAGAACATCCCCGTGCGTACCGCCGATGGGCGTCGCATCCGCTCGGCTTTCATCGCGCCGCCAGGACATGCCATCGTCTCGGCCGACTACTCGCAGATCGAGCTGCGCATCATGGCGCACCTCTCCAACGATGCGCGCCTGCTCGAAGCCTTCGCGCGCGGCGAGGACATCCACCGCGCCACGGCCGCCGAGGTGTTCGGCATCACGCCGCTCGAGGTCGGCCCCGACCAGCGCCGTGCCGCCAAGGCCATCAATTTCGGTCTCATCTACGGCATGAGCGCCTTCGGTCTGGCGAAGCAGATCAACGTCGAGCGCAGCGCGGCGCAGGCCTACATGGACCGCTACTTCGCCCGCTATCCCGGCGTCGCCCGCTACATGGAAGAGACGCGGGCGCTGGCGCGCGACAAGGGCTACGTCGAAACCGTGTTCGGCCGGCGGCTCTGGCTGCCCGAGATAAAGTCAGGCGTGGTGACACGCCGTCAGGCGGCCGAGCGCGCCGCCATCAACGCGCCCATGCAGGGTACCGCCGCCGACCTGATCAAACGCGCCATGCTGGCCGTGCAGGGCTGGCTCGACCGGGAATGTCCGGCGGCAAAGCTCGTTCTTCAGGTGCATGACGAACTGGTACTGGAAGTGCCGGATGGCGAGATCGCCGCCGTGCGCGCGCAGCTGCCGAAGCTCATGGGTGGCGTGGCCAAGCTGGCGGTGCCGTTGATCGTGGAAGTCGGCATCGGACCGAACTGGGACAGCGCGCACTGAATGGGCAAATGCCAATATTGGCAGCGATGATGTCGAGTTCTGACATTTCTGGCGCGACGCCCGGAGCTTCCTGAAGCCGCCTCTTGCAGTAAAGTTATTACGGGACAATGGGTTGCGATAATTATCGCGAGTTGGCACGGCATTTGTATGTAGAGAAACAGAAGCCGCCGCAAGACCGGGTGTTAATCCTCCCCCGACATTAACAACTTTTCCGGTCGTCGGCAGTTGGCGCAAGACTCTTGTGAAGCGGTCGGATTCGTTCGCAAGAGGCCGGCGCGGGACCGTCTCCTTCCTCCACGTCCCGTCGCCGACAGGTGGCTCGGCCACCGGCGGCGGCTTCTTTCTCTCCCCGCGTTTGTATTACTCCGCGCGCAGCGCTTCGACGGCGTCGAGCAGGGCCGCGCGGCGCGCCGGCAGTACGCCGGCGGCCAGGCCGATGACGATCGCGACGAGTTCGGCGAGTACCACGAAAGACCAGGGGGTGTGTACGGGCAGCGCCGGGACCAGGAAACTGGCGAGCTGGGCGATGCCGACGCCGAGCGTCAGCCCGGCCAGGCCGCCGACCGCGGCCAGCACCACCGCCTCGCCCAGGAAGAGGCCGAGAATGGTGCGCGACGGCGCGCCGAGTGCCTTCAGCAGCCCGATTTCGTTGGTACGCTCGGCCACCGCGATGGTCATGATGGTGACGATGCCGACGCCGCCGACCAGCAGCGAAATTCCGCCCAGCGCGCCGACGGCGGCGGTGAGAATGCCGAGGATCTTCGAGAGCGTGCGCAGCATGTCCTCCTGCGTGGTGACCGTGAAGTCCTCGCGGCCATGGCGGGCCTTGAGTACGGCCTTGACGGCCTCGGCCACCCGGCTTGCCGGCACGCCTTCCTCGTAGGAGACGTGGATTTCGGCCAGGCCTTCGCGGTTGTAGAGTTCGAGTGCCCGCGCGGCGGGAATGTAGGCGGTGTCGTCGAGGTCGATGCCGAGGAATTGCCCCTTGGCCTCCAGCACGCCGACCACGCGGAATTGCAGGCTGCCGATGCGCAGCCGCGCGCCCAGCGGATTCTCGGCGCCGAACAACTCGTTCTTCAGCTTGGCGCCGAGCACGACGAAACCTCGCGCCGACTCGTCCTCGCCCGGCGGCAGGAACTGGCCGCTTCTCACCCGCAGGGTGAATACCTTCACCATCGCGGCATTGACGCCGTAAATGGTGGTGCGGCGCAGCCGGCCATTGGCCTCGACTTCGGAGTTGCCCCAGATCACCGGCGTGACGGCGGTGGCGTTGGCGACCCGCTCCAGCGCGCGCGCGTCATCGAGGGTCAGGGGCCGCACCGAGGTGGGAATGCCCGAGGGCGGCGCGCCGCCGGTCTTGGTCTTGCCGGGTGCGATGCCGATGACATTGGTGCCGAACTGGGTGAACTCCGCCAGCACGAACTGGTGGATACCCTCGCCGATGGAGGTGAGCAGGATCACGGCGGCGATGCCGACGGCGATGCCAAGCAGGGTCAGGAAGCTGCGCAGCCGGTGCGCGGTGATGGCGCGTAGCGCGAGACGGACGGCGTCGGACCAGATCATCGCTTCGCGAGCGCCTGCACCGGGTCCATGCGCGCCGCGCGCCGCGCCGGCATGACGCCGAACAGGATGCCGGTGACCAGCGCGGTGCCCAGTCCGGCCATCACGGCCCAGGCCGGCGGGTAGGCCGGGAAGGTCGGATACAGCTGCCGGATGAGGGCCGAGCCGAGCTGGCCGAGGCCGTAGCCGACGACGGCGCCGGCCAGCGACAGCATCGCCGCCTCGGCGAGGAAAGCGTTGCGGATGGCGCCGCCGGTGGCGCCGAGCGCCTTGAGCAGGCCGATTTCCGAAGTGCGCTGCGTCACCGCGACCAGCATGACGTTCATCACCAGGATGCCGGCCACCGCCAGGCTGATCGCGGCGATGCCGGCGACCCCGAAGGTCAGGGCCCCGAGCAGGCGGTCGAAGGTCGCCAGCACGGCATCCTGGGTGATGACGGTGACGTCCTCCTCGCCCTCGTGCCGTTCCGTGAGTTGCTTCAGCACCTGGGCCTTGGCCGGCTCGATGGCCTCCCGGTGACGCGCCTCGATCAAGACGCGGAACAGCGTGTTGCTGTTGAACATCGCCTGGGCCAGCGACACCGGCACGATGGCGATTTCGTCGCTGTTCATGCCCAGGCCCGTGCCGATGGGGTTGAGCACGCCGACGACCCGGAAGCGCCGGTCGCCCAGGCGCACCAGCCTGCCGATGGCCGGTTCGCTCCCGAACAGGTCGTTGCGCACCGTGGCGCCGAGCACGACGTAGGGCGAACCCCGGCGCCAGTCTTCCTCCGGCAGGAAGCGCCCCTGCGCCATCGCCAGATGACGCACCTCAGCGTATTGCGAGGTGGTGCCGGCGATCATCACTTCGCGCAACTTGCCGCCGGCGCTGATTTCGGACGTGCCGATGATCAGCGGCGCCACGCGGCGCACCGTCGGCAGGCGGGCAAGCGACTGGGCATCGTCGATGGTGAGATCGCGCGGCGTGCCGGTGATGGCGTTGGCCGGATTGAAGCCGCGTGTTTCCGAGCGGCCGGGCAACACGATGACCAGGTTGCTGCCGAGCGCCGAGAACTCGTTGATGACGTAGCGTCGCGCGCCGTCGCCGAGCGCGGTCAGCGTCACCACGGCGGCGACGCCGATGGCCATGGCCAGGATCAACAGGGCGGTGCGCAAGGGGTAGCCCGTCGCCGAGCGCGTCGCGAACCGGACGACATCCGCCGCCTTCACCGGTCTTCCACCTTGCGTCCGTCTTCCATGGCGACGCGCCGCCGCGCGCGATTGCCCAGCACCGCGTCATGGGTGACGACGATCAAGGTCACGCCACTGGCGTTGAGGCCTTCCAGCAGGCCCATGACGTCCTCGCCGGTGGCGCGGTCGAGGTTGCCGGTGGGTTCGTCGGCCAGGATCATGGCCGGATGCATGATGGTGGCGCGGGCGATGGCGACGCGCTGCCGCTGGCCACCGGACAGCTGGTCGGGCCGATGGTCGGCCCGGCTGGCCAGACCGTAGTCCTTGAGCGCCTGGGCGACGCGCCGCGACCGCTCGCCATGCGGGATGCCGGCCAGCATCATCGGCAGGGCGATGTTCTCGGCTGCCGTCAGGCGCGGCACCAGGTGGAAGCTCTGGAACACGAAGCCGATGCGTTCGCGCCGCACCCGCGCCTGCTCCTCGGCGGTCAGCGTGGTGACATCGCGTCCCTCGAGCAGGTAGGTGCCGCTGTTGGGCCGGTCGAGCAGGCCGAGCAGGTTGAGCAGCGTCGACTTGCCAGAACCGGAAGGCCCCATGATGGCGATGTATTCGCCGGTCTCCACCGCCAGGTCCAGGCTGCGCAGCGCATGCACTTCGCTGTCGCCGAGGGTGAAGACGCGCTCGATGCTCCTCAGTTCGATTTGCGGCATGGCGCGCTATTTCTTGTCGTCGGCGCCTTCCGCCAACCGGGCCTTGATGCCGGCCTTGACCCCTTCCTTCTCGAGCGAGGTGACGACTTTTTCGCCGGGCTGAAGTCCTTCGAGCACCTCGGTGTACTCCCAGTTGGCGATGCCGGTCCTGACCTTGCGTTCCTCGAGCACGCCGTCCCGGCCCATGATCAGCACACGGCCGCCCTCCAGCAGCGCCGCGGTCGGTACCCGCAGCACCTGGTCGCGAACGTCGAGGACGATCTCGACGTCGGCACTGTAGCCGACCAACAGGCCCTTGATTTCGGCCGGATCGGCGAAATCGACTTCCACTTCGACCGTGCGCGCCTGCTTCTCGACCGCCGAGACATAGGGCGCAACCCGCTTGACCCGGGCCTTGAACGGCTTCTTGGCGAAGGCGTCGAGCGTGATGCGGGCGACCTGACCCACCTGGATTTTCGGCGCATCCACCTCGTCCATCGGCGCCTTGACGTAGAGGCAGGACTGGTCGATCAGGTCGATGGCGGGCGGCATCGACACCCCGGGCGGCGAGGGCGTCGAATACTCGCCGATCTCGCCGACGATCTTCGCCACCGTGCCGTTGAAAGGTGCGTAGAGCACCGTGCGGCCCTGCTCGACGCGTGTCGCGGCCAGTCTTGCCTCGGCCTGGCGGACGTCCGCCTTGGCGGTTTCGCACGCGGCGGATTTGGCGTCGGCTTCCGTGCGCGCCTGGTCTTCCTTCGAGATGGACACGAAATTCTGCTGGCGCAGGCCGGCGATGCGCGCCGCCTCGCGCACGGCGTTGGCGGCGACGGTGCAGGCCTCGGCGACGCGGCGTCGCGCCAGTTCCACCTGGGACGCCGCCAGTGTCTGTTGCGCCTTCTGGTCGTCGTTCCACAGCTTCATGAGCAACTGGCCCTTCCTCACCTGGTCGCCTTCCTTGACCGCCAGAATCTCGATGCGGCCGCCGAGGATGGTGGACAGCTTGGTGCGCTGGCAGGCCTCGACCGTGCCGGCCCGGGTGTTGGCGATCGAGGCTTCGACCAAGCCCCGGCCGACTTCCTTGACGGCCACGGCAATGGGCTGGGGTCGGGTGAACCACCAAAGGGCGATCCCGATGACGGCGACGACGACGAGCACGACCAACAGGCGAGAGAACAGCTTCATGGGCGGTAACGCGAATGGGATAAACGCCGGAATTCTACGCCCCGCCGGTGGGCACGGGCTTCAGCGCGCGACGATCAGCCGCAGTCCGAGCGCCACGAAAATGCCGCCGGCGATGCGGTCCAGCCAGGCGCCGGTGGCGGGGTGCCGCGCCAGCCGCTCGCCGACGGCGCCGGCGAACCAGCCGATGGCGCCGAAGATGGCGACCGTTAGCAGCGTGAAGACCAGCCCCAGTTGGACGATCTGCCAGCCGGCGTGGCCTCGCGCCGCGTCGACGAACTGCGGCAGGAAGGCGAGGAAGAACAGGATGACTTTCGGGTTGATGGCGTTGGCGACCAGTCCCTTGGCGAACAGGCGGGCCGGGCGCTCGCTCGGCGCGGCGTCCCGCGACGGCTGACTTTTGCCGTCATGCGGCCTGGCGTTGCGAATCGCCTGAATACCGAGCCAGATCAGATAAGCCCCGCCGGCGATCTTCAGCGCGGTGAAGGCGGCTGGCGAGGCGGCGATCAGCGCGGACACGCCCAGCGCGGCGAGCAGCGTGTGGTTGAGGCAGCCGAGCGCGCAGCCGAGGCCGAACAACACACCGGCCTGGCGCCCGCGGGCCATGCCGAGCGACAGCACCATCAGGTTGTCCGGCCCCGGCGCCAGCGTGACGACGACGGCGACCACGAGGAAGGCGGAGAGTTGTGGCGGCGAGATGAGCATGTCGGCGAGCATGGCGCCTATTGTGACATTGCCCACCGGTAGAATCGCCGGACCTCGATGGCCACCCAGCCCATGCTCGCCCGCTTGCTCAGTTCCCTAGCCCTGTTCGCCTGCTGCATCGGCCTCGGTCATGCCGAGATCAGCCTGCGCGACGACAGCGGTGCCACACTGCGGCTGGCGCAGCCGGCGCGGCGCATCGTCAGCCTGGCGCCGCATGTCACGGAAACCCTGTTCGCGGCCGGTGCCGGCGACCGGCTGGTCGGCGCCGTCGACTACAGCGATTACCCGGAAGCCGCGCGCCGCCTGCCGCGCGTTGGCAGCCACGCGCAACTCGACCTCGAGGCCATCGCCGCGCTGAAGCCAGACCTTGCCGTCGGCTGGGCTTCGGGCAACAGCCCCGCGCATGTCGCCAAGCTGCGCGCGCTGGGCATCCCGGTCTTCCTGGTCGAACCGGCGCGCATCGACGACATCCCGGCGAACCTGGAACGCTATGGGCAGCTGGCCGGCACCGAGCGCGCCGCGTTCGCCGCCGCCACGGCCCTGCGCGGGCGATTGCAAGCGCTGCGCGCGCGCCACGGCGCGCGGCCGACGGTGCGCACGTTCTACGAGATCTGGCAGCAGCCGCTGACCACCGTCGGCGGCACGCAGATCATCGGCGACGTCATCCGCCTGTGCGGCGGCGAGAACGTCTTCGCCGGCCTCGGGGCGCTGGCCCCCAGGCTCAGCGTCGAGGCCGTGCTGGCCGCCGATCCCGAGGCCATCGTCGCCAGCGGCATGGACGAAGCGCGTCCCGAATGGCTGGACGACTGGCGCCGCTGGACCGGCATGACGGCCGTGCAGCGTGGCAACCTCTTCTTCGTGCCGCCGGACATCATCCAGCGGCCGACGCCGCGCCTCGTCGAGGGCGCCGAGCTGCTGTGCGCGCATCTGGAGACCGCGCGCCGCCGTCGTCCGTAGTCACCGGCGGCCTGCAAGTCGCGTTAATATTGCTCGCATCGTGGCCATTACCGAACCGTCGCTCGGCGGCTTTCCGGGCGTTCTCGAGTCGTTGATCTACGACGGGACGCGGCGTTCCTTCAAGAGCGGCGCGACGATCATCGCCGAGGGCAATGTCGGCGATTCGCTGTTCGTCGTCGTCGAAGGCACCGTGCGGATCTACGCCCGCGACGAGCGTGGCAGGGAGCTGGAATTCGGTGTTTTCGGCCCGGGCACGCTCTTCGGCGAAATGTGTCTCGATGGCGGCGCGCGCACCGCGTCCGTCGAGGCGGCGTCGCGCTGCGTGTGCTCCGAAATCGCCTACGACCTGTTCCGGAAGCGGCTGGCCGACGACGCGGACTTTGCCTTTTACCTGATCTCGATGCTCATCGGGCGCAGCCGCAGCGCCACGGAGTCGGCCAAGGACCTGGCCCTGAAGCCGGTCTACCGGCGGGGCGGCGGATTCCTGCGCCGCCCTGCCCTCGGGGGAGACGGCAAGCGAAGGGTGCCGGCGAGAAAAACGCAGCAGGGGCAGGGCAACCAGGTCGGCGCTTCGCGCGACATGATCTCGAGGATTCTCAAGGAACTCACCCTCGACGAGTCCATTCGGATCGAAGAACGCCGCATCACCCTCCTTCGACCGCTGCCGGATCGCTGGTGAGCGGCGGACAGTCGTCCGGCCTGCTTCACGCTGCTGTCGTCATCGCTTACATGACGCGTTCAACCGCTCGTCGCGCTCGGCGCCCACCCCCGCTTCTGGCGGGCATACTCCATATAAAACAATTGCTTGTGTAACTCTGGCACGGTGAATGCTACTACCTGGTGACAATCAGGAAAAAAGGAGTAGTGGCCGTGAAAATTCGACAAATTCTTCCGGTGCTGGTCGGCGCCTTGTTCGCTTCGGGTTCGGCTTCGGCGGCCTTCGTGGTCGACGGCAACATTGGCGATTGGGGCATCACTGCGCCGAACTGGCAGGCGACTCCGGGCATCCATTCGACCATCGAAGACCAACACGATTCGTTTTTGAATCCCGGCTACGGCGGCCAGGCCTACGACGCGGAAGCGCTCTACGCCACGTTCTCGGCGGGCAAGCTGTTCATCCTGCTGGCGACCGGCCACGATCCAGCAACCGCGCAGGACCCGGCTCACAATTCTTACGGCGCGGGTGACTTCGCCATCGATTTCGGCAAGGACGGCAGCTACGATGTCGGCATCAACATCATCCCGGGCGGGTTTGGCATCGCCGGAGGCGTTTACAAGAATGCCGAGTGGGATTTGGGCCTTTGGAATGCGTCGGGTGCGTATGCCCCTAGCAGTCCCGATCCCGCCCATCCGACTTCGCTGAAAGGCGGCACTTGGGTGGGGAACGCCACGTACGCCATCAGCGGCCCCACCCAGGGCTACGGCACATGGACTTCCGACAAGCACTATTTCTACGAGATGAGTGTCGATGCCAGCGTGCTGACCGCGGCCGGCTGGGACGGTTCGGCGTTCAACATCCACTGGACCGAGAATTGCGCCAACGACAGCATTCTCGTCGATCCGCCGGGCTACGTGCCGGAGCCGGGCTCGCTGGCGCTGCTGGGTTTGGGCCTGGCCATCGCGGGAGGCATGCGCCGTCGCCGGTCGTAATGGCCATCCTGGCGTACCGCCGCGGCTGACTTTGCTCAGCGCGACACTTTGGGAAGGTCTCGCAGCGGATCGAGCAGCGGCCGCAGGCCGTTGTGGTCGATCTCCTGCATCAGCGCCAGCAGGCGCCCGATCTCGCCGGGCGGAAAGCCCGCGCGCGCGAACCAATTGAGGTAATGCCCCGGCAGGTCGGCGATCCGCCGGCCCTTGTACTTGCCGAACGGCATCTCGCGGGTGATGAGCAGTTCAAGGTCCTCGCGCTTCATGCGGCGGATGATGCACCATTCGAATCCGCCAAGCCGTGTGTTGCCAAGTGGCGCGCCGTCACGAGTCGTGGCGGTACGCCTATTCCTGGCGGAACCGGATGATCTGGCGTCTGTCGCGTTTGGTGGGACGGCCTTTGTGTTCGGAGATGGCGGTCGGGGCGAGACGGCGCAGTTCGGCGGCCTGGGTTCGCTGCCGGATGCTTTCTTCGGTTTCCCGGTAGAGCAACTGCGCTTCGGATGCCGGCCGGCGTTGTTCGTTGAGGCCCTGCACGATCACTTCCCGGTGCTCGTCGCCGATGCGAAGGGTAAGCCGGTCGCCGGCCTTCACCTGGCGGGCGGGTTTGACTGCCACGCCGTTCAGCTTGACCTTGCCGCCATCGACCGCTTCCGTGGCGAGGCCGCGGGTCTTGTGGAGGCGGGCGGCCCAAAGCCACTTGTCGAGCCGCATTTCAGCCTGCGTCCGGCGCAATTAGCCTGACATCCGCAAAATAGGCGCTGTAACGTCGGGTATCGCGGGTGAGGATCGGGAAGCCGGATACGGCGGCGTGCGCGCCGATAAAGAAGTCGCCGAGGACGTTGGTCTTGCTGCCGCCCCGCCGCCGATAGCGGAGGAATGCCTTGCCGGCGAGGAAGAGGGCCGGCCGGGGTATTTCGATCATCGCCAAACCGAGGTTCGCGAGGGTGCCGTCGAGCATTTCCACGGTCGAGAAGACGGTCGAGAGTTCGGCGTGGATGATGGGATTGATCGCGAGCTTGTGAATCTTCGATTGGGCACGCAGCTGGCCGACCGACCAGTTGGCCCATTCCGGATCATCCTCCAGAACGTCGACCAGCACGTTGGCGTCGACCAGCAGCATCAGTCCTCGCCACGCAGCAGGGCCATGAGATCGTCGGTACGCCACTTGACGTTTGCCTTGCCACGAGCGGCATCGAAACGGTCGGGCTTGCACTTGGCGCCGGCCTTGTGGATCACCACGTCGCCGTCGCGATTGACGGCGAACTCCACCAGGCATCCCGGCGCGAGATTCAAGGCGTCGCGAATCTGCTTGGGAATGGTGACTTGGCCCTTGCTCGTCAGCGTCGTTGTCATGTCGATGTCTCCTTGGGTATTACCACCTCGTGGATTGTAATACCTCGCCGTTACTGCGCGACGAAGACGGGATGCGGAAAGTCAGGCGTGGCGACACGCCGCATCGGGTGGCCGTAGAGGCGGCTCAGGCTCTCTTCGTCGAGCACTTCGGCCACCGGCCCGGCGACATGGCTACCATCGCCGAACAGCAGCAGCGCGCGGTCGCAGTAGCGCAGCGCGAAGTTGGGGTCGTGCAGCACCATGGCGAACGCGACGCCTTCGGTGCGCGCGCGGCGCGCGAGTAGTTCCAGCGTGGCGATCTGGTGGTTGAGGTCGAGATGCGCGAGCGGTTCGTCGAGCAGGCAGAGCCGGGTCTGCTGCGCCAGCAGCGCGGCGATGGCGACGCGCTGGCGCTCGCCGCCGGAGAGGGTGCGCAGTTCGCGGCCCTCCAGATCGACGAGGTTCATGTCGGCCAGCGCGGCGCGGGCAATGCGGGCGTCGGAAGGCGATTCCCACGACCAGCGCGACAGGTGCGGATGCCGGCCGGTGAGCACGGTTTCCAGCACCGTGCCGGCGAAGGGGTCGCCGCGCTCCTGGCCGAGCCAGCCGCGCAGGCGGGCGGCGGCGCGCAGGCCAAGGTCGGCGTAGGTCTGGCCGTCGACGCGCAGTTCGCCGCCGTCGGCGGCGCGCAGACCGGCCAGCGTGGCGAGCAGCGTCGACTTGCCGGCGCCGTTGCGGCCGAGCACGGCCAGGCGGTCGCCCGCCGCGAGCGCGAGATCGAGATCGCGACAAATCTGTCGCGCGCCGATGCCGACCGAGAGCCGGCGGGTTTCGAGGATCACTTTTTTCCCAGCAGGTAGAGGAACACCGGCACGCCGATCAGGGCCGTCAGCACGCCGACCGGCAACTGGACCGGCGCGGCGACGGTGCGCGCCAGCGTGTCCGCCAGCACCAGCAGGCTGCCGCCGGCGAGCGCCGAGGCGGGCAACAGCAGGCGCTGGTCGTTGCCCATGTTCGCGCCGATGGCCAGGCGCGCGAGGTGCGGCACGATGAGGCCGACGAAGCCGATTGAACCGGCGGTGGTGACCGCGACCGCCGTCGCCAACGAGGCGACCACATAGATCACGCGACGCAGCAACGGCACGGCGACGCCGAGCGCCATGGCCGCGTCGAAGCTGCGCGCCAGCAGGTTGAGCTCGCGCGCGACCGGCAGCGTGGTCGCGAGCGCGACGAGGAGAATGGCGAGCAATACAACGGGATCGATGCCCTGATTTGCCTGCGACAGATCGCCCATGAGCCAGAACAGCATGCCCTGAAGCTTCTGCTCCGGCGCCAGGGTCAGGATCAGCGCCACCACGGCGCCGCAGCCGGCGGCGACCACCACGCCGGTGAGCAGCAGGCGAGTCTGCGTCCAGCTGCCGTCGCCGTGCGCGATGCCGAACACCAGCAGCATGGCGGCGAGCGCGCCGACGAAGGCGAAGCCGGGTACCGCCAGTCCGGCCAGCCCGAGCAGCATGGCGGCGAGCGCGCCGACCGCGGCGCCGCCTGAAACGCCGAGTACGTAGGGATCGGCGAGGGGGTTCCTGAGCAACACCTGCATCAGCGCGCCGGCCAGCGCCAGCAGGCCGCCGCAGGCGAAGGCCGCCAACACGCGCGGCAGACGCAGTTCGAGCACCACCTGCCGCGCCAGCGGGCTGGCCCAGTCCACCGCCACGGCGCCCACCGCCACCGCCAGCGCCAGGCTCGCCACCGATACGAGGATCAGCGAGAGAAGAACGAGCAGGGCGCGGCGGCGGGTAGGCATGCCGTCAGAACTTGTAGCGTGCCGTCACGTAGCTGGCACGCGGGTTGGCCGGATAGTACGAGGCGCCGAAGCCGTAGTCGTAGGCCAGCGTCGCGTACTTCTTGTCGGTGAGGTTGGCGAGGCGCAGCGCCAGTTCCCATCGGGCGACTTGCCAGCGCGATTGCCAGTCGAGTGTCGTGTAGGCGGGCAGCTTCGCGCGCGCGTTGGCCTCGTCGCCGCCGAAATAACGAGTGCCGACATGATTGGCGAGCAGCGCGTGACCGCCGAGCATGCCGCCGTCCCAGCTCAGCATCGCCGTCGCGCGCGCGGTTGGCGCCAGCGGAATGGTGTTGCCGCTGTTGGCGCCCTCGCGAAACTCAGCATTCTTCCGGTTCAAGGCCACGTCGAGCCGCCAGTCGCGCGCCAGTTGCCAGCGACTATCGATCTCGATGCCGCGATGGCGCGTCTTCTGCATGTTCTCGTTCTGGAAAGTGGCGTTGTTCCAGGCGATTTCGTCGCGCATTTTCAGGTCGTATGCCGTCACCTGCACGCTGTGTCGGCCGAAGCGCCACTCGGCGCCGAGGTCCACGCCCTTGCCGCTTTCCGGCTTGGGTGGCGGCAGGGCGAAGCCGCCGAAGGTGGTCAGCTCGTCCAGCACCGGGTAGCGAAACGTAGAGCTGGCCTTGGCGAACAGCTTCCAGGCTGACGCCGCTTGCCAGACCAGGCCAAGTTCGGAGGCCATCTTGTTGCTGGTGCGGTCCGAATCGGTGGTCAGCGTGCTGTCCTTGGCGCGCGTGGCGTAGCGTTGCTGGCGGGCGCCGAGGGGCGACGCCCGGCTTTCCATGGGCCGCGCGGGGTTGGGCAGATAAATGCCGGTGGCGTCGCGGGCGGGGCGGCGGGC
>OEIV010000835.1_pt1 | contig 15539 bp, 12 predicted proteins | sample 1539231 | NCBI WGS metagenome assembly OEIV01 (sample SAMN03794762, study PRJEB22550) | activated sludge metagenome | feature: wastewater treatment plant; material: activated sludge; isolation source: Wastewater treatment plant of a petroleum refinery complex | place: Argentina: Buenos Aires ...
ACGTGAACAAGGACGTGTACCGCCTGCTGCGCTACGGCGTGCGGGTGAGCGAGGGGCTGGGCACCCACAAGGAGACCGTGCAGCTGATCGACTGGGCCTACCCGCAGAAGAACCACTTCGGCATCGCCGAGGAGGTGGCCGTGGTGGGGGAGAACAAGAAGCGCCCGGACCTGGTGCTGTACGTGAACGGCATCGCTTTGGGGGTTATCGAACTGAAGCGTGGTACGGTGAGCGTAAGCGAGGGCATCCGGCAGAACCTGGACAACCAGCAGAGCCGTTTCATCCAGCGCTTCTTCACCACCATGCAGCTGGTGCTGGCCGGCAACGACACGGAGGGTGCGCGCTATGGCAGCATCCTCACTCCGGAGAAGTACTACCTGAAGTGGAAGGAGGAAAGCCGGGGTGAGTACCAGCAGCTCCTGGACCGGCACCTGTTCCAGCTCTGCAACAAGGAGCGCTTCCTGGAGCTGATCCATGACTACACCCTCTTCGACGGAGGCATCAAGAAGGTGTGCCGTCCCCACCAGTACTTCGGGGTGCGGGCCGCCCAGCAGAAGGTGGTGAACGGCGAGGGTGGCATCATCTGGCATTGCCAGGGCAGCGGCAAGAGCCTCACCATGGTGTGGCTCACCCAGTGGATCCGCGAGCACATCGAGGACGCCCGGGTGCTGGTGATCACCGACCGGGATGAGCTGGACAAGCAGATCGTACGGGTGTTCGGCGATGCCGGGGAGCAGATGCACAGGGCACGTAGCGGCGCCGAACTCATCAAGCTGCTGAACAAGAACGATGAGCCGCTGATCTGCTCGCTCATCCACAAATTCGGCCGTAACGAGGAGGGCGACTACGAGAGCTTCATCGAGGAGATCCGCAAGACACTGCCCAAGGACTTCAAGGCCAAGGGGCGCATCCACGTCTTCGTGGACGAATGCCACCGCACCCAGAGCGGCAAGCTGCACCAGGCTATGAAGACCATCCTGCCCGATGCGCTCTTCATCGGCTTCACCGGCACGCCGCTGCTGCGCAAGGACAAGAGCACCAGCCTGGAGGTCTTCGGTCCCTACATCCACACGTACAAGTTCGACGAGGCGGTGGACGACAAGGTGGTGCTGGACCTGCGCTACGAGGCGCGGGACATCGATCAGCGCATCACCGATCAGCAGAGCATCGATGAGTGGTTCGAGGCCACCACCAAGGGCCTCACCGACCTGGCCAAGGCCGAGCTGAAGAAGCGCTGGGGCACGTTGAGAAAACTCTTCAGCAGCAAAGGGCGCTTGGAGAAGATCGTGTTCGACATCCTGAAGGACTTCCGCACCAAGCCCCGGCTCGCCACGGGTGATGGCAACGCCATCCTGGTGGCGGGCAGCGTGTACGAGGCCTGCAAATTCTACGAGCTGTTCCAGCAGGCGGGCTTCCGCGAGTGCGCCATCGTCACCAGCTACGAACCGAGCGTGGGCCGCATCAAGGGTGAGGCCACCGGTAGCGGCAAAGAGACGGAGGAGCTGGAGAAGTACGAGACCTACGTGCGTATGCTGGGCGGCAAGGACACCGAGACCTTCGAGGAGGAGGCGAAGAAGCTCTTAATCCAGGAGCCTGCCCGAATGAAGCTGCTGATCGTGGTGGACAAGCTGCTCACCGGCTTCGATGCCCCGGCGGCCACCTACCTGTACATCGACAAGAGCATGCAGGACCACGGCCTGTTCCAAGCCATCTGCCGCGTGAACCGGCTTGACGATGAGGACAAGGAGTTCGGCTACATCGTGGACTACAAGGACCTGTTCCGCAGCCTGGAACGCTCCATCAAGGACTACACCTGCGGGGCCTTTGATGCCTATGACAAGCGCGACGTGGAGGGCCTGCTGAAGCACCGGCTCGAAATGGCCCGGGAGCAGCTGGACCATGCCTTGGAGGCGGTGATCGCCTTGTGCGACCCGGGGCATCCGCGCGATCAGCTCGGCTTCATCCGCTACTTTTGCGGCGACCCGGAGAACGGGGAGGACCTGGCGCGTACGGAGGATGTGCGGCTGGGCTTGTACAAGCTCACGGCAGCGCTGATCCGTGCCTTCGCCAACGTGGCCAACGAGCTGGCCGATGCAGGCTACGGCAAAGTGGAAGCTGAGCGCGTTCGCAAAGAGGTGGAGTTCTACACCAACCTGCGCGATGAGATCAAACGCGCCAGCGGGGACCACATCGACTTGAAAGCCTACGAGGCGGACATGCGGCAGCTGATCGACATGTACATCAGCGCGGACCCCAGCCGGAAGATCAGCGCCTTCGATGACCTGTCGCTGGTGGACCTGATCGTGAAGCAGGGCGTGAGCGCGGTGGACAGCCTGCCCGCAGGCATCCGCGCGAGCAAGGAGGCCAGCGCCGAGGCCATCGAGAACAATGTGCGCCGGGTGATCATCGAGGAGCGGCCCACCAACCCGAAGTACTTCGACACGATGAGCCAGTTGCTGGACCAGCTGATCCAGGAGCGGCGCAAGGGCGTGGTGGAGTACCAGGCCTACCTGCAAAAGATCGTGGACCTAACCCGGCAGGTGAAGCGGACCAACGGCGAAGCAGCCTATCCGGCCAACGTGGACACCGGTGCACGGCGGGCCTTGTATGATAACCTGGAGAAGAACGCGGAGCTGACCCTGGCCCTGGATGCCGAAGTGCGGCGCGTGAAGCAGGACGGCTGGCGCGGCAACCGGTTGCGCGAGAAGGAGGTGAAGCTCGCGGTGCAGCGTATCCTGCCCCATGCGTTCGACCTGGATGCCATCTTTGAACTCATCAAGAACCAGCGTGAGTACTGAGCGGCACCGGATCACGGTGAGCGGCATCACGGTGGACGTGGTGCGCAAGGACATCAAGAACGCACACCTTGCCGTGTACCCGCCTATGGGCCGCGTGCGGCTGGCCGCGCCCCTGCGGATGAGCGATCAGAGCATCCGGTTGCTGGCCATCTCCAAGCTGGCGTGGATCCGCAAGCACCAAAAGCGCATCGGTGAGCAGCCTAGGGAGGCACCCCGTGAGTACGTGACAGGGGAAAGCCATTACTTCCAAGGCAGGCGCTACCTGCTGCGGGTGCAAGAAGTTCGCGGCAAGCACCAGTTGACCCTGAAAGGCAAACGGGAATTGCTGCTCACCGTCCACCCGGGCGCATCAACGCAGAGCCGGGAGCGTGTGATGCGCGCATGGTACCGGGAACAGGTGAAGGCGCTGGCCGCCCCGCTGTTCGCCAAGTGGGCACCCATCATCGGCGTTCACCCCTCGGACTGGGGCGTGAAGGTGATGCGCACCAAGTGGGGTAGCTACGTCCGGCGTTCACGCCGCATCTGGTTGAACCTGGAGCTGGCCAAGAAACCCGCCCGGTGCCTGGAGTACCTGGTGGTGCATGAGCTGATCCACCTGATCGAGCACACCCACAACGAGCGATTCACCGCGCTGATGGACCAGCATATGCCGAAGTGGCGGCTGATCCGGAAAGAGCTGAACGCTTTGCCGGTAAGGCATGAGGAGTGGGGGGATTGATACCTTGGGCATGAGCCGGTAAACCGTAAGCCATGCCGAGCGAACAGTACATTGAGCTGCTCAGGGCGCTCTCTGCGGGATGCGATCCTGCGACCGGTGAGGAGTTCGGTCCCACCCATGTGCTGCGCCGAAAGGAGGTGACGAGAGCCTTGAACGAGGCACTGAAGGCCTTGGGGACGTCGCCGGTAAAGCGCCCCAGAAGACCCATTGTCAAAAGCGACTTCTTCAGCGGTGATGCCTTCAACCGATTAAGCGCGAAGAGCCGCAAGGAATTGGCACAGCGTGTCCTTGAGCTTCCCATGGCCTACCCGTTGGAGCAGCCCGGCTCCAGGGTCATTCGTACAGAGCACGCGCGTTCGCAGGAGCCATGGGAACGGACCGAGCAGGAACTCCTGGCGCGAGTGCTGCCGCATACCAATGACCTGAAGTTCCTCAGCATTGTCTTCCAGCGGAGCGAGAAGGCCATTCAGATGGAAGCGCGCCGGCTGATGGCCGAGCGATCTGAGCTGCGCAATGCGCTGGCGCAACCTGCTCCGAAGGATGTTGCGCCCGCCAAAGCCTATTCTGTAGCTGGGAAGCGGGAAGCAGATCCGCAGGCTTACGCCCGGTGGTCTGCGGAGGACGATGCGATGCTGGAGAAGCTGTACGGCGAGGGCATGTCGAAGAATGCCTTGGCCTCGCACTTCGGGCGTAAGCGGAGCGCCATAGACTCGCGCATCAGGAACCTGGGTTTGACGTCGAGGAAAGGCCATTGACCAATGCCCCTCCCCCACTTCCCCGCCAACGCCATCAAAGGCCGTGTGGCCGAGACCATCATTCAGGAGCTTTTCCTGGCACACGACTACAATGTGTGCCACTACGGCATGGAACGCAGCATCCCCGGCATCGCCCAGCTGACGCGCAAGACCTACGGTGCGGTGAAGCAGCAGGTCCGCACCATGCCCGACTTCGTGGTACAGGACCTGTTCACCGCCATCGCGTCACCGCGAAGGCGGTCCTCCGCCCGACGCGATCTCCCCGGTGGGGATCAGGACGCTGCGAAGGGAGATCGCCACGCGCCTCTTCGGGCTGCACGCGATCACGGTCGGATCCTACGCCCGCGGTTCCCTGCGCTCCACGAAGTCACGCCTACGCTCCTTCGGAGCTTCTGCGGACAAAGCCCACCTACGCTCCTTCGAAGCTTCGGTGGACAAAGAACATCTCCAGTTCGCCCTTGCCCTTCACGTGCTGCTGACCGCGCGCCACGATGTGCAGGTCAGGCTCACCGGCGAGGCACGTGCGGGTGGCGGCGCTGATGTTCACGCGGCCCACTTCGCCACTGCTTTCCATGCGGGCGGCGATGTTCACCGTGTCGCCCCACACATCGTACTGGAACTTGGTGGCGCCCACGATGCCGGCCACCACCGGCCCGGTGTGGATGCCGGCGCGCATGCGGAACGCCGGGGCGCCCCCGGCGTGGCGCTCCGCGGCGCGCTGTTCGAGCCACTGCTGCATGTCGAGCGCGGCGCGCACGGCCGCGGCGGCGCTGCCGGGCCAGGGCTGCGGCAGGCCGCCGGCGGCCATGTAGGCATCGCCGATGGTCTTGATCTTCTCCAGGCCGTGGCGCAGGCAGATGGCGTCGAAGGCCTTGAAGCAGGTGTCGATCTCGCCCACCAGCTGCTGGGCGTCCATGCGTTCGCTGAAGCGGGTGAAGTCGTGGAAATCGGTGAACAGGATGGACACATCGGCCACCTCGCGGGCCTGCGCACGCCCGTGCTCCTTGAGCTCCTCGGCGATGGGGGCGGGCAGGATGTTGCGCAGCAGCTGTTCGCTGCGTTCGCGTTCGCGCTGCACCAGGTTGCGCGAGCGGCGGATGGTGATCAGGCGGTTCCACAGGCCACCGGCGAGGAGCAGCACCGCGATGCCGCCGTAGAGGTAGAGCCGCTTCTGGTCGCGTTCGCGCACCAGCCGTTGCTGATAGGCCAGCTCAGCCTGCTGCTGGCGCTGCAGGTTCACGATGCTGTCGGCCAGCAGCTTGCGGTCGAACTCGTGCGTCAGGTCCATGCGGGTGCGCTCCTTGGCGCGTTCCGCGCCGAACATCGAATCGCGCAGGGCGGTGAAGCGGGCCAGCATGGTGTAGGCGGCGGCATGGTCGCTGAGGTGGTCCAGGGCCTGGTGCAGGCATTCGCAGCTCTCCTGCTCCAGGTAGTGATCGCCCACGGCCCTGGCCGTGCGCAGTGCATCGGTGCACCAGCGGCGGGCCTCCGCGTACAGGCCGGCGTGCACGCAGGTGCTGCCCAGCATGCGCCGCGTGGCCCCCTGCATGGAGGGCGATCCGTGGGTGGCCATCATGCGTTCCGCGCGGCGCAGGTGGTATAGCGCACTGTCCATCCGCCCCAGCTGATCGTGGCAGGCGCCGATGTGCGACAGGATGATGCCCACCCAGGTGGAGTCGCCGCGGGCCCTGCGCAGGGCCAGGCCGGCGCGGTGGTAGTGCAGCGCGCTGTCCGGGCGGCCGCTGTCCTCCAGCAGGGAGCCCAGGTTGTTGTACGGCAGCGCCAGCTTCGCCGGGTCGCCCTGCGCCCTGCGGATCTCCAGGCTGCGCCGGTAGTATTCGCCGGCGCGCTCGTAGTTGCGGTCGTAGTGGTGCACGGCCCCGATGTGGTTGAGCGCCTCGGCCTGTCCGTCCAGGTCGCCGGCGTCCTCGTGCGCCAGCAGGGCGGCGAGGTAGTGCTCCAGGGCCTGGCTGAGGTCGCCGGAGCGATGGTGCAAGGCGCCCGCCTTCAGCAGGGCCGCCCCTTCGGTGCCGCGGTCCTTGCTCCGCCGGGCCAGGTCCACGGCCTGCTGCGCGAAACGCAGGGCCGCCCGCGCATCGCCCCGCTTCTCACAGGAGGCGCAGCTGTCCAGGCACACCAGCGGGTCCGTGGGCGGCTGGCCGCGCACCGCTCCGTGCCCCATCAGGGCCAGCACCACCAGCAGGGCGGTCGGGCGGGGGATGGCGCGGTGATCCATGGCCCAGGCTGTGCCACGTCCAAGGTAGAACCCCTGCCCATGCGCCATCCTTCCCGGTCCGGAAAAGTTGGGTAGCTTGGACTGGTCATCAACCCCCCACCCACCATGCGCAGCCCATCCGCTGTTCAGCTCACGTTGCACGTTTCCGGTGCACTCGTCCTGTGGTCCTTGGCTTCGTGCAGGTCCGGCAGTGGTGCTGCGGGTGCCACGGATCCGGGCTTCACCGAGGCCTACTTCGACGAGGAGGACCTTTCGGAGCTCGTGAAGTCCGATAAGGCGACCCGCTTTCATTTCTACAACGTGATGAAGGAGGAGGGTGGGGGAAGCGTGGTGGCCATGGGCGCGGACGACAAGGATCAGGAGGTCTATTCCTTCGTGACCGGCCCATGGTACCGCTGCTACATGGGTCTGGAGGGCGCCGGGGTGGATTGCAACAAGCTGATCCAGGATGATGCGTCACGGTTGGTGGACAATGTCCGCCGCTCGGGGCTCACCACCTATTGCGCCATCTTCAGCAAAGCCGAGGTGATGGGCCTGTTCAAGGTGGATGATTGCAACGCGGTGCGGTTGAGGTCGGAACGCACGGCCGATGGCCGCTACTGGACCATGCGGATCGCACCGGTGAACATCGCGGAAGGTAGGATCACCGAGCTGGGTGACACCCATGAGCGGGTTTGCACGCAGCCCTGCCCCACTTACTGCGGTGCGGATCCGGCCCACTTCCTGCACTGCCGGTAAGGGGCTTCGCCTGCTTCCTTCCTCGTTCTTCATCCTTGCTCCTTCTTCCTTCACCACCCGTCATCGCGACCCTGCCCGCACGCAATGAACCCCCCCTCCTGCGCGTGGATCGCTCCACGCGCCGAGCAAGGAGGGGCCGGGGGAGGTGGCGGCTCAGGTACGCCCGGTCCTTCTGCGGATCGTAACCTCCCCGTTCCCCTCCTTGCTGGGAGCAGCGAGCGTTCGCTGCTCAGGTAAGGGCTTGTACGCGTCCTGTACGATCCGGACCAGGGAGATCGGCACTTCGGCCCTGCGGCTGTTCGTGATGGCGGTGTGGGCCCGGGATGGGAGCTAGGTCCGGCGGCGGAGGCCCGCGATGAGCGTGACGGCGGCCACGAGCATGGCCAGGGTGAGGGAGGCCAGCCCGAAGTTCACGAGGCCCTCGGCCATGGGGCTGCCGGCGCGCCCTTCAGCGGCCACGGTGAGCTGCGCGCCGGCATCGAGCACGGCGGCCACCAGCATGCTGGCCCAGTTGGCGAAGGTGCCGTAGATGGCACAGGCTGCTGCGATGCGCCGCCAGCGGTCGCTCAGCACCAGCCGCGGCCAGATCAGGCCGAGCATCAGCAGCAGCATGCCGTTGAGCACACCCTCGATGTGGCTGCTGAGGCCCATGCGCGGATTGGCCAGCACCGGCACCAGCAGCCCGGTGAGCAACCCCAGGAGCAACAGCCAGGCGCCCAGGAGCAGAAGGCGGTGCGCCTGCCGTTCGGTGGAGGTGGTCATGCAGGCAAGGTAGGAGTCGCACGGGCAACGCTCCTGTCGAAGCAACGGGGGATCCCCGCACCTCGAGAAGTCCCTCGCCGTAGCGGCCTCAGCCGTGGGTGGCCAGCTTGCGCACCATCTCCTGGGTGAGGGAGGAGGCATCGGGCCCATAGGCGTTGACCAGGATGCCTCTGATGCGCCCGTCGGTGGATCGGATGGCGTACACGATGCTCTGGTCGTCCGGGTCGTTCATGCCTTCGAACCGGTGGAACTCATCGATCTCGAACCGGGACGGGTCGAGGCTGATGCCGCGCGCATCGCACACCACGCAATGGCCGCCCAGGGCCAGGTCGTCCGTGTAGCCGCGGCGCTGCAGGTCGTTCACGGCCTCCGAGAGGGCGGCATAGGTGTGCATGTGGACAAGGTACGGCCGGCGCCGAGGCGATCGCCGCGCTCCACGCGCCGCGCTGTTCGCTATTCCACCAGCACGCGCAAGGCCCCGGCCCCCACGCCCCGCAGCAGGTAGGTGCCGGGAGGCAGCGTGCGCAGGTCCAGGTCGGCCTCGGGTCCGGATGGAGCGAAGCGCAGGAGCGTGCGGCCGGTGAGGTCATGCACTTCCAGCGGTCCCAGCGACCCGGCGCTGCGCAGGTGCACCAGGCCCGTGGTCGGGTTCGGGAACAGCTGCGTCGTGGTGGACGCGGCAGGGGCGCTGATGCCGGTGGGCACGGCCACATCGAAGCCGATGTCCTGCCAGGTGGTGACGACGCTCTGACCGGTGGGGGAGCTGAGGTCGTTCCAGTAGAGCTTGCGGCCGGCCTGGTTGGTGGCGAGCGTGCCGAAGGTGGTGGTGACGCTGCCGGTGAAGCTCAGGTCCACGACCAGGGTGCGCGTGGGGTCGTAGGTGAAGGTGCTGTCCAGATCGATCGCGAACCAATCGCCGGTGGTGCCCGGGGCGATGCTGTAGCTGGCGCGCACGAGCGCGGTGTCGAGCCCGGTGAAGAAGGTGTTGCCGCCGGCGAAGGCCGTGGCCGTGGTCTGCGTGAGGCGCACCATGAAGTCCGTGAGCACATTGCCGTTGGCCTGGCCGGTGGTGCCGTAGCGGTAGTACAGCCGCGTGATCTCGCCGGCCACCGCGCCGGTGAGGTCGCCGGGCAGGTAGAGGCATTGGCTGTGGCTGGCCGTGCTGAGGTTGCCCAGCAGGAAGGTGCTGTTGCTGGTCCCGCAGCATTTCTGCACGTCCTGGGCGTTCAGCACCGGGCACAACGACACGAGCAGGAGGAGGAGGGAGGTGCGCATGGGCGTGGGCTTGATCGGTCCAAGGTAGCCCATGCCGCCCGGGTGGACGCCCTGTGGTGACGGCGCGTGAAGGGGCCTACTGCAGCACCACCCTCAACGCCTTGTCCGCAGCGCCGTGCAGCAGGTAGGTGCCGGGGGCCAGGCCTGCGGTGGGCAGCACCACGCGGTCGCCGGTGGTGGTGAAGGGTGCGATGGCCTGTCGGCCCTCCACGGTGGTGAGGCGCAGCAGGCGGCCGGGGGCCACACCGGTGAGGCCGATCTCCTGGCCGCACATCGCGGGCACGGGGCCCAGGTGCACGGACGCGGCACCAGCGTCCGCGAGGCCGGTGCAGATCTCGATGGTGATCGTGGTGCTGTCCGTCACCGCGCAGCTGCCCTGCGTGGCGGTGACGCTGAAGGTGGTGGTCTGCGTGATGCTGATGGGCAGGGTGGGGGTGTTGGCATTGCCGGGCTGCCAGAGGAAGGTGCAACCGGGGCAGGGGCCGGGATCGAGGATCGTGGTGAGGCTGTCGCACACGGTCTCGCTGGGCGGCAGGTCCGCGGTGGCCGTGCCGGCGGAGAGCTGCACAGTGACGGGTGCGCTGCTGCCGCAGCCGTTGGTGGCGGCCACGCCGATCGTGCTGGGCCCGGCGTTGTCGGCCAGCAGCTGCACGGTGCCGGTGCCCTGTCCGGCGGCGATGCTCCAGGTGCCGGGGTCCCACGTGTAGATGGACGCATCACCGAAGGCATCCACCGCCAGCGTCACCGTATCGCCCACGCACCAAGTGCTGCTGAGCACGTCGATGCCGAACGGATCGAAGGGTGCACCCGCGCACCAGCCGTACAGCGCCACCACGCCATCGTTGTTGCCGGAGGGCAGGCTCACCACGCCGGGGCCGGGGTCGAAGTCCACCGCATAGTTCTGGTTGAAGGAGCCCACGGCGAAGGTGCCGCCGCGCAGGTCGAAGCCCCGGGCGATGGGGTAGGTGCAGTCGGTGCCGCTGTACAGCGAGAGGTTGAAGTCCACCAGGCCGCTCACGTTCATCTTGAAGAAGCGGTAATAGTTGGCCGTGCAGTTGTTGCTGTAGCTGCCGACGGCGCCGCCCTGTTCATCGGGCACGATGTCGCCCAGGCGCAGGTTGCCGGTGCTGATCAGGCTGGTCTGGTAGATCTCGTTGAGGTCCTGGCCGCTTCGGTCGAACTTCAGCGCCCAGAAGCCGGCGCCGGCGCTGGCGCGCGCCATCAGGTAGGCGTTGTCGGCCTCGTCCACGGCGAGGCGCTGGTCGCCGAAGCCCAGGCCGCCCTGGGCCACGAAGGCGAAGCTGCTGTCGTAGCGAAGCAGGTTCTGCGTTTCGGTGTACACGTTGAACACGCCGGGGCCGGGGTCCACGTCGATCTGGCTGCTGAGCGGCCCGCCGTTGTCCAGCGTCTGCACCACGTAGAAGCCGCTGCCGTCGCGCAGGGCGGCGATGTCGCGGCTGTTGCTGAAGCCCGCGTTCCAGGCACGCACATCGGCCCAGTGCAGGCTGCCGTCGGCGCGGTAGCGGGCGATGAAGGAGCCGGTGGAGAAGTTGGGCACCACGAGGTCGCTGACCCCCGCCCCGGGGTCCATGTCGTAGGTGCCCGTGCCCAGGTCGCCGGTGATGTACAGGTTGCCGGCGTCGTCGCAGCTGATGCCACCATAGTCCTCGCTGAGGTCGGTGGTGTTCTCCACGCTGAAGCCCCAGAGGAACTGGCCGCTGCTGGTGTACTTGGCGTACACCTTGCCGGGGTCCACCAGGGTGGTGAAGGGGCCGGGGTCCAGGTCCAGCTGGCCGGTGGTGAAGCCCACATAGAGGTACACGTTGTCACTGGCGTCCACGTCCATGTCGATGGAGTACAAGGTGGGCGCGCTGAGGGTCTTCGTCCACAGGATGTTGCCGGTGCTGCTGTAGCGCTGGAGCTGCACGCCGGAGCCGCCTTCGCCCAGGGCGAAGACATCGCCGTTGGCGGCGAACTTCACACGCCGAATGGCGCTGACGCTGGGTGTGGCCCAGGCCAGGTCGAACTGCTGGGCCGTGGTGGTGCCGAGGGCGAGGAGGGCGGCGAAGAGGAACGGTGTGCGCATGCGGTGCGGTGTTGAAGGGCGCCAATGTAAGCGGGCGGATGGAGCATGGGTATCCCTGGCGCTCCCGCGCTACTGCATCCGGGATGGCACGGTGGCCTAGCTCGCCCTCGCCGCGCCGCGGCCCAGCATGAAGCCCACCGCAGCACCGGTGCCCGCGGTCCACACCGTGTTGGCGGCCACGTCCACCACCACGGCCATGGGCCCGTCGAACAGGTTCATCATGGCCATGAAGGACAGGTCGACACTGAGGTAGAAGAGGAAGCCCACGATGGCTCCGGAGACCAGGCCACCGGCGAGGCTGTTGACGCCCATGCGCCCGAAGGCCCAGGCCAGCAGCAGCGCGAGGCTCAGGTTGCTCAGGAACATCAGCGCCAGGTTCATCTCCTCCTCGGTCTTCATCAGCCCGGGATAGCTCAGCATGTGAGCTTCCATGTAGCTCATCAGCAGCATGCCGAAGATCAGCCAGCCCAGCAGGAAAGCGACGACACCGCCCACCAGGGCGGCCAGAAGCGTACGCGTGTCCATGGTCATCGGGTGTTGGTGTACATCGAAGGTACCGGATCCATCCGATGGTCCCCCAAGCACCCGATCACACCACGCAGGAGCGCGTCGCCGGCCGGCCCGCTTGCCGCGGGGAGGCTGCTTGTCCCACGGCCATGCGTGATCCGCACGGGCCGGATGCCGCAGCCGTACTTTCACCGCTGGAATGCGACTTGTGGTCCGAAACATGGTCTGCGACCGCTGCAGGGCGGTGGTGAGGCGCGTGCTCGACGCGCAGGGCATCGCCGTGAAGCACGTGGACCTGGGCGAGGTGGAGCTCGAGCGCGAACCTGACCCTGAGCAACTGGAAGCGGTGCGTGCATCGCTCGAGGCCGAAGGCTTCGAGCTGGTGGACAGCCGCGAGGCCGCCACCATCGCCCGCATCAAGGCCGCCATCGTGAAGCTCGTGCACCACAGCGAGGAGAGCGGCGGGCGAGTGAAATTGGGCGCGCACCTGAGCGACGCGCTCAACAAGGAATACTCGGGCCTCAGCGCGCTGTTTTCCCAAGTGGAGGGCATCACCATCGAGCAGTACTTCCTGCTGCAGCGGCTGGAGCGGGTGAAGGAGCTGATCAAGTACGGCGAGCTGACCATGAGCGAGATCGCCGACCGCACCGGCTTCAGCAGCGTGGCGCACCTGAGCACGCAGTTCAAGAAGCTCACCGGCATGACCCCCTCGGCCTTCAAGGCCATGGGCCTGGGGCGCACCCCGCTGGACAAGGTGGGTTGATGCAAACCTTTCCGGTGATGATGTAACGCGCTGGTCCGCCGGTCGTCGGTGCTTTGTACCGTCAATACGAGAACGACCATGGACCATACGAACAACGCCACCGAGACCCTGCGCTTCACCACCACGGGCATCACCTGCGCAGGCTGCGCCAACAGCGCCACGAGCATCCTCAAGCGCCTGCCCGGCGTGGTGGAAGTGCGCGTGGATGTCGCTACCGGCACGGCCCAGGTGGACGTCGTCCAGGGTGCCATTGCGCTCAACGACCTGCTCACTGCCCTCAAACCCGCCGGCTACGGGCTCATCCCCCAAGCCGCCTAAGCGCGAACCAGCATGCCCGCCGAAAAGACCACCGTGCTGCTGCCCGTGGAGAACATGGACAGCGAGCATTGCGCCCTCATCGTGGACAAGGCCATGGGCGCCGTGCCCGAGGTGCAGGACCACCACGTGGAGCTCAACAACCGCCGCGCGGTGTTCAGCAGCACCCGTCCCGTGGAAGCCGTGCAACATGCCGTGCAGGCCATCCGCGACAACGGCTACGACGTGCCCACGCTCAAGCGCACCTTCCCGGTGACGGGCATGACCTGCGCCAGCTGCGTGGCCAGTGTGGAGAGCATGCTGCTCGCCACCCCCGGCGTGCTCAGGGCGGCGGTGAACCTGGCCACCAACACCGTGCAGGTGGAGTACGTGCCGGGCGTGATCGATGAGCGCGGCATGCGCCAGGCCATCCAGAGCATCGGCTACGACCTGCTCATCGGCGCGGAGCAGGATGCTGCGGCCGACCTGGAAGCCATCCAGCGCGAGCACCTCACCAGCCTGAAGCGGCGGCTGTGGGCCTCACTGGCGCTGAGCATTCCGCTCGTGGTCATCGGCATGTTCCTGATGCACGAACCGTGGGCGAACCTGGTGATGTGGGCGCTCAGCACGCCGGTGGTGCTGGTCTTCGGCCGCAGCTTCTTCATCAACGCGTGGAAACAGGCGAAGCACCGCAGCGCCAACATGGACACCCTGGTGGCGCTCAGTACCGGCGTCGCTTACATCTTCAGCGTCTTCAACACCGCCTACCCGTCGTTCTGGACCGATCGTGGCCTGATGCCGCATGTGTACTTCGAGGCGGCGGCCGTGGTCATCACCTTCATCCTGCTGGGCAAGTTCCTGGAAGAGCGCGCCAAGGCCGGCACCAGCAGCGCCATCAAGAAGCTGATGGGCCTGCGTCCGAACAGCGTGCTGCGCGAAGGAGCCGACGGATCCACCCGCGAAGTGCCCATTGCCGACGTGAACGTGGACGACATCCTGGTGGTGCGGCCGGGTGAGAGCATCGCGGTGGACGGCGAAGTGCTGAGCGGCGACAGCTACGTGGACGAGAGCATGCTGAGCGGCGAACCCGTGCCCGTGGCGAAAGTGCCCGGCGCGAAGCTGCTCGCCGGCACCATCAACCAGAAGGGCAGTTTGCGCATGCGGGCCGAGAAGGTCGGCGCGGCCACCCTGCTCGCGAACATCGTGCGCGCCGTGCAGCAGGCCCAGGGCAGCAAGGCCCCGGTGCAGCAGCTGGTGGACAAGGTGGCGGCCGTCTTCGTGCCCATCGTGATCGGCATCGCCATCCTGAGCGCCATCGTGTGGTGGATCTTCGGCGGCGAGCACGCCTTCACGCAGGGCCTGCTGGCGCTCGTCACCGTGCTGGTGATCGCCTGCCCCTGCGCTCTGGGCCTCGCCACGCCCACCGCCATCATGGCCGGCATGGGCAAGGGCGCCGAGAACGGCATCCTCATCAAGGACGCCGAGAGCCTGGAGCGTGCGCGCCACATCACGGCCATCGTGCTGGACAAGACCGGTACCATCACGGAAGGCAGGCCGGAAGTGGTGGAGCTCATGGGCACGGAGGATGCGGATGCCATGACCGCACTGCTCGCCATCGAGACCCGCTCCAAGCATCCGCTGGCCGAGGCCGTGGTACGGCATCTCAAGGATCGGTACGGGCCGATGATCATCGGCCCCAACGGTCATATCCCCTCACACTTCGAGGACCTCACCGGCAAAGGCGTAAAGGCCACCATCGGCGGCACCACCTGGCTGGTGGGCAACCGCCGCCTGCTCGAAGAGCATGGCGTGGCCATCACCGGCGAATGGCGCGAACACGAGCAGCGCTGGCAACAGGCCGCGTACACCGTGGTGTGGCTGGCCGACGACAAGCAGGTACGCGCCGCCATCGCCATCACCGACCTCATCAAGCCTTCGGCGGCCGAAGCCATCGCGCGGCTGAAGAAGGCGGGCATCACCGTGTACATGCAAACAGGCGATGCACGGCGCACCGCACAAGCGGTTGCGAGGGCCGTGGGCATCGACGACTTCCGCAGCGAGGTGCTGCCCAAGGACAAGGGCGCCTTCGTGGCCGGCCTACAGCAACAGGGTCACGTGGTGGCCATGGTGGGCGATGGCATCAACGACAGCGAGGCGCTCGCCAAGGCCGATGTGAGCATCGCCATGGGCAAGGGCAGCGACATCGCCATGGACGTGGCGCGCATGACGCTCATCAGCACCGACCTGCTCGCCATCCCCCGCGCCATCCAGCTCTCGCGGCGCACCGTGTCCCTCATCCGCCAGAACCTCTTCTGGGCCTTCATCTACAACATCATCGGCATCCCCATCGCCGCAGGCGTGCTGTACCCCCTCAACGGCTTCCTGCTCGACCCCATGATCGCCGGTGCGGCCATGGCCCTGAGCAGCGTGAGCGTGGTGAGCAATAGCCTGCGGTTGAAGTGGGCGCGGTTGGAGGGGTAGGGAGGATGTGGGCGTGCCCCCGGCCCATCCCTTCGCTTCGCTGGGCTACGCTCGGGAGCGGCCGGGGTCGCGTGCTGCGCTGTAGCCGGACTTGTCAGGGCCAGCGGCTGCGGCGCTCCGGTCGCT
>OEIV010000836.1_pt1 | contig 15538 bp, 13 predicted proteins | sample 1539231 | NCBI WGS metagenome assembly OEIV01 (sample SAMN03794762, study PRJEB22550) | activated sludge metagenome | feature: wastewater treatment plant; material: activated sludge; isolation source: Wastewater treatment plant of a petroleum refinery complex | place: Argentina: Buenos Aires ...
ATTGCCGCGGTGATCCGCCGGCGGCCCGGCGCGTTGGGCGACGAGGACTCGAGCAAGTCGGACAGCTTCTCCAGCGTGACGATCCCGCCCCAGACGAAAAAGGGTAAGGCATCCCAGCACCGGCTGCTCGATTGCCCCCACTACACCAAGCCCCGCGAGTGGATGGGGTTGGAGGTACCGGAGGTGCTGCTCTCGGGCGACCACGGCAAGGTGGCGGCCTGGCGCCTGGAGCGGATGCTCGAGCGGACGCGGGAAAGGCGGCCCGACCTGCTGGGCGAGAATCCGCCAGCCAGCGGCCCGAGTGGCGATCCTGGCGGCTCGCCGGGCGCCGGGGCCAGCTGAAATACGGCCCTTGATCGGTGCTCGTCTGGATCGACGGGCGTAGAAACCGCGAGCCTGCCCGCCTAGTCTTTGGACCCCACCCGGACGGCTTCCGGGCGGGTTATCTTTGCCTCCGACGGCAGACAGGTGGATCATGGGTCTCCAGACGATCATCGAGAACATCAACAAGGCGAACCTGAAGAGCGACATCCCGGCCATGCAGGTCGGCGACACGATCAACGTCCACTCGCGCATCGTCGAGGGCGACAAAGAACGCATCCAGGTCTTCCAGGGCGTTCTGATCAGCCGCCGTGGGCGCGGGATCAACGAGATGATCCGCGTCCGCCGCGTCGTCGACGAGGTGGGCATCGAGCGTTGCTGGCCCATCAACTCGCCGATGATCGCGAAGTTCGAGATCGTGCGTCAGGGCGACGCCCGGCGCGCCAAGCTCTACTTCCTGCGTGACCGCGTGGGCAAGAGCCGTCGCCTCCGCGATCGCCGCCGCGGCTTGGGCAAGGCCGAAGCCGCCACGAAGTAAGCGGATCGGAGAATTGAAGAATCGGTCGACAAACGCCCGGGAGCACCGGGCGTTTTTTCTTGTGAAAGAGACGAAGAGATAAAGAGACGGAGTGGCAGAGGGAGAGTCATGGAAACACAAGGAAGAGAACCTACCACTCCCCGGTGACTGAGATGAGTACCCGCACGTCCGGCGAGTCGGCGAGCCAATTGAAGCCGTGCCTGACTGCGAGAAACGGCTCGAGAAGTTCCCGCACATCGTCCCAGCCGCGACGGGACCCGTGCATGACATACGGCTCGCCGGGTGTGGGGAATGGAACGCGGCAGGCCGTGCAGCATGACTCAAAGTTCGGCGTGGCCCGATCGACCGGAACGACGCGGAGGAGCAAGCGGCAGCCGTTGATCGATTGAGCCCAAGGCTCGTCGGTGAGCACGCACTCATCGCGACCACCGTTGGCGAGCGATTCGCAGATCGCGCGCAGCGCGGCGATGTCCCCGCCCCGGAAATCGTAGAGACGGATCAGCGGGCAATCGGCGCTGCCGCAGGGCGGGAGATACTCGACCTTGATCATCCCGCAATCGTACGTTTGCCAGCAGGTCCCTGTGCTGACCGGACTGATGGCGGCGTTGCTTTTACGACGCCTCGCGCGCCGGGCGCATCGAATCGCCCGATTCATGCAGCACGAGCACCGCCTCTTCGCATTCGAGGAACCGCTCGGTTGCGGGTGAGTGCTGGTATCCCGTCAGCACGAAGCCGCAGCGCTGGAGAACGCGGATGGAGGCGACGTTGTGACGGGCCGCACGCGCGTGGAGCGGGCGTTTGCGAACCTCATCAATGAGCAGCGCCAGCGCGCAAGTGGCGATGCCGCGCCCCCAATAGTCGCGGGCGATCCAGTATCCGACGGAGTCGAACCCTTCCATGTTGAAACACGAAATGTCGCCGACGAGCACGGAATCAAGCGTGATCGCGCGGGCGACGGTCGACGGATCTGCGAGGACCCTCTCCCAGTGGGAGAAGAACGACTGCGATTCGCGTGGAATGACGGCCGCCATGCGTGCGCCGTCGGGGTCGGACTGAAAACGAAAGAGTTCCGGGAGATCGGCCGGAGTCACCGGGCGGAGGCAGACGGAGAGCGGGCCTGAACGACGTCCGAAGGATGTCATGCGAGCAGGATACAGCGACAACGCGACGAATCCCCGCTACTTCCTGGGCCTCGGCACATGCTGGTCGACGAGGACGGGGTTGCCGTCGGGGTCGGTGAGGGCGAAGAAGGCCGGGCCGTCGGTCGATTCGTCGGCGGCGGGCTCCGGGGACAGGCCGCGTTCGCGGAGTGCGCGCTGGATGTCGCGGACGTCGGTGAATTCGGGGAGCGTGTTGCCCTTGCGATCCCAGCCCGGGTTGAAGGTCAGGGAGTTCTTGGGGAACATGCCCTGGAAAAGCCCGATGGTGCAGGAGTCGTTCTGCAAGATCAGCCACGTCTTTGCGTCGCCGTCGATGGAGCGGAACCCGAGCTTTTCATAGAACGCGCGGGAGGCGGCGAGGTCCTTGACGGCGAGGCTGACGGAGAAGTTGCCGAGCTGCATGGATGATCCTTCCTTGGCGGGTGCGGCGGGCTTGGCCGAGATTTGGGCCGCGGGTTGGGTCGCGGTCTGCGCGTCGGGCGTGGTTGCGTTGGAGGAAGACTGGTCGGACGCGCAGCCGAACAGGGCGCAGGCGCAGAGGGTTACGATGAGTCGGTTCACACGTGCCTCCGAGAATTGAAGGGTCCTTGGGACGGTCGATTCGTGGTGTCATGCTACCAGTCGGCCGCGTCGTGGACACCTCGCAATGGGATGGCCGGCTCCGGATTCCGCCGCCGAGCGAGCCGGGATGATGACGGCCGTCGACGCCGGTATTCTGCGGACATGCACATCACGATCTGTGGCGTCATGTCGGCCCTGTTGGTGCTCGGGGGAAGCGCGGCGGGCGCGCTTCCCGACCGGGACACCGCCGAGATCACCCGGACCGAGGCCTCGTACTCCGACGCCGCCCGGGAGGTCATGGAGTCGATCGAGCGCGAGTTCCTTGACCAAGCGAGCGGGCTGTATGTTCAGACGCTGGACACGCGAGAGCCCGAGTTCATGTGGGGAAACGGCGTGATGTTCTCGGCGCTGGTCGCGGCGACGCGGCACGAGCCGGAAACGTACCGGGCGCGGATGGAGCGGTTCTTTGGCGCGATGGATCGATACTGGGACGACAAGGCGCGGATCCCGGGCTATGAGCCGTCGCCCACGGACGGGAACGGGCACGACAAGTACTACGACGACAACGAGTGGATGGCCATCACGTTCGCCGAGGCGTATGAACTGACCGGCGAGGCGAAATACCTGGAGCGCGCGGAGCAGGCTCTGCGGTTTTCGCTGAGTGGATGGGACGACCAGTTCGGCGGCGGCATCTGGTGGCACGAGGAGCACAAGGATGGAAGCAAGAACACCTGCGCCAACGCGCCCGCGGCGGTCGCGTGCCTGCGCCTCGCGCGGTTCGTCGATCGCGAGGACCACATCGACTGGGCTCGAAGGCTCGTCGCGTGGACGCGTGCGCACCTGCAGGACGGCGACGGGCTCTTCTTCGACAACGTGCGAGTTGCCGACGGCCGCGTAGCCACGTTCAAGATGACGTACAACAGCGGGCTGATGATCCGCGCGAATCTCGGCCTGTTCCGCGCCACGGGAGATCGACGGTTCCTTGATGAGGCGGCGCGGATCGGGCGTGCCTGTGCGGCTCTCGCCGACCCGAAGACCGGCGTGTACAAGAACGCGTGGCGGTTTTCGCATCTGTTGGTCGAAGCGGATCTTGAGTTGCATCGCGCGACGGCGGACGCGTCGTATCTCGCACGCGCGAAGCGGAATGCCGATGCGGCGCTGGCCCGGTGGAGGGCGTCGCCGCCGAAGGAGTTGATCGAGCAGGCGTCGCTGGCGCGGATGCTGTGGCTGATGGCGGATCAGGACACGCAGGCTGGCCGAGATTTCTGGTCCAAGTCGGATGCGCCGCGCCTGCCGCCCGAACCGGCGGAAGCGATTTCCGGGGACTCGGTCATTCGCGCGCCGGCGCTCGGCTCGGAGATCGTGATCACGACGACGTCGCGGCTCGCGGGCGCGATCCACTCGCTGATATGGAATGGCAAGGAGTTCATCGATAGCACGGACCATGGTCGCCAGCTGCAGTCGGCGAGCAATCTGGATTGCGCAACGCCGATCGCGGCGGAGACCTTCAATCCGACGGAGGCGGGCTCGCGGCGCGACGGCGCAGGGCCGACGTCATCCGGACGCCTGCTGGTACTCTCGGCGAGCGGGAACACGCTCCAAACCACGACCAAGATGGCCTTCTGGCTCGCGCCGGGCGAGACATCAGAAGGGAGTCCCGCAAAGAACACGACGGTGCTGTCGGATCACGTGCTCCGCAAGCAGGTGCGGATCGGGGCGCTGGGGCTAGAGCAGCTCATCCGATACGACGTGACGTTTGTCGTGCCGAATGGCGAGCATCACACGCAAGCGGTATTCGAGGCGCTGACGGGCTACATGCCGTGGGAGTTTCAGAAATTCTGGACGCTGGAAGCGGACGGCTCGATCGCGCCGATCGACGCGGGCCCGGGCGAACAGACCAGGCCACTGATCTTCTCGACCGAGGACGGCAAGTTTGCGATGGGGATCTACTCACCCGACCAGCCGAGCCCGGGCTTTGAGCACGCGGGGTACGGGCGGTGGGCGTTTGACTGGGCCAAGGTCGTGAAGTGGAACTGCGTGTTCCGCGTCTCTGACTCGACGGGCATTCGCGCCGGCGAGTACATGTATCGGATGTACGTCGCGGTCGGCACGCTCAAGGATGTGCGGATCGCGCTGATGAAGGCGCGCGACGCGGGCGGCAAGTAGCCCTCGAGCGATCCGTGCGCGAAGCGGAGCGAGACTCGTGCCGCTCCGCTTCCTTTCGATCAGATTCCGGCGTCGGGATACGGCAGGTCGCCGGGCTTGGCGATGGCCGGGTCCCAGTGCTTTCGGATCGCGGCGTCGGCGATCGCGTACCCCCAGTTGATCAAACGCCTTTGAAGGTCGTCTTCCATGGCATCGAGGCGCGTCGGGATGCGGGCGAGCTCTTGCGTTCGATCGAACGGGGCCGGGAACGCGTCAGGAAGCTGGTAGTTGGCGATGTCGCTGCGCACGCTCCAGAACGCACCGGTGCGGCGGTGCTCGGCGTCGCCCGACGTGAACGCGTCGAGCAACTGACGTTTTCGCAGGCTGCGCACCTGGTTGTCGACGAGGTCGAGCACGCGCTTGCTGTGGCTGGCCCAGTTTTCGGCGGCGTCCTCTTCGGCCTGCACCTGCCCGCCGGCATCGCTGACGAGGAGCGTTCGGCAGCGTTTGAACGCGGTCTCCAGCCCGAGGTTGTCGTAGACGCCGCCGTCGGTGAGGACCATGCGGGTGGTGAAGGGCGGGCGCTGCAAGCCGCTCCCCGAGTTGGGCTCAAAGTCGCTGTCTTTGAACTTCAACGTGACGGGCGAGAGCACGGGCGGAAACGCGGACGACGCGCCGACGACGACGGCGAGTTCGGTTGTCGGCGAGGGCACCTTGCCGACGCGCCAATCCCAGATGTAAGGCTTGCTGAACCGGACAAGCGCGCCGCTCTGCACGTTGGTCGCGTTGAACACGAAGCGCGGTGAGTCCGGCAGGTCCTGCAGCGTCGCGCTCCCGAAGATCGCCTTGCGATATTCGCGCGCGACCAGGTCGCCCACGGTGACGCCGGGGAGGATCATGCCGATGAGGATCGATTCGAGATCGACATTGGTGGAGGCCATGTTGCGGAGCGGCGTGACGACGTGCTGGATGAACGAGGCGCGGGAGAATGCACCCGCCGCGAGCTTGGGCCACGCCAGGCCGAGCACCGCGCCGGTGATCGAGCCGCCGGAAACACAGGAGACGCGCGAGAGTCGGGGGAGCACGCCCGCGTCGTTCAGTCGCCAGAGTGTGCCGACGTGGAAGATCATGGCGCGATACCCGCCGCCCGACAGGCACAGGGCGATGGCGTCTTCGAGCCCTGAGTCGGCTTCTCCCGCGGCCTCGCCGATCAGGCCGGCGTGCTCAGAGTTGATACGGAGAGCGGCATTGTCGTCAACGCGGGACGTCTCAAGTGCCATGTCAGTCTCCTCGTTCAACGAGGATACCGATTGCGACGGGACTTACAAGCCGATTCAGTGCACCTCCGACGACCGTTCTCTCAACGCGCCGCGTCGGCCTGAAGGCCTCAACCGCCGACCGAGACATCGCGGAGCAGCGCCGTCGCAAGATGTCAACGTCATCTCGGGCGGCTGCGGCGATCGCAGCGTCCGCAATCACCTCGAGCTGGTGCCCGCTTCAGAAGTCGAACTGATCGATGTTGCTCTTATCGAACGTGAACGGCGTGCCGAGCATCACGTTGTCTCCGACGACGTCCTTGATTCCGAGCTTGCCAGCCTTGAGCTGCGATTGGCCCGGCTTCAGTTCGCCGCGGCAGATCGCGTTTGCGGCGTGGACCGCGAGGTATCCGAGGTCCATGGTGTTCCAGAGGACCACTCCGTCGGTGATGCCTTCCTTTACGAATCGCTTGTTGTCGTTGGGGAGCCCAAGCCCGATGACTTTGACGTCCTTGCGTCCGAGTTGCTTTACGGCCTCGGCGGCGCCGGGAACGCCCGGCGAGCAGATCGCCATGATGAGCTTCACATCGGGGTTCGAGTTGAGAATCGACGTCGTGACTTCGAACGCCTTGCTCTGCTGATCGTCGCAAGGCTGCACGCCCGCGAGCTTGATGTCGGGATACTTCTCCTTCAGACGAGTCTCGATGTGCTTGCGCCACTCGTTCTGATTGGCGGCGGTGAGCGACGCCGTAACGATCGCGAATTGGCCCTTGTTGTTGAGGAGGCGGGCGGCGTTGTCCATGAGCGTGTAGCCGATGCCCTGGGGCGTCGCCTGGTTGACGAAGAAGTCGCGGGCGTCGGGCTCGGCGTCGGCGTCCCAGGTTACGACCTTGATGCCGCGCGAGCGGGCCTTGCGCAGCACGCCGGAGAGGGCCTCGCGATTCTCAACCGAGACAGCGATGACATCCACGCCGCGGGTGATCCAGGCATCGACGACCTCGCTCTGCTTGGCGGGGTCGGTTTCGGTCGGGCCGTCCCAGATCAGATCGATCCCGAGCTCCTTGGCCGCCTCTTCCGCGCCCTTTCGGCAGGCGATGAAGTACGCGTTGCCCTTGCTCTTGGGCATCATGGCGACGGTGAGCGGCTTGCGCGCGGGCTCGGGCGCTGGTTCCGCGGCACGAGCTGATAGATTCGGCGCGGACTTCGTTTCCGCGGCGTGGTCACGCGCCCCCTGGAACGATCGGGCGAGCATCCAATTGCTTCCCGCGACCAGCCCGGCCGCCACGAGGATCACGATGCACAACGCGGCCAACTGTGAGTTTTTCATATCAAGCTCCGAGACATCGGCGCGAGTGCTCGCGCCGGATACAGTCTGTTTTCCGGCACGATCCGCGGCGATGCTCGCCAGGAGCACGCCGCCCGTCAAGAGGCCGGCGAGTTCTGCCGGGGCGTCGGCCAATCGAACGCCATTCTGCAGAACCGCGATGGTGAAAAGACCAAGGAGGGTGCCCGCGATGCTCCCGCGCCCGCCCGCGATGGAGGTCCCGCCGAGTACGACGGCGGTGATCGCCGAGAGTTCGTAGCCGCCCCCCGCGTCGGCCTTGGCCTGTCCGATGTGGGCGACATAGACGATGGACGCGACGCCCGCGGCCAGGCCGCTGAGCGTGTACGCGAGCGTGAGCGAACGTTCGACATCCACGCACGCGTGTCGCGTGGCGGATTCGGAGAAGCCGATCATGGTCCAGGTGCGTCCCGCGATCGCGCGGTGAACAAGCATCCAGAACACGATGGCGGCGACGATCAGGATGGGGAGTTGCGTGGGAACTACGCCGCCGAGATAGCCCTGACCGAGCGAGAGGAACCAACCGGGGAACCCGGTGACGGTGTCGACGCCGCGCGTGATGGCCTCTGCGCTCCCGCGGAAGAGCCAGAGCGTGCCGAGGGTGACGATGAGGGGTGGGATCTTGGCGCGCGTGACGAGCGTGGCGTTGAGGAGCCCACCGAGGCCGCCGACCGCGATGCCGGCGCCGGAGGCGAGCCAGAGCGGCCAACCCGCGTCGCGCCAGAGGAGGCCCATAACAACGGCGGAGAGCGCCATGAGCGCGCCGACCGAGAGATCGATGCCGCCGGTCATGATGACGGGCGTCAGGGCGAGCGAGAGCAGGCCGAGTTCGACCGAGAGACGCCCGATTTCGAGGGCGTTCTGGGTCGTGAAGAAGTTCGTGCCGATCACGCCGAAGAACGCGACGAGAAGGGCGAGTGCGATCGACAGGAGCAGGCTGCGCGGGGCGGCACTCGTGAAGGCTCGCGTGCTGGTGGCCGGGCTGCTCATGCGCGGGACCTCCGCACCGAAACGTCGGCACCAACCGCGATCAGGATGATGAGCCCCTGGATCACGCGCTCCCACTGAGGCTGCACGCCGAGGAAGACGAGCGCGGGCCCGATGATTGAAAGCAAGACCACGCCGAGGAGCATGCCGAGCATCGAGGCCCGACCTCCCGAGACCGCGGCGCCGCCGACGACCGCGGCCGCGATCGCTCGGAGCTCCAGCCCCGCGCCGGCACCGGGATCGATATCGCCGAATCGAACCGAAGCGAGGACGGCGGCGAGAGCGGCCGTAACCCCGCTGAGGACGAACACGCCGACGATCACGCGGGTTGGTCGGAGCCCAAGAAGACGAGCGGCCTCAGGATTGGAACCCACGAGGAAGACATCGCGCCCCGGTTGCGTGTGCCGTGCCGCCAGCGCGATCGCGACCCAGAACGCCAGAGCGGCGGCGACAACCGCTATCTGTCCGCTGGTCTGCGAGAGACCGAACCACTGAAACCCCGCGGGGAGATTGTGAACGAACTCGCCCTCGCGCCACCAGCGGAGCAACTCGCGCCAGATGACCATCGTGCCGAGCGTGGCGACAATTGCCGGGAGTTTCACCACGCCGACGAGCAGGCCATTGGTCAGGCCGAGGACGGCGCCGAGAACGATCGCGGCGAAGATCGCCAGTGGGATCGGCACGCCGGCGGTCACCATCATGCCCGCGCCGACGGCGCACAGGCTGAATTGCGACCCGATCGAGACATCGATCTGGCGTGTGACGATCACAAGAGTCGCGCCGATCGCGGCAACGAGGAGCGGGGCCGCGCCGACCACCATAGAGAGCACGTTCGCCAATTCGAAGAAGCTGGGGGCACGCCACGCCAGGAGCGCCAGCAGCACGCCGATCGCACCGAGCAGCGCGAGCGTTCTGGCCCATGTGGAGTTCATGCCTCGCCCCCCACCGCGAGGGACATCACGCGTTCGGGCGTTGCATCGGCTCGTCCGAGCACGGCGACCAGACGACCGGCCCGCATCACGCCGACGCGGTCGCTCATCGCAAGCACTTCGCCCAGATCGGACGAGATCATGAGCACGCCGGCGCCGGCGCTGGCCATCTCGCGGATGATGCGGTGGATCTCGGCCTTGGCGGCGACGTCGACGCCCTGCGTCGGTTCGTCGAGGATCAAGATGCGCGGCTTTGCGGCGGCCCGCTGCGCGATCGCGACCTTCTGCTGATTCCCGCCCGACAAGGAAGAGACGAGCGCGTCCGGGGCCGGTGGACGCACGTCGAATCGCGCGATCGCATCCGACGCGGCGGCTCGCTCTCGCGACCGATCGATCAGCCCGAGGAGCGCAGCTTCGCGACCCGATCCCGACAGCGTCGCAGCGTTGACGTTCTCAATGACGGTCATCTCGCCGATCACACCGTCGCGACGCCGGTCTTCGGGCAGATAGCCGATCCCGAGCCCCGATGCATCGAGCGGCGAGCGCACAGGGCATGCACGCCCTTCAACGATCACCTGGCCGCTGTCGGCGGGCTCGTACCCGGCGATGGCGCGTGCCAACTCGGTCCGCCCCGAGCCGACGAGGCCCGCGACTCCAAGGACCTCGCCCGCGCGGATCTCGAGCGAGACATCGCGCACGCCGGACGCGGAACACGACAAGCCCTTCAACTCCAGGAGGGGCGAAGCGATCGCTGGGCGCTGCGATTCATCGCTCCCAGTCGCGTTGTCGGCGAAGGCGAGTGGAGCGGCAACGGCGTGCACGAACCCGCGACCAATCGCTGAAGCGACTACGGGCGCCGCGTACTCACGGCCCACCATGAGCGAGACGATCGCATCGCGCGAGAGCTCGCTCATCGCACGCGTCGCGACGCTTTGTCCATCGCGCAGCACGGTGATGCGATCGGCGATCGCGGGGAGTTCTTCGAGGCGGTGCGAGATGTAAACGATGGCCGCGTTCTGCTGCTTGAGCTTGCGGATCAGATTGAAGAGGCGATGCGCGTCGTCAACGCCCAGGCCCGCGGTCGGCTCGTCGAACAGGATGATCGACGCGTCGCCCGCGAGCGCCCGTGCGATCTCGACGAGCTGCTGCTGCGCGAAGGAGAGTCGCCCCGCTTCGGTCTCGGGCTCGACACGCGCGCCGATGCGATCGAGCACGTCCTTGGCCTTGCGTCGGCGCTCCGCGTGATCGATGAGGGTCACCGCACGCCTTGACTCCCAGCCCATCGCGATATTCTCTGCGACCGAGACGTGCGGGAAGAGCGAGGGGTGCTGGTGGATCACGGCGATACCCATCGCCCGCATGGCGGCGGGGCTTGGGTCGCTGACAATCCGGCCGCGAACGCGAAGTTCGCCCGCGTCGGCGCGGAGTGCGCCGGCGACGATATTGATGAGCGTCGATTTGCCCGCGCCGTTCTCGCCCACAAGGGCGTGGGCCTCGCCGGGGCGAACATCGAACGAGACATCCCGCAGAGCGCGACCCCCGCCGAAGGACTTGGACAGATTGGACAGCCTGAGCGCGTCCGGCACGAGGTCCTCCCTCACGTCGGCGGCAGCTTACCCGCGCCGCGACAATTCGTCGCGCTCGTAGCGCCTGACCTCGGCCAGCCATGCGGACTCGCCGGGCACGCCGCTCCGGCGGCAATGCTCGTCCCAGAGCACGCCGTACGGCAGAAGCCTCGCGGCCTCTTGCAGGGCGAGCCGCTCTGTGTAGTCTCCGGCGGATTCCGCCGCGCCCAGTTTCGCGCGCGGCGACAGCAGCGCGATCAGGATCGCCTTGAGCAGCGCGCGGGCGCCGATCGCCCACGCCGCCACGCGATTGATGCTGGCGTCGAAGTAGTCGAGCCCGAACCGAATCCGTTCGCCGGCGCGGACGCCTTCGCTGGCGATCTCGCGGAGGTCGTCGGTCAGCGTGACGACGTGGTCGCTGTCCCAGCGCACGCCCCGCGACACATGGAGCAGGATGCCGTCGACCCACGGCAGGGCGGCGGAGATCTTGTCCGCGATGCCCTCGGTCGGGTGGTAGTGCCCGGCGTCAAGGCAGAGCATGATCTTTCGTGCGGTGGCGTAGCCAAGGTAGAACTCGTGCGAGCCGACGACGAACGCCTCGCTCCCGATGCCGAAGAGCTTGGGCTCGACGCAATCGCGGTGGATGGAGCGTTCGATCGGCTCAGCGAAGGTCGCGTCGAGCGATGAGACGAGGCGCTCGCGCGGGGACCAGCGATCCGCGGGCGTGTCCTTCATGCCGTCGGGAATCCACACGTTCGTCACGCACGGGGAACCCAGCGCTCGCCCGAAACTCGCGCCGATGCGCCGGCACGCTTTCCCGTGATGGATCCAGAAATCGCGCACGCCAGCGTCCGGGTGCGCGAGCGTCATGCCGCTGCTTGCGAGTTTGTGCGCGAAGAAGGTCGGGTTGAAGTCCAGGGCAATGCCCAGTTGCCGGGCCCATGCGACCCAGCGCGCGAAGTGCTCGGGCGCAACCGCGTCGCGTTCGATCTTCTTTCCGTCGGTTTCGGCGTAGATGGCGTGGAGGCTGAAGCGGTGTCGGCCCGGGATCAGGCTCATCGCCTTGGCGGCGTCCTTTCGCAGTTCGTCGGGAGTGCGGGCCGCACCGGGATAGGAGCCGGTGACCGCGAGCCCGCCGCCGAGTGCTTCGCCGGCGTTTTCGAAGCCGCGCACGTCGTCGCCCTGCCAGCAGTGAATGGATAAGGCATACTTCGATATCGCGCGCAGGGCGGCCTCGGCGTCGACCCCCATCGCGGCGAACTCGGCGCAGGCGTCGGTGAAGCGTGTCGGGCCGCTCACTTGGAAAGCTCCCGCTCGACCATGAGCTTCTTGCGGTAGTCAACGTCCGCGCGTGCGCCCATGCGCCGAACATCCGCGTCGCTCATGAAATGGAGCCCGCCCAGCATGGCGGCGGCGGTGCGGACTTTCGCGCTCTTCACCGCCATCAAAGTGATGTTCAGCACGTCGCGGGCACTGGAGCCGGCCGCGATGAACCCGTGGTTCTTCAGGTAGATTGCTCGCGGCGGCTGGTGGTACTTTTTCAGGTACTCGCGGGCCCCCTCGCGCACGGCGATTCCGAGCGGCACGCCGGGGTCGGCGTACTCGATGAGCAACGACGCGGGCCCGAGCACAACGACTTCCTCAGGGAATACGCGACCGGCGAGCAATTCGCCGAAACGCAGCGAGCAGGTGATCGCGTTGATCGCCGAGGGATGCGTGTGCCCGACCCATGACACGCCGTCAAACTCCAGCAGCGCGGCGTGCATGGTCGCCTCGATCGAAGCGCGGGTGGGCCGCCCGTCGTCGATCTTCGCGCTGCGGAGACATTCCGCGACCTGCTGGTCGCTTGCACGCTCGTCGAGCAGTCGCGTGATCGGCTCGCTGCGCATCTTCACCAGCTCGGTCTCGCCCAGCGTCGCCAGGGATGCGCCGCTTGCCTTGATCCAGAACGTGCCGTCGTCGGCGCGACACGAGGCGTTCCCCTCGCTCAAGATCGCCAGGTCAGGATCGCCCAGGGCCCGCGACAGCTCGACCAGGTCCCGGGGCGGCGTTGCCTCTTTCTTCATCGCGTCGTCTCCCGCGTTCGACCGACCAACCGTCCCCAGCCTGGCTCGCTTCTGGGCGAGTACTCCATCGGCCGACACGACTTCCGAACGATTTCGCGCGCCTGCGCGAGCCCGGCAACCTCGCCGATTCCCATCAACTGCACCATGACATTGCCCATCGCGGTCGCTTCGCTCGGGCCCGCGAGCACACGGCGGCCGGTCGCGTCCGCGGTCATCTGATTCAGCAGCGTGTTCTTCACTCCGCCGCCGACCAGGTGGATCGTGGCGATGGTTCGGCCCGTGATGCGCTCGACCTGTTCGATCGTCCGCGCGTAGGCGGCCGCGAGCCCTTCGAGGCACGCTCGCACGAGTTCGCCGGGGGTGGTCGGTTCGGGGTCGCCGGCCTCCCTCGCGAGCGACTGCACTTTCTTGATCATGTCGCCCGCGAGCGTCAGTTCCGGCGCGTCGACGTTGATCCGCGAACGGAACGGCGCGGCACGCTCGGCAAGAGCGGCGAGCTGCTCGTAGGTCATGTCCACGCCGCGGCGGGCCAGGTCGCGCTTGATCTCCTGCACGAGCCAGAGCCCGATGACGTTCTTCAGGAAACGGGTCGTGCCCGATACGCCGTGCTCGTTGGTGAACTCGGCGGCGCGGGCCTCGTCGCTGACGATCGCGCGATCGAGTTCAACACCCAGGAGCGACCAGGTGCCGCTGGAGAGATAGCAACTCTGCTCGCTCGAGAGAGGCGTGCCGACGACGGCGCTGGCGGTGTCGTGGGCGGCGGGCGCGACCACGCGGATGGAGGGCGAAAGGCCCGTATCGCGCGCGATCTCGGGAAGCAGCGGGCCGAGAACGCTGCCGGGCTGAACGATGTTGGGCAGGCTCTCGCGGGGCAGACCGATCGCTCGCAGCACGTCGCCCGACCAATCGCGGGTTTGGGCGTCGAGCAGTTGCGAGGTCGAGGCGATCGATTGCTCCGTACACGCGACGCCGCTCAGCATGAAGTGGAAGAGGTCGGGCATGAAGAGCAGTCGGCCCGTGGCCTGGAAAATCGACGGTTCGCGCGCGACCCAGCCGGCGAGTTGCGACGAGGTGTTCAAGGCCATGGAACGGATGCCCGTCAGGCCGTAGATCCCGGCCCGGCCGAGTTTGTCGTCAAGCAGGGCCAGGCCCTCGGCGTGTTCCGGATTGCGATAGCAGCGCGGCAGGGCGAGCAACGCCCCGTCCTTGCCGAGCAGGGCAAAGTCCACGCCCCAGGTGTCGACGCCGACGCTTGCAATTTCCACGTCATGCTCATCCGCCCACGCCGCGGCACGTTTCAGCCCCTCGCGGATTTCACGCCAGATCAGAGGGAGGTCCCACGTAAGAGCGCCGGGCATGGGCGCCGGCGCGTGGAGAAAGCGGTGCGATTCGTGGAGCGAAAGTTCGCCCGTGCGAAGTACTCCGATCATGACGCGCCCGGATTCCGCGCCAAGATCGATCGCGATGGACCCGCGTGCCGCCAATCAGAGTCTCCGATCGCGACCAGATCGGCCGCGGGTGTGCTAACGCATGAACGCCTCGACCAGACCGCCGTCGACGCAGAAAACCTGGCCCGTCGTCTTCGACGAGCGATCGCTGGCCAGGAACCAGATCGCCTCGGCCTGATCGGCGGGCGTGATCGGCGTCTTGGTCAGCGTCCGCTGGGCATAGAAATCGGCGAGCTTGGCACGCAGAGCCTCGGTGTCGGCGTTCTCTTCGAACGCGATCTTGTACTTGATCAGCGAGGCGATCACGCGATCGCGCGGGAACATCGTCGAGCCAGCGACGACGGTCGCGGGCGCCACCGCATTGACTCGTACGAGCGGCGCCAACTCGATCGAGAGCTCGCGCGCCAGGTGATTCGCCGCGGCCTTGCTGGTGTCATAGGCAAAGCTGCCGCGCTTCGACACCATGCCGTTGACGCTGGTCGTGAGCACCATGCTGGCGCGAAGTCCCTGCGAGCGGAAGAGGGCGGTCGCCTCGTCGGCGATGAGGTACGAGCCCATCACGTTGACGTCGAAGGTCTTCTTCCAGGCCTCGTCGCTGATCGAGCCCGCCGCGTCGGGCGCGACGTAGACGCCCGCGGTGACGATGGGCAGGGCGCTCCCGCCGTAGGCCATAAGGGCGCGGCGGAGCATGGCGCGAACGCTGGCGCGGCTCGTGATGTCGACCTGGGCCGCCAGAGCCGGGCCGCACGAAGACACTCCCGAGCCCGCGACGCCGATGCCCTCGCCGTGCAGTTTGACAAGCTCGGCGGCGGTGGCTTCCGCGTCTTTCATCGCAAGATCGGCGCAGACGACATGGGCGCCGTCCTTGGCGACGCGGTGCGCGACCGCCTTGCCGATGCCGTTGCCCGCGCCGACGACGATCGCCACCTTCCGGCCCATCTCGGGCTCGGGGGGCATGCGTTTGAGCTTGGCCTCTTCGAGCAGCCAGTATTCGATGTCGAACGCTTCCTGCTCGGGGAGCGCGATGTAGCGGTCGATCGCCTCACTCCCGCGCATGACCTCGACGGCACAGTTGTAGAACTCGGCCGTCACGCGCGACTCGCTCTTGTTCTTGCCCCACGCGATCATGCCCACGCCGGGGATCAGGATCACCGTCGGGCTCGGGTAGATCGGAAGAGCACACGTCTGAACTCCAGTCACGTGGCCTTATCCCGTATGCC
>OEIV010000838.1_pt1 | contig 15521 bp, 15 predicted proteins | sample 1539231 | NCBI WGS metagenome assembly OEIV01 (sample SAMN03794762, study PRJEB22550) | activated sludge metagenome | feature: wastewater treatment plant; material: activated sludge; isolation source: Wastewater treatment plant of a petroleum refinery complex | place: Argentina: Buenos Aires ...
AGTCATTCGCGCCAATCGCCGCATTGGTTCCAAAAAGAACGAAGCACTACACTAGTTTAAGTCAAGTCCCGGGCCGGCGGCCGACCTATTGTTCAGCCGCGCGCAACCGCTCTTTCAATTCGCCGCCGGAAGGCAGTGGCAGGCCAAGCGAGCGCGCGACCGTGGCATTGACGCCCACCGTGAAATAGCGCGGCGCCTGGATCGCCGCGGCCGGTCGGCCCTCGCGGAGTTGTAGCAGCGTTTCGACCACCTGCGCCGAGATCTGCGACGCGGTGGAGTAGAGGGCGATCACCGCCCCAGCTTGCAAGTAGGACTCGGAGTACGCCACCACCGGCACGCCGGCGCGGTAGGTGGTCAGCAGCAGCGCCTGCACCGTCGCGCGGTTGTGCACCATCGGATCGGGCAGCGCCAGCAACACCGAGACGCGCGGCAGCAGGCGATCGAGCGCCGGCACCACCTCGTCGGTGGCCACCACTCTTTCCTCGACCAAGGTCAGTTGACGTTCCTGGAATTTCCGCTGGAGCAGCGGCATCGACTTGGTGTTGAAGGCGCCCAACAGCAGGCCCGCGGTCGCCATCCGCCCAGCAAAGGCAAGCTGAATCAGGTTCGCCCAGCGCTCGGCGGGCTGGTCAAGAATGATCGCCGACCAACGGTCGGACTGCGGCATTTCTTCAAGCGCCGAGCGGGTGACCAGCGCGGCGACGGCGGTCGCGCCGCCAATGCTCTTCGGCAGCGTCGCCAGCGCTCGCGAGCCAAGCGCGACCAACATGGTGTCGCCGGCGAAGCGCGTTTCGCTTGGCGCACCGTCAGGGCCGATGACGGCTTCGGTGACATTCCAGCCCCGCCGCGAGAGGTCGGCAATGACCAGCTCGGCCGTCTGTTTGGCGATCGGAGTTTCCTCGCGAACGATCCGCGCCCTCGGCTCGGCGGCGCAAACCGTGACCGTCAGGGCGGCAAGCCCCAGGGCCAATAGCCATCGGCGCCAGTTGGCCACCATCACGTCATCGCCGATGCCGAAGACGGGTGGGTCATCTCAATAGACGTACCGCAGGTTCAGCCAAGAGGTCCGGCGGTCCACGTCATTGCGCTCAAACAGCGGCCCTCCCCCGGTGGCGTTTTGAACGACCAGCGCGACTTCGGCCTTCCCGGATCCCAGCGGAATCGTCTTGGCCAGGCGAACATCGACGCGCTCCACCGCAGGCAGCAGATCGCCTCCCGACTGGGTGCGCATGGCGCCGACTCGGTAGTAGCCTGCCCCGAGTTGCCAGTCGGCCGGCAAGTCATGCCGAACGAACAGGCCGACGGTATGCCTGGGGCCGCTCTGCTCGACCAGCGCCGCATCGGCGCCACCGGCATGCATGGTGGTGCGCGCCAGCGCCAACTGAACGTCGGTACCGCGAACCGGCTGCCACCGCGCGCCACCGCTGAAAGCCCTGATGCGGGCCGAGCCCTCGTTGTGAAAACCGAGGGTACTGCGATACTTGCTTTCGAAGGCGCCGAGCGCTGTCTCGAAGGGGTAGCTATAAAGCGTAATGAGCCGCCCAAGACGATGTTCGATCAGATGGAGATCGAGTTCGAGACGCTGATCAGGGAACTGCCCGAGATAGGAGATTTCGCGCGAATGGATGACTTCGTCCTTGAGCGCGTCGCGGCTCCGCGTGGTCTGCGCCATGGGCAAGTCGGCCAGCGGCGATCCCAACGAGCGCAGGATCGCGGTTAGGCCTTCCGGCTGGTCATAGCGCCGGTCGGCACGCTCCTCGTAGAGCATTGGCGTGCGTCGACCCTCCGCCCAGCGCAAGCGCAGGGTATGGCCGGGAAGAAACTGGCGATTCAACGCCAGGTTGGGCGAGATCGATCTGCCCGAGAGATTATTGTCCTCCCACATGGCGCCGCCCGACACGATCCAGCCGGGCAGCGGCCGCCACTCCATGGTGCCGAACAACCGGTACAGGGTGCTGTGCTGTGCCGATGACGTGCCAAAAAACACGCTTGACCGAGCCTGGTCTTCGCGCAGATGCGCTCCCCAGACGCCGCGTGCCGAGTCGCCGAAGCGGAGCGTGTCCTGTAATTCGATGTCGGTGCGCTGATAGGTATAGTCGAACGACAAGGGATACCGCCACGTGCCGAATGGCCGCGGCAGGATCATCAGCCATGGCAGCGTTTCACGGTGGCTGCGCGTGGAGTGGAACAGTTGCACCCAGAACTCTTCGTCCGCCCCGCGCACTCGGGTCCAGCGCAGCTGAACCATGCCCAAGTCATAGTTGCCATCGCGCGGACCATTGGTGGTGTTTGACTTGTCGGAATAGTTGCCGTCCTGGGTCAATCCTCCCGCGTAGTAGGCCTGCAGACGCAACTCGCTTTCACCGGTCAGGCGATAGTGGCCACGCAGGTTAACGAAATTGGATCGCCTGTCGTCCGGATAGGAATCGAGTCCTGTATCCACACGCTGCCCGGCCGTCAGCCTGTACCGCAAGTCTCCTTCGTGCACCGCCATCCGGACCAGCACATCGCGGATGCCGGACTCGCCGATATTGGTCGCCGCTGCGAAGCGGCTTTCGGTCGCCGGATCCCGGGTGATGATGTTGACAACCCCCAGGAAGGCATTGGCGCCGAAGGCGGCGGCATTCGGCCCCCTGACGACTTCCAGCCGCTCGATGTCCTCGATCGCGACCGGCAATTCACCCCACTCTCCGCCGCCCCACATCGGACTGTAGATCGACACACCGTCGATCAGCACCTGAAACTGCCGGAAATAGGGGTCGGAGAAACCATGAAAGCCCAGGGTTGCCTTTCTGCCGTTGTATAGCCCCACCGTCATGCCTGGCACCAGCCGGAACAAGCTGGCCAGGTCGCGCGCACCAGAAGCCTTGATGGTGCGTTGATCGATTACCGTCACCGCCGCCGGCGCGGCATCGATCGTTTGTGTCAGTCGCGAGGCGGACAGGACCACCGGCATGTCGCTGAAATATTCCGGCTCATCTTCACGGCCAATGACATCGGCTGTCCAGCAGACAAGCGAAAGCGCCACGACGACGAACTCACGGGCGATCGTTTTCATCCCTCTTCCTCCTCTGCAAATGCTGTTGACGCCGGGCCTCGAACAGACAGACTGCCGCCGCCGCGGCCACGTTCAATGATTCCGTGCTTCTCGCCAAGGGGATGGTGACGCGGCCGGTCGCCATGTCCGCGAGCGGGCGGGCGATGCCCGAGCCTTCATTGCCGAATATCCAGGCAATATCGCCGCTCAGGTTCAGATCGAAGATCGATTCACCTTCCCCGGCCATGGCCGCCAGGGATGCCCCCGGATAGGCGCCAACGGCGGTCGGCAGTTCGACGCCCTCGCGCAGGCGCAGGCTGAAATGGGCGCCTTGAGCGGCGCGCAATACTCTTGGCGTCCAGCCGCCGGCGCAGCCCGGGCCGAGCAATACGTCGGCGACACCCGCGGCCGCCGCGGTACGTAGAATGGCGCCGACATTACCGGCATCCTGGACCGCGTCCAGCATGACGCAAGTACCGACGACGGCTCCGGTCGGCTCCCGCGGAATGTCGATGACACCGAGGATGCCGACCGGCGTGGCAACGCCGCTCAACTCCCGAAATACGCCGTCGGCCACCGTGAGCGGCGCAACCTCCGGGCAAGCGGCCAGCAGCGCCGAGACCTCTGGCCGCGCCACTGCCGATGCGCCGACCACGATCATGGCCGGAGCCCCCATCCGCCGCCGATAACTCTCCAGCAAATGCGGGCCGTCGATCACGGTTCGGCCCTGCCGTCTGATTTCGCGCGGGTCCCCGACCAAGGCGCGCAGGGCCTTGATGACGGCATTGTCGCGAGATGTGATTACCCTGCCCAAAGGTGCCTCGGCGCCAAGAATGGATTGCGATGCGACATTATGCCGAACTCATCGCCGACCGCGACTTGAGCTCGCGCAACGACCAGCCCTATTCCAGCAGCTGACGAACCGGGCCAAAGCTGCGTCGGTGGCACGGCGCCGGCCCATGCCGTCGCAGGGCGTCGAGATGAACGGCGGTGCCATAGCCCATATGACGATCGAAGCCATATTGCGGATAGGTCGCGTGCAACTGGAGCATGCCGGCATCCCGGTGGGTCTTGGCCAGAATCGATGCCGCCGAGATCACCGGCTCGGTCGCGTCGCCGCCGATAATCGCCCGAACCGGTAGCTCGATCTCGGGACAGCGGTTGCCATCCACCAGGACCTCGACCGGCCGCAAGCTCAGCGCCTCGATCGCCCGCTTCATCGCCAGCATGGTGGCGCGCAGGATATTGAGCCGATCGACTTCCTCGACGCTGGCCTCGGCCACCGCCCAGGCAAGGGCTCGCTGCCGAATCGCGGCCGCCAGCTGTTGCCGCATGCGCGGCGATAGTTTCTTGGAGTCGGTGACGCCCGCCACCGGGCGCCCAGGATCCAGAATGACCGCCGCCGCGACCACCGGTCCGGCCAGCGGTCCGCGTCCCGCCTCGTCGACGCCGCAGATCATGCGGTTTGCAGGTACGGCAGGATCGCGGCGGCGGCCTTGTCGGCCGGGCCCTGCCGCAGTTGCCGGGGCAGCGACTGGAAAACCCGTTCGATGGCGGCCTTGACCTGGGGATCGCCCACCAGATTGCCCAATGCCTGGGCGAGGTTCTCGGCCGAGGCATCTTGCTGGATGAATTCCGGCACGACGAATCGACCCGCCAGTATGTTCGGCAGGCCGATCCATGGTTGCAGGCGCATGCGCCGCATCAAGTGCCACGATAGCGGCGCCAGACGATAGGCGATGACCATCGGTGCTTTCAGCAAGGCCGCCTCGAGGGTGGCCGTGCCACTGGCAACCAGTGCCGCGTCACAAGCCGCCAACGCCTCGCGGGCATGGCCAAACAGCAACTTGAACGGCAGTTCCTGGGCGCCCTGCCGCCAGATGGCCTCCTCGAACATTCGCCGAGTTTCCCGGGATACCAGCGGCACGAGGAAGACACTGTCCGGAAAGCGCTCGCGCAGACACCTTGCGGTGTCGACCCACAGGCTCGCCAGTTGCCTCAGTTCGGACTGGCGGCTACCCGGCAGCAGGGCGAACACCGGTCCCGCCTTGGCCACACCAAGCTGCTCCTTGGCAGCGGCGCGATTGACATCGAGCGGAATCATGTCGGCAAATGGGTGGCCGACATAGCTCACCGGGATGCCATTTCGACGATAGATATCCGGCTCGAACGGAAACAAGGCCAGCATGTGGCTGACCGAGCGCGCGATCTTGCCGAGCCGACCGGCTCGCCAAGCCCAGACCGAGGGGCTGACATAATGGATCGTCGGCACCCCCCGCGCCTTCAGACGCTCCTCCAGCCAGAGGTTGAAATCCGGAGCATCCACGCCGATGAACACATCGGGCCGCCGATCGATCAGCCGCGCCAGCAGACGTTTGCGGATGCCGGCAAGTTCCCGGTAGTGGCGCAACGCTTCCGCGTAGCCATGCACCGCGAGCTTTTCCGATGGCCACCAGGCATCGAAACCCTCGCGCTGCATCTGCAGACCGCCGATGCCGACAAATCGCGCCTCCGGCAAGTGCCGCTTGAGGGCGGCGATCAGGTGAGCGGCAAGGAGATCGCCGGAGGCCTCCCCGGCCACCATGGCCACCGTGACCATCGACATCAGCGAATGATGCCTCGTCCCGGCTGCGTCAGAAAATCGACCAACGGCCTCAGCTCGGTGACGATGGCGGCCTCGGTGGCGATGACGGCGCGGGCCTCGTCCAGCTTGAGCCCGGACTTGTAGAGCATCTTGTAGGCGCGGCGTATCGCCATGACTGACTCTGGCGAAAAGCCGCGCCGCTTGAGCCCCTCGCTATTGATGCCGTGCGGCTCGGCGGTGTTGCCGGCGGCCATCACGTAGGGTGGCAAGTCCTGCAGCAGGACGGTTCCCACGGCGGTCATGCTGTGCGCGCCGACCCGCACGAACTGGTGCACGCCGGTGAAACCGCCCAGTATCACCCAGTCCCCAATGTGCACGTGGCCGGCGAGTTGAGCGTTGTTGGCGAAAATGGTGTTGTTGCCAACCTGACAGTCATGGGCGAGATGAACGTAAGCCATGATCCAGTTGTCATTGCCGAGCCGGGTCACGCCGACATCCTGGGCGGTGCCGCAATTCAGTGTGCAGAACTCCCGGATGGTGTTGCGATCGCCGATCTCGAGCCGGGTCGGCTCGCCGGCATACTTCTTGTCCTGCGGCACCTCGCCGATCGAGGAAAACTGGAAAATCCGGTTGTCCTCGCCGATCCGGGTATGGCCGCCGATGACCACATGAGGCCCGATCCAGGTGCGGTCGCCGATCTCGACGTGCTCGCCGAGCACCGAATATGGCCCGACCTCGACCCCCGCTCCGAGCCGGGCGCCGGCGTGGACGATGGCCGTGGCGTGGATGCTCATTCGGTCGAGCGCAACGTGCACATCAGCTCCGCCTCGGCGGCCACCTGCCCGTCGACCCGGGCGGTCGCGGCGTATTTCCAGATGCCGCGCTTGTTGGTCAGGATCGAGACTTCCAGGATCAACTGATCGCCCGGCATGACCGGACGCTTGAAGCGCGCTCCGTCGATGCCGACGAAGTAATACACCGAGTTGTCATCCGACTTGCGCCCCATCGTCTCGAACGACAACAACGCCGCCGTCTGCGCCATGGCCTCGATGATCAGCACGCCGGGCATCACCGGATGATGCGGGTAGTGGCCCGGGAAGAACGGCTCATTGATGGTAACGTTCTTCAATGCGGTGATGCGCTCACCAGGCACCATGTCGAGCACGCGATCGACCAGCAGGATCGGATAGCGATGCGGCAGATAGTCCAGTATCTGATGAATGTCCATCGACGTCATGTCTTCTTCTCCAGATCAGCCAAGCGGGCTTCGAGCAGTCGGATTCTATCGGCCATGTCCTCCAGATGACGCAACCGGGAGAAATTCTTCAGCCAGTCGGCATGGTCGAGAAAAGGCACCGAGCCGGTATAGGTGCCGGGCCGGACGATCGATTTCATCACCAGCGTGCCGGACGAGATGTTCACGTCGTCGCCGATCGTCAGATGGCCAAGAATCATGGCCGCGCCGCCGACCGTGCAACGGCGGCCGATGCGCGTGCTGCCGGCCACCCCGACACAGCCGGCCATGGCGGTGTGGGCGCCGATGCGCACGTTGTGGGCGATCTGAATCTGATTGTCGAGCTTGACGCCATCCTCGATGACCGTGTCGTCGATCGCGCCGCGATCGATGGTGGTATTGGCGCCGACTTCGACATCGTCGCCGATGACGACCCGCCCGGTCTGCGGAATCTTTTCCCAGACGCCATCATCGTCCCGCGCGAAGCCAAAGCCATCGGCGCCGATGACGGCGCCGGAATGGATGATGGCGCGGGCGCCGATGACGCAGCCGCGGTAGAGGGTCACCCCGGCGTGCAACCAGGAACCAGCGCCGATGCTGCACCCCGGACCGATGACGCAATTGGCGCCGATCACCACATCGTCGCCAAGCGTGACGTCGGCGGCCACCTGCGCATTGGCGTCAATGCTGGCGCTGGCGGGCAGGATTGACTGGACCACCGCGCTGGGATGCGCGCCGCAGGGCGGCTGGAGCGGGGCGTGCAACCATTGCGCCACCCGGGCAAAATACAGGTAGGGCCGGGGCGTGACGATGGCCGCCGCGGGACATTCGGCGACCGCATCGGGCGGCACGATCACCGCCGAGGCGCGAGTGGTGGCCAAGCGCGGCCGGTATTTCGGATTGGCGAGGAAACTCAGGTCGCCGCGGCCGGCGCCATCAAGGGTGGCGACACGCAATACCCGCACATCGCCACTGCCGGCCAGTTGTCCGCCCAACCGCGCGACGATCTCATCCAGGCGGAGCGACACGGCTCACTTCAATGCTGCGTCCTTGGCATCCTGCAGGGCCTTGATCACCTTGTCGGTCAGATCGATCCGATTGCTGACGACGACGGCCTCCTGCAGGATCAGGTCGTATTTCTCGCTTTCCGCGACCTGCTTGATCACCTTGTTCACGCGTTCGTAAATCGCGGACATCTCTTCGTTCTGGCGAAGATTGAGATCCTCGCGAAACTCTCGCTGGCGACGCTGGAACTCGCGATTCAGATCGTTGAACTCCCGCTCCTTGTTGCGGCGATCGACCTCCGACATGGTCACTGCATTCTTCTCGAGGGCTTCCTGCATGCCCTGCAATTGCTTGCCGAGCTTCTGCAGGTCCTGGTCCCGCTTCTCGAATTCCTTTTCCAGTTTCTTCTTGGCCCGGGCCGCCTGGGGCGACTCGTTGATGACGCGCTGTCCATTCACGAAGCCAATCTTGATTTCCGGTTCGGCGGCAAACGCTCGCTGACTTGAAACGGCCGCGAGCAGCGCCACGGCGAAGAGGCACGGGAGCAACGGAGAAAGCAACTTGTTCAAGGCATCGGACTCCCACGCGACATTGTCAGAACACCGTTCCCATCTGGAACTGGAATCTTTGCAGCTTGTCATTATCCTTCTTGTTGAGCGGCTGGCCAATACTGAACTTCAATGGCCCAACCGGCGAGTTCCAGGCCGCCGACAGCCCGACGCTGTAGCGCAAATCAGCCGCCTTCATTTTCTCGCCGGCGCCCCAGACCTGCCCGGTGTCGACGAACGCGCCGACGCGCAGCGACTTGTCCTGCCCCATGCCAGGCATCGGAAACAGCAACTCGGCGCCGCCGACCACCCGGCGATTGCCGCCGAGCGATTCGTCGGTGGTCGAGTCGCGCGGGCCGAGCGAACCGTTGTCGAAGCCACGTACCGAGCCAATGCCACCAGCATAGAAGTTCTTGAAAAACGGCAACGACTTCTTGCCGTAGCCATCGGCATAGCCGAACTCGCCGTTCAGCGCCAGCGTGTAGTTGCCCCACAAGGTCAGGTAGCGCTGAATCTGGTAGCTCAGCTTGTAAAAGCGCAGATCGCCACCGGGAACCGCCGCCTCGGCGCCAAGCCTGTGAATGTAGCCCTTGGTGGGATAAAGACGGCTGTCGATGGTGTCCTTGGACCAGCCGATCGAGCCGACCACGCTGCTGTATGAGTTGCCGTTCTCGGCGACATAGTCCTGGAAGCGCTGCGGACTGCTGGAGCCCACCTTCAGCCGGGTCTGGTCTAAGGCGAGGCCGAAATTGACCGTGTCGTCCTCGCTGATCGGCACGCCAAAGCGAACGCCACCACCGGTTGACTTCGCTCCATAGGTGGCGATGGTCGCCAGCGACGAGGTATCGTAGTTACGGTGGTAGAAGTCGAAACCGCGCGACACGCCATCGACCGTGTAGTAAGGGTCGGTATATGAAAATGAATAAACCGTGTTCGATTTGCTGCTGTTGACGCCGATGCCGACGAAGTTGCCGCTGCCGAACATGTTCTGTTGTTGAACCGACCCGGAGAGCACCAGCTTCTCCGAGCTGGAAAAGCCCAAGCCCAGCATCAGGGCGCCGGTGGCCTTTTCCTTGACGTTCACGTTGACATCGACCTGATCGGTCGTCCCGGGCACCGCCGGCGTTTCCAGCGTCACCTCCTCGAAATAGCCGAGGCGATCCACCCGCGTGCGCGAGCGGTTGATTTTCTCGCCGTCATACCAGCTGGACTCCATCTGACGCATTTCGCGACGGACAACTTCGTCACGCGAGCGCGAATTGCCGGTGACGTTGATGCGCCGCACGTAGGCGCGGCGGCCCGGGTCGACGTAGATCGTGAACGCCACTTGACGCTTTTCCTTGTCCAGCTCGGGAGCGGCATTGACGTTGGCGAAGGCGTAGCCATCGTTGCCCAGGCGGTCGGCGATGGCCTTGGTTGACTCGGTCAGCCGTTCGCGCGAATACATCTCGCCAGGCGCGACCTTGACCAGCTTGATCAACTCCTCCTCGGGCAGCAGCAGTTCACCGGCCAGCTTGACCGACGATACCGAGTACTGCGCTCCCTCCGAGATGTTGATGGTGATGTAAATGTCCTGCTTGTCCGGGGAAATGGAAACCTGGGTCGATTCGACGTTGAATTCGAGGTAGCCGCGGTTCAGGTAGAACGAACGCAGACTTTCCAGGTCGCCGGAAAGCTTCTGCTTCGAATACTGGTCATTCTTGGTGTACCAGCTCAGCCAGTTCGGCGTGCGCAGCACGAACAGGTCGAGTAGTTCCTTTTCCTTGAACGCAGTGGCGCCGATGACGTTGATCTGCTTGATCTTGGCGATCTCGCCCTCGTCTACGCTGAAGCTGATACCGACGCGGTTGCGCTCCAGGGGCGTGACGGTCGTCGTGAGTTGGACCGCGTAATGCCCGCGACTCAGGTACTGCCGCTTCAACTCCTGCTCGGCGCGTTCGACCAGCGCGCGATCGAAGATCCGCGACTCCGCAAGTCCGACATCGCGCAAGCCCTTGCGCAGTTGTTCCTTGTCGAACTCCTTGATGCCGACGAAGTCCACGGCGGCAATGGCTGGCTGCTCCTCGAGCACCACGACCAACACACCGCTGTCCATCTCCAGCCGCACATCCTTGAAGAATCCGGTGGCAAAGAGCTTCTTGACGGCCTCGGCGGCTTGTTCGTCGGTCATGGTATCGCCCACCTTGACCGGCAGATAGTTGAAAACCGTGCCGGCTTCCGTGCGCTGAATCCCTTCGACCCGGATGTCCTTGATGACCACCGGATCGAGTGCGTACACCGCCGGCGCCAACATGGCCGCAATCAGGCCCGTAATCGCATTCTTCGTCATGAATCAGCCCGAGACCAGGCGGTTGAAGTCGTTGTAAAAGGCAAACGCCATCAAGAGCGCCAGCAGCGCAAGGCCGACTTGCTGCCCGATCTCCATGGCCCGCTCGGATAGCGGCCCACCCTTGATGACCTCGATAAAATAATACAGCAAATGCCCGCCATCCAGAATCGGCACCGGCAGCAGGTTCAGCACGCCCAGGCTGATGCTGATCAGCGCCAGAAACTTGAGGTAATGATCGAGCCCCATGCGGGCGGACTGGCCAGCATAGTCGGCAATGGTGACCGGGCCGGAAATGTTTTTCCAGGACAGTTCGCCGACCAGCATGCGCCCGATCATGCGCAGGCTGAACAGCGAGGTTTCCCAGGTCTGGATGCTTGCCCTGGCCAGCGCCTCGCCGGGCGCCAGATGCACGCGCACCAGCAATCCCGCCCGCGCTGCCGGATCGTCACGGACACCGACGCCGATGCGGCCGATCCGGACACCCCGTTCACTGGTCTCTTCGGGCACCAGGGCAACCTCCACGGTCACGCTGCCCCGCGCCAATGTCATGGCCAGCGACTTCCCGGGAGAGGCTTTCACGGCCGTCACCAACTGACTCCATTCGTCGATGGCCCGACCATTGATCGCGCGCACCTCGTCGCCCGTCAACAGTCCCGCCACCTCGGCCACCGAACCGGGCGCGACGGCGCCGATCACCGGCCGCAGCCTCGGGTGATGTGGCTGCACACCCAGCTGCGTGGTGAAGTCGGCATCGAGTTCCGCGACGTCGAAGAACGAGGTATCCAGGCGGCGCAGCGCGATCTCGTTTCTCGATGTCATCACTTCGAGGACAACCGGTTGTCGCTCCATGAGCCCTTGCATCAGTTGCCAGCGAAGCTCCTGGGCGGTCCTGACCGCGACACCGGACACGTTGCGCACCAGGTCGCCCTCCTCGACGCCGGCCGCGGCCGCCACGCTACCGGCCGGTGGTCGCGCCAGCATTGGACGCAGCTCGTCGACGCCGTGGATGAACAGTACCCAGTACAGCAGCACCGCAAACAGCAAGTTGGCCACCGGCCCGGCTGCCACGATCAGCATGCGCCAGCCGACCGGCTGGCGGTTGAAAGCTCGGTCGAGTTCCGCCGCCGGCACCTCGCCCTCGCGTTCGTCGAGCATCTTGACATAGCCGCCCAGCGGAAACGCGCCGATGGCCCATTCCGTGCCGTCGACGCCAAGGCATCGGCGATAGATGGGCTTGCCGAAGCCCACCGAGAATCGCAGCACCTTGACGCCGGCCAGGCGCGCCACCAGGTAGTGGCCGAGTTCGTGGACAACGATGAGGACGCCCAGCGCGACAATGAACGCGCCCAGGTACCAGAGAAGAGCGGCGTAGCTCATGATGCGTGGCGCACCAACAACATGCCCAGGGCCGCCTCGCGGCCGGCGCGGTCCGCCGCCAGTACTGCCTCCAGGGTATCGGTAGCGGCGGCCGGCACGGCATCGAGCGAGGCGGCGATGACCTGGGCAATGTCCGGATAGGCGAGCCGGCCTTCCAGGAAAGCCTCGACCGCCACTTCGTTCGCCGCGTTGAGGACCGCCGGCGCGTTTCCGCCGGCACGCAGCGCCTGAAAAGCCAGGCTCAGGCACGGAAAGCGCCGCAGATCGGGGCGCTCGAAATTCAGGCGACCAATCTCGAACAGATCCAACGGTGCCACGCCGGCGTCGATCCGGTCGGGATAGGCCAGGGCATGGGCGATGGGCGTGCGCATGTCGGGATTGCCCAGTTGCGCCAGCACCGAGCCATCGACGTACTGGACGAGGGAATGGATGATGCTCTGCGGGTGGATCACCACCTCGATCTGCTCCGGCATGGCGTTGAACAGCCAGCGCGCCTCGATCACTTCCAGCCCCTTGTTCATCATGGTGGCGGAGTCCACCGAGATCTTGCGGCCCATCACCCAGTTCGGATGGGCACAGGCCTGCTCCGGCGTCACTTCCGCCAGCGCCTCGATCGGCGTGGCGCGAAAAGGTCCGCCGGAGGCGGTGAGCAAGACCTTGCGCACGCCACAGGCGGCGAGGTTGCCGTCGAAAGCGCGCGGCAATGACTGGAAAACCGCGTTGTGTTCGCTGTCGATCGGCAACAACGGCGTGCCGCGACGGCTGACTTCCGCCATGAACACGGCGCCGGCCATCACCAGCGCTTCCTTGTTCGCCAACAACACCTTCTTGCCGGCGCGCACGGCCGCCAGGGTCGGCGACAAGCCGGCCGCGCCAACAATGGCGGCCATCACGGTGTCGACTTCAGGAAGCGCGGCGACGCCCTCCAGGGCCGCGACGCCGGCCAGCACCTCGGTACCGACACCGGCGAGCGCCTCGCCGAGCCTCTTCGCGTCGGCCGAGTCGCCGACCACCGCGTAACGGGGCCGATGGCGGCGGCATTGCGCGGCCAGGATGTCGAGCCGGCGGTGCCCGGTCAAGGCGACTACCTCGAAACGTTCCGGGTGGCGCGCCACCACGTCGAGCGTGCTGAGGCCGATCGATCCGGTGGCGCCGAGAATGGCGAGGCGCTGGCGGCCGGTCATGACGATAGCCAGGCGATGGCCAGCGCCGCCATCGGCAGTGTCGATGTCTGGCTGTCGAGCCGGTCGAGCAGGCCACCATGGCCGGGCAGCAGGTTGCTGCTGTCCTTGACCCCCGCTTGGCGCTTGATCATCGATTCGAAAAGGTCGCCCTGGATGCTTACCGCCGTCAGCGCAATCAACAGCAGCGTCCAGCCGACCATGCTCGGCGGCTCGTAGCCGGCCATCAGGGTCGCGATGGCGCCGTAGAGCAGAACGCCCGCCACCGCGCCGCCGACGCCCTCCCAGGTCTTGCCCGGGCTGATGGCCGGCGCCAGTTTGCGCCGCCCCCAGGCGCGCCCGGCGAAGTAGGCGGCGATATCGGCGATCCAGACCAGCCCCATCACCGCGAACAACAGCCACGGATTGCGCGCCTGCAAGCCGACCAAGGCCGCCCAAGTGGGCACGATCAAGGTCCAGCCGACGAGATAGCCCACCATGTCGTTGGCATCGATGCGCCATCGACGCCATAACCAGAGCGGCGCCAGCAAGAGCCAGAACGCGGCGGACATCCACCACAGTCGCGGGAAAGCGAATTCGGGCTGATGGTAGGCGGCAAGGCAGGAAACCAGAACGACGCCGGCGAACAGAAGGCGGCCGGCGGCGTCGACCCGCATCAGTCCGGCCCATTCCCAGGCCAGCAGCCCGGCCACCATGCCGAAGGCCAGGGCGACGCCCGCTTCCGGCAGCAGAAAAAGGATGCACAGGAATCCGGCGAGCAGGGCCAGCGCCGTGACGATCCGTGTCTTAAGCATTCTGTAGCGACGAAGACGCCTCGACCGCGGCCGGAGCTTCGCCGGTGGTCCGCAGTTGTTCGCTGGTGCGGCCAAAGCGCCGTTCGCGCTTGTGGTACGAGGCGATGGCGGCATCCAGGGTACGGGCATCGAAATCCGGCCACAACTTGTCGGTGAAATACAGTTCCGAGTAGGCGAGCTGCCAGATCATGAAATTGCTGATGCGCTCCTCACCACCAGTGCGAATGAACAAGTCGGGCTCGGGCGCGTGGGCCATCACGAGGTAAGGAGCCAGATCCGCTTCCGTCCATCGACCGCATCGCTCCGGATGCTCCTGCCCCAGCCGATTGGCCGCTTGCAGGATGTCCCAGCGCCCACCGTAGTTGGCGGCGATGGTCAGTGTCAACCGCCGGTTGCCGGCCGTTTGACGTTCGCCGGCCGCGATCAGTTCCCTCAGCCGTGGCTCGAAACGGTCCAGGTCGCCCACCACTTTCAGACGGATGCCGTTTTCGTGCAGCCGCGCCACTTCATCGTTGAGCGCCGCGACGAACAGGTTCATGAGAAAGGAGACTTCCTCGGGCGGCCGGCGCCAGTTTTCCGAGCTGAAGGCAAAGACCGTCAGGTACTCGATACCGCGCTCCATGCAGGCCCGAATGACGCGGCGCAAGGTATCGACGCCCCGCTTGTGGCCGGCGACCCGAGGCAGGAAGCGCTTGCGCGCCCAGCGACCGTTGCCATCCATGATGATCGCCAGATGCCTCGGCACGCCGGAAACATCGGGCACCCTCAGGGTGGAACTACCAAAGTCAGCCATCGCCGGGCGCCGATGGCTCAGATGGCCATCAGGTCCTTTTCCTTCTCGACCAGCATCTTGTCGACTTCGGCGACGTACTTGTCCGTCAGCTTCTGGATATCGTCCTGCGCCCGGCGCTCGTCGTCCTCGGCCAGTTCGTGCTTCTTCAGCGCATCCTTGAGATGGGTGATGGCGTCGCGGCGCAGGTTGCGCACGGCCACCTTGGCGTTCTCGCCCTCGTGCTTGACCACCTTGATGAGTTCCTTGCGGCGCTCTTCGGTCAGCATCGGCATGGGCACGCGGATCAGGTCGCCTTGCGTGGCCGGATTAAGGCCGAGGTCGGATTCGCGGATCGCCTTCTCGACCTTCGGGATCATCGGCTTTTCCCAAGGCTGCACGCCGATGGTGCGCGCGTCGATCAGGGTAATGTTGGCGACCTGGGCGATCGGCATGAAGGAGCCGTAGTACTCGACCTGCACATGATCGAGAATGCCGGTATGCGCGCGGCCGGTGCGGACCTTGGCCAGATCGTGCTTGAGAGCGTCGAGGCTCTTCTGCATCTTCTGTTCGGTATTCTTCTTGAGTTCGGCAATCATCGCAAACTCCTAGTGTAGTGCTTCGTTCTTTTTGGAACCAATGCGGCGATTGGCGCGAATGACT
>OEIV010000839.1_pt1 | contig 15518 bp, 12 predicted proteins | sample 1539231 | NCBI WGS metagenome assembly OEIV01 (sample SAMN03794762, study PRJEB22550) | activated sludge metagenome | feature: wastewater treatment plant; material: activated sludge; isolation source: Wastewater treatment plant of a petroleum refinery complex | place: Argentina: Buenos Aires ...
CGGCGACCGGCGCCTGCCCATCATCATCGGCGGGGTGGAGGCCCAGGCCATCGCCATCCAGGTGGAGAACATCAAGCCGGCGCGTCCCCTCACGCACGATCTGTTCAAGAACCTGAGCGACACCCTCGGCGTGGGCCTCAAGGAGGTGATCATCAACGATCTCGTGGAGGGCATCTTCCACGCCAAGCTGGTGCTCGAGCAGAACGGGCACGAAGTGGAGATCGACGCCCGCAGCAGCGACGCCATCGCCCTGGCGTTGCGCTTTCAATGCCCCATCCATACCTACGAGTTCATCATGGGTGCGGCCGGGCTCAAGGTGGAGGAGGGCGAGGAGGGCAAGGAGGAGAGCGCGGCCGAACCCGTGGAGCGCGGCAAGCCCGCCAAGGGCATCAAGGGCAGCAGCATCGAGGAGCTCAAGGAACTGCTTGAGAAGGCGCTGCACGACGAGGACTATGAGCGCGCCAGCAAGATCCGCGACGAGATCAAGCGGAGGGAGCAGACGAATTGAGGGACGCTTTCGTCCATGTGCGATCAGGGGACCACAAGGAGCCGGTTCGTGCTCGAGGTCGATCCGTGCTGCACGACCAAGGTGTAGGTGCCGGCGGGCAGTCCTGTCTCCAGCACCAGCGGCCCCGAGGATCCTTGCGTCACTGGAAATGCCCTGACCGACCGGCCATCGACACCCCACACTTCGATCCGTTCGCTGTCGTGTGGTAGATCTTGAAGGACGACCCGGCCTGTGGTGGGCACCGGGTGAATGGTCCAATGGACCTCAGCAACGCCTTGTTCCGCCATACCCACCGCTGCGCTGCACGTATCCTGGTAGGTGCTGCCGATGAACCTTGCAGCGCAGTTCACGTTGATCCCATCGGCGCTGCCGAAGCAGGTGGCGTAGAGCGTATCCTGGACGAAGGCGATGCTGTTGACCGGCGGGTTGAGCTGACCGCCCAGGCCGCACCACCGGTTGCCATCCCAGGTGGCTATGCCGCTGGCAGGAACACCACCGGCATACAGGAAGGAGCCCATGGTGAATAGCAGGCCATCGCGTTCCACGAAACGGGTGGCCCCTGTGGAGTAGGTGTAGTCGTTGGGCGCATAGGTGAGCCCACCGCCCACATCGTTCCACTGGCTCCCGTCCCACCGCATGATCCCATGGCCGGCGTTGCCGGCGTTCAAGGGAATGGCCCCGCCCACGTAGAGATCGCCCTGGTATGCCGCACAGGCCATGCCGTTGGCGAACCCACCGATCAGGCCCTGACCGCCAAGCGGTACCCAGGTCCCGTTCACCTGCATCAGCACATCGCGGTAAGGATCGCCCGGAAAGTGGATCGCGCCCACCGCCACATAGTGCCCGTTGTAGATGGCCAGGTCCTGCACGATGCACGTCACCGTGTTGGTGATCGGACCAATGGACTCCCAATGATCTCCCACCCGCTTGGCGATGCCGTTGCAGGCCGCCCCGTCCAGCGTGTCGAAGACCCCCACGGCGTACAACTCGCCATCCAACACGCGGAACCGATGGATCGAACCCGAAGGCGGCAGGGTCCCGTACGGATGCCAGGTACTTCCATCCCAAGCGGCGATGCCGTGTATCGTATCCCCGTTCACCCATTCAAAGCCACCTGCTACCAGCAAGGTGTCCTGCCACATGACCATGTCGTTCAGCCCATGGCTGAAAATGGCCATTGTATCCCAATTCATCCCCGTACGCGTGAACAGCGGAACTCCGAAATAGCCGTCATGTGCGATCGGATGTCCCCATCCGCCAACGTAGACCGCATTCGTCGCATCATCCACTACGATCGCTCTCAGGTCCGTGAACAGGCCCGGCAAGCCGATCCCTTCCCAATGGGTCTGTGGAACGGCAGGGTTCACAACCCCTGCAAGGGTCACGGCGGTAATGATGAAACGCCGCATGGCCATCCCTAGGGCAGGTGGAGCTTTAGCGCGCCCTGACCGGGAACCCGGACCAAGTAGACACCCTCGGCCAATCCAGCCACCGACAACCTCGCTCTGCCGTCGATCGGCCGAATACGCTGCTTTAACAATATTCGGCCTCTGCTGTCCATCAGTTCCGCCATGGCGTCGTTGTTCAAGAGACCCTCGAGTTGCAGACCCGCTGGGCCAAGGAAGTAGGCTGAGAATCCGACAACTCCACTCATGATGTCTGGAACAGCAACTGGTGCCGGTAGGCAGAATGAGGTAACAAAGCCCTCATACTCTGCTCCTTGCCAACCAGGCTCGAAGTAGGGCACACCGCCACCATCATCCAGCGGGAAGTAGGTGGTGAACATGCCGATCTGTTTGCTGGTGTATCCTGCGACGTAGAGGTTGCTTTTTCGGGGCAGCATGGTGTAGATCAGTTCATGATAGGCCGCGCTCGCGTCGCCGCCGAAATAGGAGCTCCACAACAATTGTTGGCCAGTGCCGAACCCCATTAGGAAGCAGTCGCTGGGTTCTGTACTCCCTCCCAAGTGATCGGCGATGATCATCGGTTGGTAGTACGCGGTCAGCCAAGGTTGCAGCACCAGGCCCGGACCAGAGCACCGGCCGCTGACGAACAGTTGGCCTTGGCCATCGAACACCACACTGTTGATGTCATTCGTGGCGTAGTCATCGCCGGCCACGTAAGTGAGCCATTGGATGGAGCGATCCGCACCGCTGAAGCGCGCCAGAAATGCCGGAATGTTGAAGGCGGGGTGCGTGGATTCGCTCCACCCCACACCGGGAACAATGGTCAGTTGGCCGGACGTAAGCCCTCCGATGACCACATCACCGCTCCCTGGCTCCAACGCGAGCGCATTCTGCCCCACTTGGTCGCTGAGCGGTCCCCCGATGTATGTGGACCAAACATGGCTCCCTGCGAAGTCGAACTCATAGATGAACCCGTCCTGGTTTCCGAAGGCCGGTTCCACGAAGGCATTGGTACCAGGGCTGATCAACTGTATGGCTGGGCTGTTGGTAACACCAGCGATCACTACCCTCGGTGAGGGGTCCTTTGAGGCCCGCAGCTCGAGAGGAACATCATTGCCTGTGCCACCGAGGAACGTACACCAGGTCGTCCGGTCCGCCGCATTCAGCCTACACACGAAGCCGTCGCTCCCGCCGCTGTAGGGATAGAACACACCACTGCCGGGATCCTGCTCGACCGGCAGGTTGCCCGAGGTACGCCCGGTGACAAATAGGTAGTCCCCGTCTGGCACGGCCAAGCCGGTGATCTGGACATCCGTATCCCCGAAATAGGTAGACCAAGCCAGCTGCCCAGTGGCACTAGCAAACCGAGTCAGATATCCCTTGTTGCCAAAGGAGTTGTTCGTACCAACGAAATACGCCGTTCCTGAAGCCTGAGGGTAGAAGCTCTGTGATGTAGTTGTACCTGCCATGTAGATCGACGGCGTACTCCCGCCGCGGAAAGCCAATCCAGCGACCTGCGAGACCTCAGCGCTGACATTGCCGCCGATGAAGGTCTTCCACGACATGTTGTCCGTATCATCCAATTGACAGACGAACGCACATTCACCAGCCATGTAAAGACTGTAACCTGGTGCAGGTGGAAATGACAGAAATGTGCTCCGCGTGCTGCCGGCCACGTAGTAGTTCCCCAGCGGGTCCGTGGTGCTTTCGTGGATCAAATCGCGACCATTGCCCCCGAAGTAGGTGCTCCAACAAAGGCCATCAACATCGTACAGGCCTCCACCGAGCGGGGCGGGACCGAACTGTAAAACCAGCACCCGCGCCGGGTCGTAGCTGTCGAACGTGAAGTTCACCAGTCCCGTGCCGCTGTTCGCCGTGTATTCCGCATCCCAGTTCAGGGGTACCACTGTTCCACCCGAGCCCACTTGGTAGGCCACAGCCTCAGGGTATCCTCAGTGCCAGCGCTGGTGTCCACCGCGGCGATGACGAACGACATGCGCGAGCCCTCCTGCATGAACAACTGCGGGCTCAGGCCCTCGCTGTAATACGCCACTTCGGTGGCGGGATCACCGTTGGTGAGCATGACCTGCCCCTCATTCACAGGGAACCCGGCAGAACGGAGCGGGACATCGTTCGGGTAGTAGTCAGGGGGGACGTACGGACTCTGTGCCACAGCCCACGAAAGGATCATACCACAAACCAGGAGGGTGATCAAACGCTTCATGTGGAGTTGAGTTTTCCTTCCGAAGGTATGCATCGGTCCGTGAAGACCAATGGGGCATCACCCGCGCGCATCCAGCTGCCGCCCGTTCTCCGTTCGACCGAACCTCTATCTTGTCGCCCACGAAACACGACCGCATGTCCAAGACCGAATCGTGGGGATCGCGCGTGGGGCTCATCCTCGCCATGGCGGGCAACGCCGTGGGCCTGGGCAACTTCCTCCGCTTCCCGGTGCAGGCCATCCAGAACGGTGGCGGCGCCTTCATCATCCCCTACCTGGTCTGCTTCCTGTTGATGGGCATCCCGCTGCTGTGGATCGAGTGGAGCATGGGCCGCTTCGGCGGCCGTTCGGGCCACCACAGCACGCCGTTCATCCTGCACAACATGGACCCCAAGCGGGCCCTGTGGAAGTACGTCGGCGTGTTCGGCATCTTCACCAACATCGCCGTGGCGTCCTATTACTGCTACCTGGAGAGCTGGACGCTGAGCTACATCTGGCACAGCATCTCCGGCACCTTCCTGGACATGGGCGCAGAGGGGGTCGCGGCCTTCTTCAATACCTACATCGACATCGGCATCAGTACGACAGGCATCCCGTATGAGGCCATCTGGTTCTGGCTCCTCTGCCTGTTGTTGAACACCTGGATCCTGAGCAAGGGCCTCAGCGGCGGCGTGGAGAAGGTGGCCATGATCGGCATGCCGCTCCTGATCGTCTTCGGCCTCTTCCTGGCCATCCGCGGGGTGACCTTGAAGGCCGGCGAGCACGGCGCGATCCACGACGGCACCATGGGCCTCAACTTCCTGTGGACACCGGACTACAGCAGCATCTGGAAACCCAGCGTGTGGCTCGCCGCCGCAGGGCAGATCTTCTTCACCCTCAGCGTCGGCATGGGCAGCATCCAGTGCTACGCCAGCTATGTCCGCAAAAAGGACGACATCGCCCTCAACGCCATGAGCGCGGGGTGGATGAACGAGTTCGTGGAGGTGGTGCTGGGCGGCGCCATCATCATCCCCATCGCCATCGGCTACCTGGGCATCGACAAGGTGAAGGAGCTCACCGCCACCGGTGGTCTGGGCCTCGGCTTCAAGACCCTGCCCTACCTGTTCACGCAGTGGGGACCCTGGCTGTCGGCCATCGCCGGCGTGTGCTGGTTCGGCCTGCTGTTCTTCGCCGGCATCACCAGCAGCCTGGCCATGGGCACCCCGGTGATGGGCTTCCTGCAGGACGAGTTCGGCTGGAAGCGCGGACCCTCCGCCTGGATGTTCGGCCTGGTGGTGCTGGTGCTGGGCCTCCCCACGGTGCTCTTCTTCGAGCACGGCGTGTTCGACGAGTACGACTATTGGGCCGGCACCGTGAGCCTGGTGATCTTCGCGCTCCTGGAGGTGATCCTCTTCGCCTGGGTGTTCGGCATGGACAAGGGCTGGGCGGAGATCAACATGGGTGCCGATCTGCGGCCGCCGACGGTCTATCGCTTCATCATCAAGTACGTCACCCCCGTGATCCTGGCCGTGGTCTTCATCGGCTCATTGCCCGGCATCTGGGAGAAGATCACCGCACCGGCCAGCCCCTACCTGCACGCCTCGCGCCTGCTGCTGCTGGCCGTGTACATCGGCATCGCCCTGCTGGTGCGCACGGCCTACCTGAAACGCAAACGCCACGCCCACGGAATGGTCTGATCCGCACACGCCATGAACACCTCCGCGCTCGTCCTCATGCTCGCCTCGGTGCTCACCGTCACGGGCTTCACCCTGTACTTCTTCTACCGCGTGCTGACCACCCCGCCCAAGCCCGAGCCGGACAGCTACAGCGACAACGACCCCGAGCCGTAGGCCGATCATCGCCGGACCCAAGCCCGCCGCATGTCGGACGACGCCCGCTCCTTCCTCCGTTCCTTCAGCCTGGGCAAGGTGCTGCTGCCGGTCTTCATCGGCCTGGGCATCACCGCGGTCCTCATCTTCCGCAACAGCGACCTCAGCGCGCTGAACAGTGTGACCTGGACCTGGGCCAGCACCCTGTGGATCACCCTGGCCTTCGGCAGCGTGGTGGTGCGCGACTACGCGTACATGGTGCGCATCCGCCACCTCACCGAGCGCTCGCTCAGCTGGTGGCGCAGCTTCGTGGTGATCATGCTGTGGGAGTTCAGCTCGGCGCTGGCCCCCGGGCTCATCGGCGGCGGCTTCCTCTTCGCCATCTTCATTCTGAGCCGCGAAGGCGTCGATGCCGGCCGCAGCATCACCGTCATCACCTTCACCAGCTTCCTGGACGGCATCTTCCTGGCGGTGATGGCCCCGTTGATGGTGCTGCTGGTGGGGCAGGACGCGCTCTTCAGCGGCGTGGGCGTGGGCACCAGCGTGTGGGGCAGCAGCGTGTACGTCGCCTTCTGGGCCGTGTACATCATCATCCTGGCCTACAAGCTCTTCGTGGCCTACGCGCTCTTCATCAACCCGGTGATCGTGAAGCGCTGGCTGGTGGGCCTCTTCAGCATCCCCGTGCTGAAGCGCTGGCGCCGCAATGCGGTCACCACCGGCGACCAGCTGATCACCGCCGCCACCGGCCTGCGCAGCAAACGCTGGAGCTACTGGTGGCCCGCCCTGCTGGCCACCTTCGCCAGCTGGACGGCCCGTTACAGCATCGTCAACTGCCTGGTGCACGCCTTCCGCGACGGCCAGTCGGTGGACGACCTGCTGCTCTTCGGCAAGCAGGTGATCATGGGCATCCTGGTGCTGGTGAGCCCCACTCCCGGCGGCAGTGGCCTGGCGGAGTTCCTGTTCAACGACCTGCTGGGCATGTTCATCCCCCTGGGCCTGGCCCCCGCGCTGGCCCTGCTGTGGCGCCTCATCAGCTACTACCCGTATATCCTGGCCGGCGCCATCCTGCTGCCGCGCTGGATCCGCCGCAACCTGCTGCACCTGGGCAAAGGCGGTCCCACATCCTGACCCATGATCCGCTCCCTCTCCCCCGCACGCCTCCTGGCCGTGACCGTGCTCCTGCTGATCACCGCCCTGCCCCTGGCCGCGCAGAGCGGAGGGCCCGCACCGCTCACCGGTCCCAGCGCCCTGGGCATCGGCCGGGGCCTGCTCGGCATGGCCACCCTCATCGCCATCGCCTGGGTCTTCAGTGCGCGGCGTGCCCACGTCAACTGGAAGGTGGTCGGCATCGGCCTCGCCTTCCAACTGGTGCTGGCCCTGGGCGTGCTCTACGTACCCTTCGTGCAGGCCGGCTTCGACATCGTGGGACGCATGTTCGTGAAGGTCCTCGACTTCACCAAGGCCGGAAGCACCTTCCTGTTCCGCGACCTGATGGACGTGCAGAGCTTCGGCTTCATCTTCGCCCTGCAGATCCTGCCCACCATCATCTTCTTCAGCGCGCTCACCAGCGTGCTCTTCTACCTGGGCGTGATCCAGAAAGTGGTGTACGCGCTGGCCTGGGCGCTGAACAAGAGCATGAAGCTCAGCGGCGCGGAGAGCCTCAGCACCGCCGGCAACATCTTCCTGGGGCAGACCGAGGCACCCCTGATGGTGAAAGCCTATCTGGACAAGATGAACCGCTCGGAGATCTTCCTGGTGATGGTGGCCGGCATGGCCACTGTGGCCGGTGGTGTGCTGGCGGCGTACGTGGGTTTCCTGGGCGGTGATGACCCCGTGCAACGCCTCTTCTTCGCCAAGCACCTGCTCACCGCCAGCGTGATGGCGGCACCCGGCGCCGTCGTCGTGGCCAAGGTGCTCTATCCGCAGACCGAGGCCTTCGACGCGGAGATGCGCGTGGGCATGGACCAGGTGGGCAGCAACTACCTCGACGCCATGGCCAACGGCACCACCGAGGGCCTCAAGCTCGCCGCCAACGTGGCCGCCATGCTGCTGGTGTTCTTCTCGTTCATCGCCCTGTTCAACTACGTGTTCCTGCGCGTCGGCGATGCCACGGGGCTCAACGCCTGGGTGGCCTCCGTGTCGCATGGCAACTTCAAGGTGCTCTCCCTGGAGTTCATCCTCGGCTACACCTTCGCCCCGCTGATGTGGCTGATGGGCGTGGCCGGCGAGGACATCACCCTGACAGGCCGTCTCGTGGGCGAGAAGCTCATCGCCAGCGAATTCGTCGGTTATGAGAGCCTTGCCCAGTTGAAGTCGAACGGTGTCTTCGCCTACCAGCGCAGCATTGTGATGGCCACGTACATGCTGTGCGGCTTCGCCAACTTCGCCAGCATCGGCATCCAGATCGGCGGCATCGGTTCGCTGGCCCCAAGCCGCCGCCAATGGCTCAGCGAATTCGGCTTCCGCGCCCTGCTCGGCGGCACGCTCGCCAGTCTGCTCAGCGCCACCATCGTGGGCATGATGATCTGAGCCCGCGGCCACCCTTCGCCCCCGCCCTCGTCCATTGCCCATGACCCGCATCCTCCTCCTGGCCGCCACGGCCTTGCTCGCCTCCGCCGTGGACGGTCAGCCCGCCGCGCGCGTCGGCGAACCCTTCACCCGCAGCTTCAAGAACGCCCAGGGCGACCAGCACGCCGTGGCGGACGGGCTGCTGTCCGCCGACGGTCGCGCCCTGCTCTACGTGGAGGAGGGGCCCGCGCACAAAGTGGTGCGGCTGGACGCCCAGCTGAAGCCCGCCGAGGAGGTGGTGCTGAAGGACGTGCTGCTGGACGGTGTCAAGTGGACCGGCGTGATGCCGCTTCCGCGCGGTGATGCGATGGAGGTGCTGCTGGTGAGCCCGGGCAAGAAGGGCGCCGACCTCGGCCTGGCCACCGTGGGCGGATCGCCGCTCGCGCTCTCCGGCTTCCGCCGCATCGCGTCCTTCGGCCATGCCTGGGCCGTGGACGCCGCCAGCAGCCTCGCGCGGCGTCCATTGCCCGATCCCATCCTCTTCAGCCTCGGCCTCACCAGCGCCCACACCGAACGCCTGCTGACCGCGCCCGACGGCGGCCGCCACCTGCTGAACATGTACGACAGCAAGGGCAAGGACGGCAAGCAGCTGTGGATGACCTGCCTGGACCGCGACCTGCGCGAGGAATGGAGCGCGTTGGCCACCCTGCCCTGGCCCGCCGGGCAGGCCCGCATCCACCAGATGCAGCTCACCAACGACGGCCGCGTGCTGCTGCTCGCCTACGTGTTCCGTTGTGAACAGGAGCAGATGGGCGACAAGAACTGCCACGAGCTCCACTTCACCACCATCAGCGACCAGGGCCGCTCCGTGAAGGATGTGCTCGTGGACAAGGACTTTGTGAGCACCGCCCGTTTCTGCGAACGCCCCGACGGCCGCATCACCCTGGCCCTGCGCTACGGCGCCCTCACGGGCATCCCCGGACAGGTGGTCACCTTCGACCCGCTTGACCCCAAGCTGAAGCCCACCCCGCTGGTGGACCAGCGCCTGGCCGGCGTGCGCAAGGTGAAGCTCACCGGTTTCGGCACCGTGGACGGCGACCCGAACAAACCGGCCTCCGTGCGCGCCAAGCTGCCCGACGAGGTGGTGACCCTGCTGCCCGCGTGGGACGGTGGCACCATCCTGGTCGAAGCCTTCGTCGACAACGAGTTCCAGCTGCCGGTGGGCGACGCCATCGCCATGCGCCACTTCTGCGGCATGCTGCGCGCCAGCTACCTGGACGCCACGGACACCGTGCGCTGGCAACGCACCATCGACCGGGCCTACCTCACCACCGCCGGGCAGGCCTATGAGACGGCCGGCCTGCGGCCTGACAACGACGGCCTCACCCTGCTCTACGGCCACACCCCGAAGGGGCTGGCGGGCATCCTGGCCAGCGGCGGTGAAGGCGACGGCAAGGCGCCGCTGCCCGAACCCGGCGTGCTCAAGGCCGTGCGCATCGCCCGCACCGGGCAGGTGGCGCGCCAGGGCACCGCCTGGATGCCCGAGGGCGGCCTGGTGGCCTGCCCGATGACCGCCGTGTTCAACTCCTCCGGTACGCAGGCCCTGCTGAAGGCCTATGACCGCGGCACCACCTACCGCTATGTGCTGGTCGACCTCGAGCGCGTGGGCGCCGAGTGAGCCACTGTCCATGCCGCGTTGTTGGTAGCGCACCGGTGCACTGGACCGGCGCGGCACATCGGTGGGGCAACTTTGCACCGTGCCGCCCACACCGCCCCCGGCCCCGTCCCGCCTGATCGAGCGCCTCCAGCGGCAGGTGACCTCCGCCTTCGCCTGGCTGGGCCGCAAGGTGATGAACAGCCGCATGAAGGAGCTCACGCTCCTGACGCTGCCCTACCAGGTGGCCGCTGTCATCACCGCCCTCATCGCCGTGGGCTACGCCAAGCTCTTCGGATTGGTGGAAGAGGTGCACGCCTGGGTCATCGGCATCCATCCCGACTGGGTCTTCGTCAGCGCTCCGCTCGCCTTCCTGCTCAGCTGGTGGCTGGTGCGGCGCTTCGCCCCCATGGCCGGAGGCAGCGGTATCCCGCAGCTCATGGCCGCCATCGAGGTGGCCAACGACAAGGCCACGGACCGCAGCTGGCGGTTCCTTAACGTGCGCATCATCCTGGTGAAGATCGCCAGCAGCCTGGCCATGGTGGTGGGTGGCGGCGCCGTGGGCCGCGAGGGGCCCACCCTGCAGATCGCCGGCAGCGTGTACCGCACCGTGCACAAGCTGCTGCCCCCCTTCTGGCCCAAGGTGAGCCGCAAGGTGATGATGGTGACCGGCGGCCCCGCCGGCCTCAGCGCCGCCTTCACCACCCCGCTCGGCGGCATCGTCTTCGCCGTGGAGGAGCTCACCCGCACCCACATCGCCAAGTCCCCCCCCGCCATCCTCACCGCCGTGATCCTGGCCGGCATGACCGCCCAGCTCCTGCTCGGCCCCTACCTCTTCCTGGGCTATCCCAAGCTGGAGCCCGTCGGCTTCAGCTTCATGTACAAGGTGCTCGCCATCGGCCTGTGCGCCGGAGCGGCCGGAGCGCTCTTCTGCAAGGCCGTGCTGCTGCTCGACAAATGGCGGCGTACGCTCAAGGGCAACGCCGCACAGGCCCTGTTCGCCGTGGGCTGTGCGCTGGCCTTCGCCGTCACGGTGAAGCTCACCGGCTCGTTCGCGCTGGGCAGCGGCAAGCACCTGCTGGAGAGCTACCTGTTCGACACCGACGTGGACCCCGGCTGGCGTGACATCGCCGCGCGCGTCCTCGGTCCGTTGTTCAGCTTCAGCGCGGGTGGCGCGGGCGGCATCTTCGCCCCCAGCCTGGCCAGTGGAGCGGCCGTGGGTGGGTGGATCGCCCAGTGGTTCGAGCCCAGCCGCGGCGAGTTCAACGTGCTCGTGCTCGCCGGCATGACCGCCTTCCTCACCGGCGTGTCCCGCTCGCCCTTCACCAGCGCCATCCTCGTGCTGGAGATGACCGACCGCCACAGCGTGATCTTCCAGCTGATGTACGCGGCCATGGTGGCCTACCTGATCAGCCATGGCATCGACAAGCGCAGCTACTACGAACGCATGAAGCTGCGCCTGCTGGCCGCCCTGCCCGGCAACAGCGGAAGGGAACCGGCCGCCGAACGGCCGGCACGGAACGGCACCAGACGGCCACCGGAACCCGACCCGCACGACGAAGAGCCCCCGGCGCCCACACCGGGCTATGGCCTGGGCTAACTTCGCCGTCGCATGCAGCCCTACCACGACCTCCTGCGCCGGATCCTCGACCACGGGGTGCAGAAGCATGACCGCACCGGCACCGGCAAGACGGATCGCACCGGCACCGGCACCCTCAGTTGCTTCGGTCACCAGATGCGGTTCGACCTCGCCGACGGCCTCCCCCTCGTGACCGACCGGCGAACGGCAATGCCCTTTATTTTCGACCTCCGGCACATGGCCTCGCGTATCCTTCCCACCTTGCTCTTCAGCATCGCGCTCGGCAGCGCGAGCAGCCAGCAAGGCCCAGCGATCGAATGGCAGAAGTGCCTTGGCGGCAGCAACGCGGATAGGGCCGAAGCCCTTCACCAGACCCCGGATGGAGGCTACCTGCTGGCCGGCTACACGAATTCGAGTGACGGCGACGTGGTCGGCTTGCACGGAAGCACTGACTTCTGGGTCGTTAGGATGGATGCCACCGGCGACGTGCTGTGGCAGGCGCCGTTCGGTGGCACGCTTGCCGAACAGCTGTTCGATATGCAGCTGACGGATGATGGGGGGTGCGTGCTCGCAGGCAGCACCTCCTCCAATGATGGCGATGTGACCGTGCACCAGGGAATGGGAGACGCATGGGTGGTGAAGCTGGACGCCAGTGGCGCGCTGCAATGGCAACGGACATATGGCGGCAGCCAATACGACTGGGCCGGATCCATCTTGCCGCTTGGCGAGGACGGATACATCTTCACGGGCGCTACTCTCTCATCCGATGGCGATGTGAACGACAACAACGGCACCTCCGATCTATGGGTCGTGCGCTTGGACGCCACAGGCACTGTTCTATGGGAGGAGACGTATGGTGGAACTCTTGCCGAGTGGGGCAGGTGCATCCGCAGATGCGCCGACGGTGGATTCATCCTCGCTGGAAACACGCTCAGTGATGATCTCGATGTGTTCGGCCATCACGGAGACGACGATGCTTGGGTGCTGAAGCTCGATGCCGACGGCGCGTTGCAGTGGTCCGTTGCACTCGGCGGAATGAATGAGGAATGGGCCCTGGCGGTGGAGACCAACCCGCTGGGAGGATACATGGTCGTCGGATACACGGAGTCGAATGATGGCGATGTGAGCGGCAATCATGGAGGCCCCGACGCCTGGGCAGTTCAGCTCAGCGATACCGGTTCAGTGCAATGGCAACGCGCGCTTGGTGGCTCCGCGCAGGACTGGTCCACCTCGAACCCCTTGCTCTCTTCCAGCGGTCCATTGATCGCAAGCCACACCTCATCCAACGATGGCGACGTCACCGGCAACCTCGGCCTCTATGACTTCTGGCTGACCCAATTGGACGCCTCCGGAGGCTTGGTATGGCAACAGACCCTGGGCGGCAGCGCCACGGAGATCCCCCGCGCGCTCGTGGCAACCACGGACGGTGGGGTCGCACTTGCAGGTTGGACCCTGTCCAACGACGGCGATGTTTCAGGGAACCACGGCTCGGAAGATGCCTGGGTGGTCAAATTGGCGGCGCTGTCCACCTACATACAAGAGCACGCCGCATCGTTCATGGTCGCTCCCAATCCGAACCACGGCATCGTCGAGCTGCGCTTCCCTGCGCCGGTCCTGGCCGGGAGCTACTACGGCGTGTACGATGCCATGGGCAGATGCTTGCACCAGCGCCCGCTGCCCACGGGCCGCCGGACGGAGGTAGTGGATCTATCACGCTTCGGTGCTGGCACTTACGTGATCCAGTGCTCATTCAAGGAGGGGACGTATCATGAAAAGGTGGTGGTGGAGTAGGGCGCGCTGCTCCGGGGTTATCGACACCTGTCAACATCTGGCCCAAAGCCCGGCCGCAAGGCGCCGATACCTTCGCCGCTGATCCCATGCAACAGTACCACGACCTCCTTCGCCACATCCTGGACCACGGGGTGCAGAAGCACGACCGCACCGGCACCGGCACCCTAAGCTGCTTCGGCCACCAGATGCGCTTCGACCTGGGCGAGGGCTTCCCGCTGGTGACCACGAAGAAGCTGCACGTGAAGAGCATCATCCATGAACTGCTCTGGTTCCTGGCCGGCGACACCAACATCCGCTACCTGAAGGATAACGGCGTACGCATCTGGGACGAATGGGCCGATGCCAACGGCGACCTCGGCCCCGTGTACGGCTACCAGTGGCGCAGCTGGCACACGCCCGATGGCCGCGTGATCGACCAGATCGCCAATGTGGTGGAGCAGATCAAGCGCAATCCCGACAGCCGCCGCCTCATCGTCACCGCCTGGAACCCCGCCGACGTGGACCGCATGGCCCTGCCGCCCTGCCACACCATGTTCCAGTTCTACGTCGCGGAAGGCAAGCTCAGCTGCCAGCTCTACCAGCGCAGCGCCGACGTGTTCCTGGGCGTGCCCTTCAACATCGCCTCCTACGCCCTGCTAACGCGGATGGTGGCCCAGGTCTGTGGCTTGCAGCCCGGCGACTTCGTCCACACGTTCGGCGACGCCCACCTGTATCTCAACCATCTGGAGCAGGCCCGCTTGCAGCTTGCCCGCCACCCTACCCGCTGCCGCGCCTGGAACTCAATCCCAACGTCACGTCCATCTTCGATTTCCAATACGAAGATTTCACTTTACTCAACTACCAAAGCCACCCGGCCATCAAAGCGCCGATTGCTGTGTAGAGTGTAGAGCGCCTCTCTATCTCTACACTCTACACTCTTATGATCATCTCGCTAATCGCTGCTATGGATAAAAACCGTGTGATTGGGCGGAACGGCCGTCTCCCCTGGCGCTTACCGGCCGATATGCGATATTTTGTCAGGATGACCATTGGGAAACCCGTCATCATGGGCCGCAAGACATATGAGTCTCTTAAGCCGAAATATAAACCTTTGAGTGACCGCACCAACATTATCCTCACGCACAATCGTGACTACGACGCGCCGGGCTGCATCGTGGTGCATACGATTGAGGCGGCGCTGGCCGCTGCCGGTGACGCGCCAGAAGTGATGGTGATTGGCGGCGCCAATACCTACGAGCAATTCCTACCCCTGGCCGAATGTCTCTACCTCACCATCATTCACGACGAATTTGACGGCGACGCCACCTTCCCGCCCTATGATCCCGCCGCCTGGCGCGTTGTTAACGACGAAACATTTCCAGCGGATGACCGAAATCCTTACAGCTACCAATTTCTGACCCTGGAGAATTGTCAATTGTCAATAGCTGATGGTCAATTGCCAACCGTTGACAATTGACCATTGACCATTAACAATTGACCATTGTTATGAACACCTTAAACCCCAACATCCCGACGCCCGAACTTTCCCGGCTGATGACAACGGCCGTTACCAAACTGCGCGACTATCAACTCAGCCTGCTCACGCCGCAACTGCTGCTGCGTACCTTTTTGGATGACAACACGGCCGTTGCCCACCAGATTTTGCGCCGCCTTCAGCAGCAGCGCGGCTTCGATTGGGACGATCTGGTGCGGCGCGTGGAGCAAGTGACCCACCTCAGCAAAGGGCGCGACGCCAAATTCAACTTCACCGATGACTTCGGCAAAGACAACCCGCTGGCCGACGAAACCCTGGTCGTGCTGGACGAAGGGCTGACCCTGGCGCAATCGCGGGAAGAACTCAAGGTTAACAGCGGCCACGCCCTGGCCGTCATGGCCCAGAAAAACGTCACCACCTACGCCGTTTTGCAGCGCATCGGCGTCACCCCGGAGGCCGTCATCGAGCTGCTGGCCGAAAGCACAACCGACGGGATGCCCATCATTTTCGATTACGTGGACGAGGCCAGACGGGGACAGGCGCGGGCCGTTTACCAGCGTGAAGGGCTG
>OEIV010000840.1_pt1 | contig 15515 bp, 16 predicted proteins | sample 1539231 | NCBI WGS metagenome assembly OEIV01 (sample SAMN03794762, study PRJEB22550) | activated sludge metagenome | feature: wastewater treatment plant; material: activated sludge; isolation source: Wastewater treatment plant of a petroleum refinery complex | place: Argentina: Buenos Aires ...
CTCCGCTGATTCCGCGCTTGTCCTCGGAGAGCACGCGTGACGCCAGGCGACCGAGAAAGGATTGAGTTTGAGCGATTTACGGCTCGACATCGCCAGCTTGTCATAATCTCTCGATACCGGCGCGGACTCGAAAGCCCGTCGAGCGCCGCTTGTGGCAGGACGTCATCGCCGGCCCGGGGAAGTTGTAAGCGGCCCGCGCTCGGATGCGTCGAGTGAGGTGGCGGGATGCGCATCGCCGGATCCATGTGTCGCACTTGGTCGTGCTTCACGCGACTCGCTGGTGCGACACGTCTGCGAGACGCGCTGATTGGGGTGAAGCGTTGATCGGACCGTGCCTAAGTGTGTCGCAGCAGAGGATGAACCGCCCTGGACCCCTCGGAAGGTCTTGCTGAATCAGGCGGCCTGAGGTTCGGTCGCCTGGCTGGCCGGTGCATCTCCTCGTATTCGATGGGTGGCCGGTAGTCGATCGCCGAGTGCAGTCGCTCCTCGTTGAACCATCGCACCCAGTCCGCGGTCTCGCGTTCGACCTCGTTGCGTCCGGTCCACCTGCGGGTGGTCTTTAGGTCGATCAGTTCGGTCTTGTAGAGCCCGATCGTGGACTCCATGATGGCGTTGTCCAAAGCGTCGCCGACGCTGCCGATCGACCCCTGCATCCCTGCGTCGCGGAGTGCATCGGTCAGGGCAAGGGAGACGTACTGGCTTCCGGCATCGCTGTGATGGACGAGCACGGTCGAGGTGAACTCGAACGAACCCCGCCGGCGGGTGTGGATCGCCTGCTCGAGCGCCGACAGGACCAAATCAGAGCGCCTGGTCATCGACGCTCGCCAGCCGAGTATTCGGCGGGAGTACACGTCCACAACGAATGTGACGTAGCAGAAGCCGGCCAGCGTCCATACATAAGCAAAGTCGGCGACCCGCCACTGGTCCGGCCGAGTCGGGGTGTTCCACTGGCGGTCGATCAGGTCGGGGTGCCGGTCCGCGGAGGGGTCGGGCTCGGTCGTGACCGTGCGCCGCTTACCTCGCACGATCCCGGCGACGCCGCAGATGCTCATCAAGCGGGCCACTTGATCCCGTCCGATGTCGCGACCCCGCCTGCGCAGGCTGCGCCACAGCTTGAGGACCCCGTACAGGCCGTGGAACAGGCAGACACCTCGTGGGCGGCGTACGCGTCATCCAGCTCGGCGACCGTGGACGGCGCGGCCGAGCGGGCGTAGTAGGTGCTCGGGGAGATCGTGATCCCGTGCTCGCTGAGCACGCGGCAGATCTGCCCGGCCCCGAATCGTGCCTTGTGGACGTCGATATAGTCGACGATCAGGAAAGTCGGCGGTTGAGCTCCGCCGCTGCGAAAAACGCCGAGGCGGTCTTGAGGATCTCATTCGCCCGCCGCAGCTCGGCGTTCTCCCGCTTAAGCCGCTTGACCTCCGCAGACTCAGCGGTCGATTCCGGTGATGGGGAGCTGGACCCGCCTCGATCCAGTTCCGCAGGGTCGCCGGGTTCACGCCCAGCAGTGACCCGACGTGGGTGCGAGCGGCGACCTTGGAGCACTGCGCATCCGCCAGGTGCTCGTGGTACATCCGGACCGCCCGCTCGCGGGTCTCGGCGTCGAACTTTCATGGTGCTGCCATGGGTCCCAGTCTTCCTTGCTAGATCGGAACCCTCCGAGCAATCCAGGGAGGGTCAGGATCGTCAAACAAGACAGGCCAGACTTGCCACTGTCATCGGACCACTCCAACCGATTCGGCCCGATTGCTTGTCGCGGCATTGAGGCCAGCCTGGCGACCGGTGCGACGGTAGTAACTCTTGGCGCAAATGTTCTGGTGATGCCAGTATGCGCGTAACGCCAAGGGAAGTTCGGGCATCCAGAACGCCTCCTCGATGGGTTCTGCCGGCTGACGCGCACCGATCTCGATGTCGGCAAAGACGATGCCGGCGCCCTCGGCGGTGTTGCGCGAGGCCAGGACGCTGCCTTCGGCATCGACGATTTGCGTTGCCCCGACGTAGTTCGTGTCGTACGGCGCTGTCATCGATGTGCCCGGCAAGAGCATGAAGTCGGTGCGAAACTGCCCGCAATGGGATGCCTGCAGGACCGGAGCTCCGACTCGGCGGGCAAACTCGGTGGGGGCATTCTCCGAAAGGTACCTGTTGTATTGCGTCAACGGGCCAAACATGCGGTCAACGAGCCCGCCCCAATTGCTGGGGAGCGTCCACCAGTGGGTGCCGGTCATGACGACATCGACTCGGCCAACGAGCCTGCGGGCGGTCTGATTGCGGATCAGCTCCCAACAGACGGCCGCACCCATGCGGCCGAGGCTGGTTTCAAACGCTCCATCGTCGTTTCCGGGGCCGTAGAAGGCGTTTTCCCACATTGTGGGCAGATCCTTGTCGTGCAGATGGGTCTTGCCATCGGGCTCAAACAGGTGGTAGCGGTTGTAGATGCTGTCGCCCTCGGCGATCAGCATGGAGCCACCAATGTGACAGCCATACCGTCTTGCTGCTGCTTTGAACATGTCGACCGCAGCATTTTGTGGCGGGAGAACGCTCTGATGAACTTCACCGCGAAACGGCAGCGGAGACGTCGCGAACTCGGGAACCCCAATGAGCTTGGCGCCTTTGCGGGCCGCTTCGGCGATCATGGCGTCCAGTCGGCGCATATTCTCAGCGACATCGCCGGGCACCCCTTCGAACTGGATGGCCGCGGCCTTCGTGGGTTGCGCTGTGTCGCTCATCGAAATCTCCTGAAGTTCTTTGACGGGATTGTTGAGTCCGGGGGAAGGTTTTTTGGCTCCCCGTATTCTGCAGAAGCGAGACCTGCCTTGCCGAACATATGGCTGTTCGGCGTCTGCCGGCAGGCGTTTCGCGCACGGCGATGAGGCAATTCGCGCTCAGGGCTACCGAGAGGGGACAAATGAAGCAATTTTTCGTGGATGGTCCTGAAGAGTTGGAATTGGCCTGCAGTGAAAGTTTTGTGCCGCTGCGCGTGAATTCGGCGACCGATCAAGTCAAGGGCAACCTCCGCCATGTACAAGTGACTGCGGATGTCGGGATGGCTCGCGGAATCTGCAGTACGTCGGAACTTGTCCGAACGCAGCGGATCATCGCTCAGGAGCCTCACGAGTACGTTCTCTTATCGCTGTTCACCGATGGTGCCGGAGCTGTCAGGCAGTCGGACCGTTCAGCGGCCGTCAGCCCGGGCATCGGTGCGCTGTACGACACAACACGACCGTATACCTTGAGCTTCGGGCCGGAAATGACACAACTGGTCCTCCAGGTGCCGTATTCTTCTCTGGGTTTGCGCCGAAACATCATTGAGAACGTCGTTGCGCGCCCACTCATCGCCGACAAGAATCGACCACTGCGAGTGCTCCGATCGATGATCGAAGTCGTGACTGAAGGGGCAGGCAACGATGAAGGCGATGGTGATTCGCTGGCTGATGTGGCGGTGACCCTGATGCGGTCGGCCATCGCAGCGGAAACATCGAGCGGAAGCGAAGGCAATCTCAGCCGTGACGCCCACCGTGAATTGATGATCCATTTCATCCACGCAAACTTCGCGGACCCGGAACTGACGCCGGCCGACGTGGCCAGGGCACACAACGTTTCACTTCGGTACCTCCAATCGACCTTTGCCGAGGTCGGTTGGTCGCCAGCTTCATATTTGCGACAGTATCGTCTTAGCCGCGCCCGCGAGCTGTTGCGCCGCGGTTCCACGGTCTCATTCGCGGCCTCACAATGCGGATTTGTCGACATGGGCACGTTCAATCGTGCGTACCGACGCCAACGCGGCTACTCACCCTCCGATGAACACGATCGCGAAGAAAGTCGGTAATCCGGAATGGCCACTTAACCTAAAGGCCCGCTAGGAGGACGAGCGCATGCGTATTTCGGAAGTGGCCAGGCGCAGCGGAGTGCCGGCCACCACGCTGCGGTACTACGAGAAGCTCAGCCTGATCAGCTCGACCCGGACCAGCAATGGCTACCGCGAGTATGAGCCAGAGGTTCTCGAGCGTCTGTCGTTCATCCACGGGGCGAAGCAGATGGACTTGGAACTCGACCAGATCAAATGGCTGCTCGAGGTCACCGCAACGGGGACCTGCACCAACACCCGAGATGCCCTGCACCCACTACTCACCGATCGGCTAGGCGAGGTGGAAGACACCATTCGCAGATTGGAAGAGCTCCGGTCAGTGCTGGCACGGTCACTCGATCATGTTGCAACATGCCCCGACAGCACCAGGCCTTGTCAGTCCGAGTGCGCCTTCAAGGCGCTCACGTGACTGAAGTTCCTGTCAGCGTTTGAGGTGGCGGGCCTGGGGCCTACTGGCAGGCGGTTCAGATGGCGTCAGCTAACGCGGTTCTTTACATAAGGCCTGGTTGCCGGTGCCGACTCGGGAGCCCGTCCAGCGCCGGTTGTGGCGGAACGTCATTGCCAGCCCCAGGTATGTGTCAGCGGCCCGCGTTACCGCTCTAGTCGGCGTACTGCGATCGCTTTAACAGCCAAAGAATGGAATTGTGAGCTCTGATTGAACGCGGCTGGCACGCGCTATTTGTTGGTTGTCGCCACCGTGGCTCATCTGGCGCTGATGGACGTCGGTTCGAACGTTATCGGCAGCTTCTTGTAGCCCCTCACGGGCCCTGAGAGGAGGCGCTCGGCGCCGTCGGCAAGTGCAAAGTCGGGTACGTAGGAAAGGAGTTCCTCGTAGGCGACTCGGCACTCGAGCCTGGCCAGCGCGGCACCGAGACAGAAGTGGGGGCCGTGACCGAAGGCGAGACCGCGCTCGGTTTTCCGGTCGAGAATGAATGACTCCGGGTCAGCGTACTCCCTCTCGTCACGGTTCGCCGACCCGTAGAGCAGCATCACCTTGCTGCCAGCTCGCATGGTTTCACCGTGCAGTTCGACATCTTCGGTCACGGTCCGGGCTAGGCCTTGGACGGGGGACTCAAGGCGGAGAAATTCCTCGACAGCTGCAGGGAGCAGGCTGTGTTCCGCGGCGATCGTTCGCAGCGTTTCGGGGCGTTCACTCAGGATCTGGGCGGTGTTCGAGATGAGGTTCGTCGTGGTTTCGTTGCCGGCGATGAGAAGCATGAAGCAGAAGCCGAGGAGTTCCTCTTCGGTGAGCGTCTCGCCGTCGACCTCGGCGTCCAGGAGGGCGGACATGAGGTCGTCCTTGCGGTTGGCGCGGCGTGCGGCGAGCATCGGCGTGAAGTAACCGTAGAGCCCCAGGGCCGCGTTCGTCGCATCCTCGACGGAGGCCGGATCGTTGGGATTGACCTGCACGAGACGGTCGGACCAATCCCGGAACTGCTGCCGGTCCTCGTTCGGGATGCCGAGCATGTCCGCGATGACAATCGTGGGCAGGGGGCCGGCGTACTCGTGGACGAAGTCGACCTCACCCCGCTCGATGAAAGCCCCCAGGAGTCCCCGCGCGGTAGCCCGGATGCTGCCCTCCATTTCGGCGATCCGCCTGGGAGTGAAGGCCCGGGACACGAGCTTTCGCAGAGCGGAGTGCCGTGGGGGGTCCATCATGATCATCATCGGCATCAGGTCGCCCATGCCTGCCGCGAGGTCCTGGCCGACGACGATCCCCTCCGTAGAGGAGAAGCGCCGGTGGTCCTGCGTGGCAGCCCAGATGTCGTCGAACCGGGATAGTGCCCAGAATTCTTGTTCCTTGTTCCAGTAGACCGGCGACTCCTCGCGCAGCACCTGATAAATCGGATACGGGTCTGCCTGGACGGCGGGGTCGTACGGGTTGTAGAGCTCTGACACTTGGGGCCTCCGGTCTGGACGGGCCACTTGGGACGGTAGGATACTTTCGTCCCACTGTACACCCGGTTTGCCTGCCAGAATTGAGGCGAGGGGTTCCCCACTGCGAGGAGGCGTGAAATCGACCAGCAGCTGTACCTAGACGCCACCTTGTCGGCCTTCTTGCGCCATGGGGTCAGCCGGACGCGGATGACCGACATCGCGGCTGTGGCGCGGGTGTCGAGGACAACGGCGTACCGGATTCTTGGTTCAGTCGATCGCGCGGCGACGAGCCTTCTGCAACGCGAGATCGAGCGCCTGCTGAGCGAGGTGATTCGCGGGCTCGACAGTGCGACTGACGCACCCGATGTGCTTTCCGTTTGCGCGCGGGCCCTGGAGCGGGTGGAGCAGCACCCCTTGTTCCGTAAGGTCCGCACGGACGAGCCGGGGATCATCGGCGAAGCCCTCGTGCTTCAGACTGCGCCGATCATCGACACCATTACCAGCGCGCTCGCGCCCTCTTTTCGAAAGCTCGCGGATGAAGGCGTGCTAGCGGTGGACGACCACGAGAACGTCATCGACAGGCTGGTTCGACTGGGGATCACATGCGTCCTGTCCCCGCCTCGCGGTGGATACCAGTCGTTGCTGGGCGACATCCTCCGCGGCGATTCCGGGTAGGTGTGCGACTCGCTGCTTTCCTGGGTGCCGCGCCCGGGGAGTTCATCGCGGTCGTGCTGGTCGAGAAGGTAAGGGCTGCCGACCTCGACCACGGTGCCCTCCACCGTTGTCTTGATGCCTACAGCTGGATATGAAGAGAAGTCTGTCGCCTTCAGCACGGCCAAGGTGGCACATCCTGGCGGGCAAGTCGACTCAGGGTGGTGGGGTGGCGCATCTGTTGTTGTCGACTGCCGAGCAGAATGACGCTCGTGAGCGAGAGCTGGCGGGGGAGTCGCGACCGGATGCTCGTATGGAGGCCGTCCGCGCCGAACCCGGCCGTGCGCACCAGAAACTGCGGTTCTTGATGACCTTGGGCAGATTCTCCATGCAGTCTGAATCTGGATCGGCTACTTATCCGCCGCCACTGCCCGGTGAGCCTATGCTTTTGAGCTGGCCATGGTTTTGTGGTCGCGTGAGCCAGCAGCGCCCGGGGCAAGGAACGCTAGCAAGACTGCGGCGCCGGCGGTAAGGATTGCCAACGTAAGCGTGGCCTGACTGCTGCCGTTCACAAATGCTTCTTTGGCGGAGTCGACCAATGGTTGCGCCATTGGTCCGGCTTGTGCGGCGACCTCTAGTGCGGCGGCCAGAGAATCGGCGACCGGACCACGGGCAGGTTCGGGCAGCTGGGGAAGGGTGGGTTGAATGTGGCGGGTGTATCCGGCGGCCAGCACACTGCCGGCTACCGCGATCCCCATCGCAGCGCCGATCTCGCGGGCCGCATCGTTGACTGCGGCGGCGACCCCGTGTTTGCTCTCCGGAGTTTCGGCGATGATGGCGTAGGTCGCCGGGGCTGTGCATAGTCCAAGTCCTGCGCTCATGATCACCAGCGGCCAAAGCAGGTCGAGGTAACGTGCATCGACGGTCAGCCTGCTCACCAGCATCAGACCAACTGCGATGGTCACCAGGCCAGCGACGGTCATCACTCGCAGCCCAAATCGCTGTGACAGTCGGGGGGCGATCACCGAGATCACGATCAGGGGGACCGTCATCGGCACCAACCCCAACGCCGAGGCCAGCGGTCCATATCCCAGGATCAGTTGCAGGTACTGCACCAGGAGTAGGAATACCCCGAAAGTGACCAAGAATTGGATGGCCACCGACAACGAGCCGGCGCTGAAGCCGCGCCTGGCGAACAACCGAACATCCAACAAGGGGGCCGAGGATCGCAGCTCAAAGAGGATGAAAAAGGCTGTCGCTAAGATGCCGGCCCCGGCGCTGGCGAGAACAGTCGGGTCGGCCCAACCCCGCGCGGGAAACTCGATCGTGGCGAATACGATTCCCGCAACCGCAACCGCAGCTGCGCCCGCGCCCACCCAGTCCACGGGAGGGTGATCATGCTGGCTGGACTCAGCGATCGTGCACGCCAGCGCGGTCAATAACGCTCCCGCTGCAGTCAGGCCGACAAATACCGACACCCACGACCAACGCTCGAGCAGTACCCCAGCGCCGAGGATGCCCATCACTGCTCCGGAGCCGGCGACTCCAGCCCACACACCTACTGCTCGGCCGCGATGAACGGCGGCGAAACCAGCGGTCAGAATCGATAGCGTCGAGGGCATTACCAGTGCAGCGCCCGCCCCGGCAATCGCTCGCGCTGCGATTAACCACGCCGGGTCAGACAGCAGCAGGGGAAGTGCGGACGCCAAGGTGAATATCACCAGACCTATTACGAGAACCGCTCGTCTGCCGTAGCGGTCACCGATCGCTCCAGCGGGCAGGACCAGGCACGCCAGTACCAGCGTGTAGCCGTCGACGATCCAGGTCAGCTGGGCTTGCGTCGCTCCAGTCTCTACCGCTATCTGCGGTAATGCCGAATACAGCGCGGCCATGGCCGCGACCACCAACGCCACGGCCAGGCACGACACCGTGAGCATCCACCATTCGGCTCGGGTCCACCGGGATGACTCGGTGATGGTCTGTTGGGACGAGTTCATCGCCGGCCCCTTGCTGTGAGATGGTCGGTCTTGTTTCGAGACAAGTAGTATCACAGTATCCGGCTGGCTGGACAGGTTAGCTTGGACGGGAAGTGACCGTCGGCCGAAGGGGGAGAGCGTGAACGACTGGAGTGCTGACCGGCCCGCTACGGACGACGACGAGCTCGATCCGCGACTGCTGCGCTCACGAAAACGATTACTCGACGCTGCTACGCATCTTCTGAGCACTGGCGGTGTAGAGGCGGTTACCGTCGAGGCGGTCACTCAAGTATCAAAGGTCGCGCGGGCCACGCTCTATCGACATTTCGGCGGCACCGCCCAGTTGCTTGCAGCGTCCTTCGAGCGGCTGTTGCCTCGCGTCGAGGTCTCTACCGCCAGTGGGTCGGTACGGGACCAACTCATCGCGCTTCTCACGGCCCAAGCCGACCTGATTGACCAGGCGCCGCTGAACATTACAACTCTGGCTTGGCTGTCAATCGGATCAGTCGGCAGCGATCCTGCCGATTCGGCCGCGATCACCTCACTGCGCAGTCGAGTCATCGAGGAATACCGTCAGCCCTTCGACCACATCCTCACACAGCCTGACGTTCGAGCACAGCTCGGCAACATCGACACCACCTTCGCGATCGTTCAACTCCTCGGCCCCGTCGTGTTCGCTCGCCTCACTGGGCTCTGCACCGTCGACCACGACGGATGCGTGCAACTCGTTGATGATTTTCTTGCTGCCCGCAAGCAAGGAGGCGAACCCATCCCGGCCGAGTCCAGCCACGGCCTGAACCGCCCAGGCGCCGGCGGATCTCGCTAAATCGGGGGCTTCTTCTTGTTGGACGGGTGTGACCGCTCGATCGCCGAGGTCGCTGGGGAGGTGGCGGGGCAGCCCTAGAGCCCGGTCGTTTCGGTGCGAGCGGCGGCGAGCCACCCGCTGCAGTCGGTGAGTGCGGCCGGAATTTCTACCGTCCAGTTTGGACTTCCCGATTCGTCAGGCTGCTACAAGTGATCGCGAAGCTGACTCCAGAGCTTCAGCCAGTCGAAGCTCGAGCGTGGGCAGGAGGCTAACCGCCGAAGCCACACGTTCCAGCCGAGTACGTACATCGACCTCGTGCTCGATTGCGGCCCTTCCGGCTTCCGTCCATGTCTGTGCACAGTGTCTGGCGACTACGGCGAGATCTTCGGTCGCGAGGTCACCGGTCAAACGTGCCACGTCCGCGCAGCCGTCAGCGAGCAGCTTTCGGAACAGGCCACCACCGGTGCCGGCCTTCTCGATGAAAGCGCTCAAGCTGAATAGAAGGATCTCGAGTTCGTCAGCCGGTAGATGGGACCAAGTCCGAACATCAGCGGCGAGCTGGGCGACCGCTGCTAAGCCTTCGGAACCGCTCACCGCGGTCGTGAGATCGACGACTCCGGGCGGAGTTGGGTGGCGCATGTTCGCTGCCGATTGACGGAAAGCCGCTGCGGCAACCTGCGCAAGGTCTGGTAACTCATCCGGCCAGGCGATGCGGTACGTGGTGTGACGTGTCGGTTGTGGGAATGACATCGACGACCGTGCTCGAGCGAGAGCGTCGAACGGAACCTCTTGGACCTCGGCACGGTCGTTGTCAACAACGAAGGCGATCCTCTCCGCCTCGTCGTAACCAATTACCACGATATCGTGGCGACTCATTTGGAGCCGAACCCGCAGGTAGGGCAACTCTGCAATGTCGCCCCATATCAGGGCTGGCCTTCCGGCATCGATCTCCTGGCTAATCCACGACCATCCTTCTCGGGGATCGTCGGTCGTGAGCACTTGGACCTGTGCGCCCAGTCGATGGGGGAGATTTACTTCGAAATCGGAGTCTCTCCCTACCAGATAAAGCGGTGGGACGAGGTCGCTCGAGCGCAAGTAGGACAGGCCAAGAGACCCCCCGAGGGTGAAGACGAGACCTTCCTCGGGCGGTTCTCCCCAGTCGAGGCCTTGCCAGTGCAGAAGGTCTCGCATCGCGGCTGAGCCACAGTGTCCCCCGACCCGATGTGGATAGTTCTCGATGAGCGTCTGGCGATTCATCAGAGTTCCTTTCTGAACGGCAGGCGGGGATCTGTAGCGTTCTTCGCGGTCCGTTGGACGCCGTGATCGTGAACGGCGAGATGGCGCGGCGCACCGTCTCATCAGTGAGTCTGACAGTGGGTATGAAACGGGCTCTCTTGCTGCGCCAATGGAATGTCAGCGCCGTTCGTCAAAGCTCCGCCACTGACCGTGCTACCCATCGCCCGAGGACTCGGGAGAACCCGTATGAATGAAATCGGTCCGGACGAAAGGACGCTGCTGTGTGATGACCTGTTTGCTGAGCATGAAATCACGGGGACGATTGATGCAGTCTGCAGCAAGGAGTTCACCACCACGGAGGTAGAAGCAGCTGAAGCTGCGGCCTACGGTCGGATCGCCGCTTAGAACAACTTGGTCATATCCACAGCTCAGACCGGCAATCTGGAGTTTGACATCGTACTGATCTGACCAGAACCAGGGCAGCGACACTGCGCTCTTGAACTTCCCGCAAAGGGTAGCCGCGGCGAGTTTCGCCTGATCGGTTGCTCCGGGTACGCACTCCAGCCGGACTCGGCGACCGTATCGAGGGATGTACTTGCTGGCACAGTCTCCGGCGGCAACGATGGCTGGGTCACTGGTTCGGGCGTGCTCGTCGATCACCACACCATCGTTCAGGGTCAAGCCCGCCGCCTCGGCGAGTTCCGTTCTCGGTTCAACACCGATACCCACGATGACCAGATCAGTCGGAATCGACTCGCCAGTAGATAGTGTGACCTCGCGGACGCAATCGTCACCGACTAATGCTGCGACTTTGGCGCCCGTTCGGATATCGATGCCCTCCTCTCGGTGGATCCGCTCGAAGAACGTTGATACGTCGGGAGCAGTGACCCGCTCGAGGACGCGAGTGGTCGCCTCGAGCACGGTGACTTCCAGGCCCAGTGCCCGTAGCGAGGCGGCCGTCTCAAGTCCGATGTAGCCGCCCCCGACGATCGCCACCCGCCGCCCGGGGGCGGCGGACGTGCGGATCCTCTCGACGTCTGCGGCGGTACGAAGGTAATGGACCCCGGCGAGCTCGAACCCAGGAACGCGGAGCTGACGAGGGCGGGCTCCCGTGCACAGCGCGAGCTTGTCGTATGTCAGTGTGTCGCCGGTGCTCATAACGATGTGCCCAGCCGAGCGGTTGATCGCCTCCACGTGCGCGTCCAAAAGCTGGATGCGCTGCTTGGAGTAGAAGTCCGAACTGCGGATGGTGATCTCGTCGAGTGAGCATTTGCCGGCCAGGTAGGACTTCGACAGCGGAGGGCGTTGATATGGAGCTGCCGACTCCTCACCGATGAGGACGACCTCACCGCTCCAGCCTTCCTGGCGCAGACTCGCCGCGAGTTGGGCTCCGGCATGGCTGGCACCGATGATGAGGGCTCGCTGCGATGTCATGTGCCGGACTTGGGGGTCAGGCGCACCATCATCTTGCTGATACCCCTCACGAAGTTGGACTGCACGTACTCGGGTTCGCCGACGACCTCGATGTTCTCGAAGCGGGGGAGCAGCTCTTCCCAGAGAATTCGCAGCTGCATTTCGGCCAGTCGGTTGCCCATGCACCGGTGTACGCCGAACCCGAAGGCGATGTGGTTGCGGACGTTGGCCCGGTCGATGATGAAGTCATCGGGCCGCTCGAACACACGCTCGTCGCGGTTGCCTGAGGCGTACCACATCACGACCTTGTCACCCTTACGGATGAACTGACCGTTCAAGATAGTGTCAGTCTTGGCGATTCGGCGCATGTAGGCCAGCGGCGTTTGCCACCGGATTATCTCGGAGACCATGTTGGGGATCAGGTCAGGGTTGGACTTGAGCTTTTCGAACTGGTCTGGGAACCGGTTCAGCGCCAGAACGCCACCACTCATCGAGTTCCGCGTCGTATCGTTCCCTCCGACGATCAACAGAACAAGGTTGCCCATGAATTCCATTGGGCGGTCGATCAGATCTTTGGTGTTCTCGTTGCTCTGCAGCATGGTGATCAGATCGAAGCCGGGTTCTTCCCCAGCTGCTGTCCGAGCCTTCTTGTCGTACCACAGAGAACTCAAACCTCGCGCCATCTCGCGCATTCCGTCGAACGTCTCGTCGAGGTCCGCAGGACCACCGTTCGCTTCCTCGAACGAAGTTGCAATATCTGACCAATGAACGAGTTTGCGACGTTCCTCGTATGGGAAGTCCAAGAGCGTCGCGAGCATTCGAGCTGTCAGTTCGATCGAGACAGCCTGGACCCAATCGAACGGCTGATTCACCGGCAAGTCGTCTAGTACCTCGCGAACCCGAGACCGAATGAGCGTCTCCATCTCACGCAGGTTCTTAGGCGCGACCACCCCCTGCACAGCTGCTCGCTGCACGTCGTGGCGCGGTGGGTCCATCGCGATGAACATCTCGATATCGAGAAAGCGAGGCGGGGACCCGATCACTATCATCGGTTCGGCGGAGAAGACCTCATGGTTCTTATCGACCGCGACGATGTCTTCATGTCGGGTCACTGACCAGAACGGCCCGAACGCGCTGTTGGGCTGAAAGTGGACCGGAGCCTCGTTTCGCAGGCGCTCATAGTAGGACTGCCAGCGGCCTTGGCGATAGAGAAAGGGATTACTGAGGTCGATGTCGGCGAGCTCGACGTCCTCGACCGGAGGAATGGGACTCTCTACGAAGAGCTTCTTCCCATTCGTCTTTGTCACCCAGCGCCGAGTCCTGTCGTACAGATGGGCGCCTCGGATTTGAAGATCCATCGGAATGGCCGACCGGATTCTGTCCCCGACTTCTACATGATTGCTTGACACGACTCTTGATCCCTTCGTCGTTACATCTGGAACTCTGGCACCTGGACGACCAGGCCGTCCCAATCCGCGGACGCGGTCATCTGGCACGACAGTCGAGAGGTCGGCAGCCTTTCCGGGTTCATTGCGAGCATTTCCTCTTCACTTGCTCCCGAGAGGCCGACCTGTTCGGACCACTGCGGATCAACGATGACATGACACGTGCCGCACGCGGCTTCGCCTCCGCAGTCAGCGTCAATCCCGGGCACCGCGTTGTTGACGGCGATCCGCATGAGTGACTGCCCCTCCTCCAAGGGCACCACGTGCTTCTCTCCCTCATGTGAGACGAAGGTTACGACTGTCATCGCTGGCTCCTGCGTGGTTGTTCGGGTAATAGCTGCTCACAGTATTGCTACCAACGACGACTGCGGCTAGGTTGATTGAGGGCAGAAGCTTGTTAGTTTGGCTCAGAAGGCGGGGGCGATGAATCTTGATCGCGAGGGCGTGCCACCGCTCGTGTTCGCGCAGTTACTTGAGAGCCCAGTTCTGGAGCAAGACGCCGTTGCACGGTTTCGCGAGATCATGGATCGTGAGCGAAGCGACGTCGAGTCACTTCTCGCCATCAACGCCCAAGTTCCCCTGCGGTGGATCAGGGAAGCCTTGCCCGATCTCGACGTTGACCAAGCAACGACCCTCGGTTTGGCGTTCGCCCAGCATGCTCATCTGACGTCCTTCGGACCATTAAGCGTCCCACTAGTAAGCGCAGGTTCCGCAGGCGAGATATTGGATTTGCTTGCCTACCTGCCGCTAATAACCCCAGCCCTGAGTGCGCAGTTCTACGCAGGTGGATACGGAGTGTCTGTCGCGCTCAATGGGCAGACGGGCGATCGAGTCCTGGACTCCCTAGTGGTCACCTACTGTGGTGCGGTCCTGCTGAGGCTGCTGAATATACTCGTTGGCGATGCACCAGACATCACACTCTCACTGGGTTGGCCCGCTCCGGAAGGTCTGCCCATGGATCAGGATTGGTTAGCTGGTCGCCTGGTATTTGACGCTTCACTGTCCATTCTGCATTTTCCCGTTGACGCGGTCAATCACGTCTGCCGGTTCTCTGACCCCGTGGCGTATCGACTCGCTAGCGGTGACTTGCAGCGAAGGCTCGACGAGCGGAGTAAAAACTCCTCGTATTCGGACAAGGTGAGACGTCTGATAGAGAAGCGTCCCGCAGATTGTGGAAGTCAGTGGATTGCAGACGAACTCTCCATCTCTACGAGCACACTTAAGCGGCGCCTCTCTGAGGAAGGGATGACCTATCGCGGACTGCGCCAATCGATCATTCGTGAGTACGCGATTCTTCGTTTACTGGACGGATCTGTGTCCGCGAGCGAGATCGCCACGGACCTCGGTTACAGCGACCTCGCCAGCTTTTCACACGCTTTCAAGCACTGGACCGGCCACCCGCCGACGGGGTTCCGTCGTAGGTAGCGCTGCCTCTTGGTTGACTCGTACAGGGCAACTGGCGATGCACGGTGCCTTCCGCTTCGCCCGTTCTTTGGGCGTGGCGTTCAATATCTTCAGGCTCCGCCGACATCCTCGACGTATTCGGGCCTGGTGCTCGCGGCGGTGAGTTTGGCCTAAGCCCTCGAGTTTCTCTGTGACTGCAAAAAGTGTTCAACGTCGACCACGATGAACAGGGCAGTGGCAGTAATAACAGTGCGGCCCTCTGCATCCTCCATCGTGGACGTGAGGTCCAATTTTCGGCCCTCGCGAGACCGAACTGCGGCGCGCAGGATGTACGGGGTGTCGAGTAGTGCTGGCGCAAGATACTCGAGCTCGAGACGGCGCGTCACGGCGAGCTCGCCGACCGAATAGAGCAAGAAGCCGAAGAGGTCGTCAATCACGGTCGCTACCGCGCCGCCGTGTGCAATGCCGGGTGCCCCGACGTGGCGCTGGTCGAACTGGTGGTATGCGACGACGCCGTCTCCGTCACGCCGTACCGAGAGGAAGTGTCCATTCGGGTTCTCTGGTCCACAGCCAAGGCAGTTGGGGTGGTGGGGAGGGAGCTCGGAGGAACCGGATTCCATGCGCGTAAATGAGCGCACCCAGGTGTCGATATCGGTACCTATCGGCCCGCCGGCCTTGTCGCGAAATGTGTCCATTTCCAGATCTTCCTGTCGATGAAGTTGTGCTGGGTGTGACACCTCTGCTTATGGCGACGGAGATATCGCCGACACCCGCACGTCCGACCGTGACCCAACCTCGACCGGGACGTCCAAGGGGCCCTGAGGCCCGATGCGGGTGGCCTG
>OEIV010000841.1_pt1 | contig 15506 bp, 10 predicted proteins | sample 1539231 | NCBI WGS metagenome assembly OEIV01 (sample SAMN03794762, study PRJEB22550) | activated sludge metagenome | feature: wastewater treatment plant; material: activated sludge; isolation source: Wastewater treatment plant of a petroleum refinery complex | place: Argentina: Buenos Aires ...
TCTCGAACAGCAGCGCCGCCGTCTGCGTGCCGAAGCCGTCGATGTCCATCGCCCCACGGCTGACGAAGTACTCCACGCGCCGGATGAGTTGCGCCGGGCAGGCAGCGTTCTCGCAATAGAGCGCGACTTCGTCCGGCAACTGGACAACCGGCTGGCCGCAAACGGGGCAGGTCGTCGGCCGTTCGATGGGCCGCTCGTGCCCCTGACGGGCGTCGACGATTGGCCCGACGATGTAGGGGATGACGTCGCCCGCCCGCTTGACGACAACGCGGTCGCCGATGCGAATATCCTTGCGGGCGATCTCGTCGAAGTTGTGGAGGGTGGCCTTGCTGACCATCGTGCCGCCGATCTCGACCGGTTCCAGCACGGCATTGGGGGCCAGCACGCCGGTGCGGCCGACGTTGACCTGGAGATCGAGCAGCGTCGTCGTCTTCTCGCGCGCCGGAAACTTCATCGCCAATGCGCCGCGCGGGTCTTTGCCGGAGTAGCCCAGCCGCTCGGCCAACTCGCGGTCATCGACCTTGACCACAACGCCGTCCACCTCGTAGTTGATCCGGTTGCGCCGTTCCATCCACTCGCTGTGGACGGCCACGACCTCATCCAGGTTGGCGCAGTAGCGATTGTCGGGCGAGACCGGAAAGCCCAAGTCGCGCAGATAGGCCAGCCGCTCCCACTGTCGGGCAGGCAACTCGCCCCCCTCGATGGCCACCACGTCGTAGCAGTAGAGGCGCAACGGCCGTTCGGCAGTCTTGGCCGGGTCAAGTTGGCGCAGCGAGCCGGCGGCGGTGTTGCGCGGGTTCATGTAGACCGGCTCACCCGCGGCCAACCGTTCGGCGTTCAGCGCCTCGAACTTATCCAGTGGCAGAAACACCTCGCCGCGCACGGCCAGATAGGCTGGTGGCCGTATCGTTTGCTGCGGATCGACCGGAATGCGCTTGGGCACACCGCGCAACGTGCGCAAATTGGCCGTCACGTCCTCGCCCACTTCACCGTCACCGCGCGTCGCCCCCTGCACGAAACGGCCGTTGCGATAGGTCAACACGACGGTCAACCCGTCCAGCTTCGGCTCGACGACGTAGGCCAGATGAGTATCCGGCGGCAACAGACGGCCAAGACGCGCCCGCCAGGCGCGCAGCCCGTCGGCGTCGAAGGCGTTCATCAGGCTCAGGATGGGCGCGGGGTGGCGCACCTTGGCGAACGCGTCGGAGGGGGTCGCCCCGGCGCGCTGCGTGGGCGAATCGGCCGTCAGCAGTTCGGGCTGCGCCGTCTCCAATTCGACCAGCTCGCGATAGAGTGCGTCGTACTCGGCGTCGCTGATCACCGGCGCATCGAGGACGTGGTAGCGGTAGAGGTGGAAGTTGATCTCCTGGCGCAGCTGCTGAATGCGATCTTTTACATCCATAAATTTCATCTCAATACGGGGCCAGAGGAACACAGAGGGTCACAGAGAAACACAGAGTTACACAGAGCATAAGCAGAACTCTTTCCTCCGTGTAACTCTGTGCGCCTCCGTGTAACTCTGTGTTCCTCTTCATTCTTGCACTAGGGCGCGGCGGCGGGGGCCAGGAAGTCGCCGGCCACCCACCCCTCAGTGCCGTCGGGCAGACGGACACGCCACCACTGATACGCCCCACCGGGCGTTGGCCCTTCGATGACCAGGACGGATGAGTTCTCGCCGGCTACGGTGACCAGGACGTTACTCGTGCTGGGGCCATTGCGGACGGTCACGCCGACGCCCCCTGTCTCGACGACAGTGGCGTAGTAGCCGGCCGTCACCTCCGGCGGCGCCACGGACACGTCAGGCGTGGGCACAGTTGTGGAAGTGGGCGCGACGGTCGGTGCGGGCACAAAGACAGCTACGGTCGCCGTCGGCACAGGCGGGGCCGTCAGGCGGATGATGGTCGGCGCGACCTCGGCCGACGGTTCGTCCGGGACGCGGGTCAGGAAGGCGGCCAGCGCCCATAGGACGACGGCCAGGCCGATGACGGTCACCAGCGTCCCCAGACCCAGCCACAGCCAGGGTGTCGCCCGGCGCGACTCGGCCGGCGAGGGTCGCTGGGGGGGTGTTGATCTTAGCATAGGTTATTCGTCGCCCGTGTTAGGAGCGACGGCCTCCGCAAGTAACATCGTGACGTCGTCGAACGCCGCCGCGTTGCCGCGCCAGGCGTTCACGTCTTGGGCCAGCCGGTCGAGCGTCTCCGTGCCGTGGCCGGCAACGCTCTGAAAGACGCTCTGCAGCCGTTCAAGCCCATACCGCTCGTCCGCCTCGTTATGCGCGTCGGTAACGCCGTCACTGAAGAGGAGCAGCGAGTCGCCGGGCTGCAACGTCACCACTTCTTCGCGCAACTCCAGCTCGGGCAACATGCCCAGGAAGCGGCCGTCGCCGGGCAGAGAGACGGGCGCCTGGTTGGGGCGCAGCAGCAGCGGCCGATCCTGAGCCGCCCGCACGTAGGTCAGGCGGCCGCTCGGCCGGTGGAGCACGCCATAAAAGGCGGTGACGAAAGCGTCCATGCTGTAGCCGTCCTCCCCGCCGCCGACGGTCATCAGACCCCGATGGACGGCCAGGGTGACCTCAGCCGGCGATAACGAGCGTTGCGCCTCCTGCATGAATAGCGTCCGCGTGACGGCCATCAGCAGCGCGGCGTACATGCCCTTGTCGGCTACGTCGGCGATGAGCAGGCCGACATGCTCATCATCGAGCGGCTGCACGCCAAACAGGTCGCCGCCGACGTGGCGCGCTGGGGCCAGATAGGCGGCAAAGAAGTAGTCGTCATAGCGCGGTAAGACGGCCGGCAACAGACTGCGCTGCATCTCGGCCGCCAGCTCCATCTCCCGCTCCAACCGCTCCTTTTCCACCAGCTCAGCCTGGGCCGCCTTCAAACTGTGGTACGCCTCTTGTAACAGGGCGTTCTTCGTTCGCAGATCGTGAATGGCCAACTGGTCGATCGTGCGCAGGTTGGACAGAACGCGCCGGGTGATGTGCAGGGCCAGGTCGGGGTCCTGGCGCAACAACTGTTTGAACTGCTCGGCCGTCAACTCCAGCACGCGCATCTCCGTCAGCGTCGTGATCGTTGCCAGACGCGGGCTGTCGTCCAGCAGGGCCATCTCGCCGAAGATCTGCCGCGGGCCGAGCACGTTGAGCAACTGCTCCGTGCCGTCCTCCAGCCGACGCCAGACGGCGGCGCGGCCGTCCTCGATGACGTAGAAGGTATGCTCCGTCTCCCCCTGGTGGGTCAGTTGGGTTTCCGGCGGATAGGTGTGCGGGGCGGCAACAGCGCGCAGGCTGGCCAGTATCTGGGCATCCAATTGGCCAGCGGTCGTTGGCACTGAATCGATCATTGGGCACGCTCGCTGCCGGATACGCTCGGCGGGTCGTTCTTGGCGGCGATGAAGCTCAGGAAGTCAGCCAGCGGCCAGGTGTTGACCACATCGCCGACCGTGGCCCAGCCGCGTTGCGCCGTGGCCACGCCGTAACCCCGATTATCGAACTCGCCCGGTCGGTGGGCGTCGGTGTTAATAGCGATCCGCACGCCAAGCTCAACGGCCCGCCGGACGTGGCTATCGCGCAGGTCGAGCCGCGCCGGGTGGGCGTTGATCTCCAGAATCGTCCCCGTCTCGGCCGCCGCGGCCAGCACGGCGTCCATGTCCAGGTCGGCCCCGGCCCGGTCGGGCAGCAGCCGTCCGGTCGGATGAGCGATCATGTCAACGTGCGGGTTGCGGATGGCGTTCAGCAAGCGCGTCGTAACCTGTTCGCGCGGCTGGCTGAGGGCTGTGTGCAGGCTGGCGATCACAAAGTCGAGTTCGGCCAGCACCTCATCGGGGTAGTCCAACGTGCCGTCGGCGCGAATCTCCATCTCCGTGCCGTGGAGCACGTGGAAGTCGGGGCCAAGCGCCTCATTGGCGGCGCGCACTTCGGCCGCCTGCTGCCGCAAGCGCTCCACCGACAGACCATTGGCCACGCCCAGGCTGACCGAGTGGTCGGTGATGGCCACGGCCTGCAAGCCGGCGTCGCGCGCCGCCCGGGCCATCTCCAGCACGCTCAGCGTGCCGTCGGACCAGTGGGTGTGCATGTGCAGGTCCGTGCGGATGTCGTCGAGTTGAACAAGCGACGGCAGCTTGCCGGCCAGTGCCGCCTCGATCTCGCCGCGATCCTCGCGCAGACAGGGCGGGATGAACGGCAGGCCGAGACGAGCGTAGACCTCTTCTTCCGTTGCGCATAGAATCTCCGGCCCGCCGTTGAGCGGCGTGAAGGCGTGCTCATTCAGGCTCAGACCCTTTTTGAGGGCCATCTCGCGCAGCTTGACGTTGTGGGCCTGGCTGCCGGTAAAGTAGTTGAGCAGCGTGCCCCAGCGCGCGGCGGGCAGCACGCGCAGATCGACGCCCAGCCCGTTGAGCAGCACGACGTTGGTCTTGGTCGGCCCGCGCCCGACCACCGATTCGACGTTCTCCAGGGCGGCAAAGCGATCCATGACCGCGGCAGTGTCGTCGGAGGCCACCAGCAGGTCGATGTCGCCGATAGTATCGCGCATCCGGCGCAGCGAACCGCCAACAGCCGCCGCCGTGACGCCCGGCAGCTTGGCCAACTCGTCGAGCATCATCTGGGCGATGGGCCAGGCTACGCCGAGCGAGATGCGCGTGTCGCCGTGGCGGGCCAGGGCCTCGATACCGGCCAGAATCTTCGCCTCCGACTTGGCCCCCATGCCCGGCAGGTCGCGCAGCTTGCCGGCGCGGGCGGCCGTCGTCAGTTCGTCAAGTGTCGTAATCTTCAACGTCTCGTAGATCTGCTTGACGCGCTTTGGCCCCAACCCTTCGACGCGCAACATGTCGACCAGGCCCGGCGGAATCTCCTGCGCCAGCTTGTCGTAAAACGCCAGGCGGCCGGTGGTCAACATCTCCTCGATCTTGGCCGCCAGTGTGTCGCCGATGCCGGGAATCTCGGTCAGCTTACCCTCGGCAAAGATGACGTTCACGTCGCGGCCGAGAGCGTCGATGCTCTCCGCTGCCTTACGATAGGCCAGGATGCGGTGGATTTGGTCGCCGCGGATGGCGAGCATGTCGGCTACAAGGCTAAACAGTTCGACGACCTCGCGGTTTCTCATACGCTCCATTATAACGCGAATCGCCGCAGCAGGCTTTGGCTGCTGCGGCGATCATTGCGGGGAGCGGGTTGAGTTGCTAGACCGCGGCCAGCACTTCATCAAGCCGGCGGGGCATGCCCTGGGCCACATAGCGCTGATAACGGCCCACGAAGGGCGTGGGATGGCGCTGCAATACGCCTTCGGCATCGAAGGCGGAGTCCCACAGACCCAGGTGCAGCAGGTAGTCGGCCAGCGGCGCGCTGCCCAGGCGATACTTCCAGTCGATCATGGTCAGCGCCGGGAACCAGGTGTAGCCCAGCACGGGAATGTGCTCGCTACGCACATCGGCCACGGCGGCAATCGTCTCGTCCATCCATTGAACCCGGTCGACCAAATCGTCGCGCGCGCTCGTCTCGGTCACCATCATCGGTAGCTGGTAGCGCTGCCACGCGTCGCGCAACACGTCGGCCAAATGATGGCCGCTTAGCTTACCCTGCGAGCGTCGCCTGGCCCCCACGACCTCGCCGCCCGACCAGGGATAGAGGTTTACGCCCAGGATGTCCACCTGGCCGGGCCGCTCGCGTAGCTCGCGCAGCTCCGCCTCGGTGGCCCCATTGCGCCGCAGGTAGCCCCAGAGCCGGTGCGACTCATTAACGCGCCCGGTGAACAGATCCATGGGGAGGTAAGTGTGGGCCATCCGGCGTTCGACTTCCAGCCGTAATGCTTCGTTGGCGGCCCAGTGCCAACCCAACGCCTCGACCTGGACAAAGACGGCATCGGGGTCGGCGGCGAGCACGGCGGCCGTGGTGCGTGTCATGCCGCGCACGAGGGGCAACAGGACGGCAATATACCCCCTTTCGCCCTGTAAGTAAGGCGGCCACTCCCCCTGTCGACCACAGCGATCGGCATTGACCGACGGCTCATTGAGAGGGGTGTAGTAGCGCACCAGGTTGCCGTAACGCTCGGCGACGGCGTGGCCGTATTCGGCCACATAGGTGGGATAGTCAGGGTGGAGGAATGAGTTCTCCAGCCACTCCGGCGTGCCATAGTGCATCAGGTCGACGATGGGCTGGATGCCGCGCTTGTTGACCATATAATCCAGCACGTCGTCAATCCAGTCCCACTCGAAGAAGCCGGGGTGAGGATTCACGCGATACCAGGGGATGCCCCAGCGGATGTGGGAGACACCCAGCTCAGCCACACGGTCGATGTCGGCCTGCCACAAGCGGTAGTGTTGGGTTAGTTCGTACTCATCCAAGGCTCTTAGCCCGGGGCGTTCCTGAGGGATAAACGTGTTTTCGATGCCGGTAGCCCAGAAGAAGGGGGGGATGGTGTCCACGATGACTCTCTCGTTGCTCCATTAATGATTGAAGTTCGCAGCGGATTGATGGCGGTCACACGCGCCATATCGAACGCAGCCTGGCGGGCAATCAGCCTAATGGGGCCGGCAGCCGCGGCTACAGCGACGGTACCAAGGAGATGCTGCTCCCAATGGATGGTTAGGTGGCCGTCCTCCTTACGAAAGCGAAACTGATTGTCGGTCAGGGCGTCGAAGCCGGACGGCAGCGGCCACGCCTGGCTCGCCTCTCCGCCGCGCCATTGGGCCACCCAGCGACCGCCGTCCGCGGCCACGCTCAGCAGTGGGCCTTCGCCATCGGCCGCCAACGCCGGGGCGATGCCATAGCTGCCGCCTCTATCGACCAGGCGCGCGTTAACCACTAGCTCATAGTTATCCAATGCCGGCTCACGTCGCAACCGCCCCTGGCCCGGCCCGGCAAAGACCAGTTGCCGGTCGTGAACGGCCCAGCCGGCTCCCTCCTCGACAACCCACTCACCCCCGACGGGGCCGTCGGGCCGGTCGAAGCTATCTTCCCAACCCACGGTCAGGGCAAAGCCGGCGAATGCCGCCGGCACTCCCTCGGCCTGCAGGGCGATGGCCGTGGGTACGTCGTCCAGAAGCCGACGGATGATGGGCCGCTCGTCCAGGCGGATGACGACGTGGCGGCCGTCGACCTCGATACCCAACAGGTGGAAGACATCGAAGCGAAAGCCGGTCGGCAGGGCCAGGGATTCAGCCCTTCCATCGGGCCAGACCAACGCGCCGCTCGGCCGCCACGGCGACAACTCGACGCGCAGCAGATCTATCTCCCCTACGCGCAGGGTCAGCCCATAGCAGCCGGCTCCATCTCCCACAGCGCGGGCGCTGACTTGGGCCAGGAAGGGAAGCGGGCCGACCTCATGTATCAGGCTACACGTCAGACCGTCGTCGGGGTCAACCTGGACAGCGCCTCCGGTCACTCGGCACGCGCCACCCGCCACCCGCCACTCCGCCCTCAACTCCGGCTCGTCAAACCAATCGGCAAACGTAGGCGGCAAGGGCGCCGGCTGAGGCGTGTGGCTGGGGCCGAGGACGAACAGTCGTTGTCCGGCCCAGTCGAGCGGGTCAATGGCCAGTTGGCGGCCGTCGCCCGCGCCCCAGCGGTGGTAGACGCAGTACAACTGCCGGTTGTCCGGCCCGCGCACGACCGAGTTGTGGCCGGGGCCGATGACCTGGCCGGGCACGGTGCGCAACACGGGCAAGACGCTCTCGCCGTCGCACGCCTGTTGCCACTCATCGGGCGCGTCCAGGCTGGGCGCAGTCGCATAACCCACGCCATAGCTGGGGTTTTGCCAGTTGCCGCCGCTGCACATCTGGTAGAAAAGCCCCTTGCGCGCCAGCACAAAGGGTCCTTCGATGGTGTGCCAGCGCACGCCCCCCTTCTCTGCCCGTTGAGGGTCATAGATTTGCCAGTCGTAGCGGGCACGGCTGACCGGACGCGGGCGGCCGGCCAGCGTGAACAGATCGACCATCTCGTCGACGGCCGTCCCTGTGCCCACGCGCCCGTGTTCCAGGTAGTCGGTGGCATAGAACAGGTAGCGGCGTCCGTCGGAGGCGGTGAAAACGTGGGCGTCGATGGCAAACGGCTCCTGGGTCAGGCGTCGGCCGCTGTCGATAAAGGGGCCGGCCGGGTTTTCGGCCACGGCCACCCGAATGTGCATCGTCGCCTCGTTACCCACGCTGTAGTAGAGGTAGAAGAGGCCGTTTTCGACGGTGACTTCCGGGGCCCAGTAGCAGCTAAAGTCGCCCGGCAGGGGCGTCATGGCGCTGCCGACGGGCTGCCAGTTGACCAGGTCACGCGAGCGCAGAATGCCGAATGCATCGCCGTCGGGCCGCAGTCCGGAGCAGTAGGCCCAATACTCACCGCTGGCCTTGAGCACGAACGGATCGGGAAAATCGTGGGGGAAAACGGGATTCAGATAGCGAGGCGTATCCATCTAGTCCGTTACAAGCTACAGGATAGTACCGGCTCGGAGGCGCAGCTCCCAGCCGATAGTTGCATTATACAACAAACGGCGGAAATGACTAGGGGGTGGGCTGAAGTTCGGTAGTTGGGCCTAGGACGCGCGGCACGTCCCCTTCCCAAACTAAGCGATCCAGCCACATGTAGCGGGCACTGCCGCGCGACCCGCCTGATGTCACTTGCCAGGCGTGGTAGGCCATCCACGGCTCACCGTCGTCATCGAGGATGATCGTCTGGTGGCCGGGGCCGATGACCGGCTCCCCCCCTTCGAGGACGCTACTGAGGACGGGGTTCTCCGGTCCATCTTCGCACGGCCCGGCGGCCGTCTCACACTGCGCATAACCTACCGCATAGGCCAGACCGGCGTAGTCGTTGGCCGAGAAGAAGAGCGTATAGCGGCCATCTTGCAGCCACATCGTCGGCGCTTCGACGACGCGCCCTTCCCAGGCGCGGTCGTTGCGCACCAGCCGCGTCGGTTCGCCCACGAGCGACAGCCCATCGGGACTCATCTCCTGCACATAGATGTAGGTTGCCATGTTGCAGCAGTTGCCGTCGTTCTTCCAATATAGGTAGAGCGTGCCGTCGGCGTCGCGGAAGGGACTGGCGTCAATGGAGCCGCCCTCCTGCGTCTGACAGACAAAGGGGGCGTCGCGGGTGTCCTTAAACTTGCCTTCGGGTTTGTCGCTGACGGCCAGGCCGATGCATTGCTTGTCGGCCGCCTTGTCGCGCGCGGTGTAGTACAGGTTATAGCGGCCGTCGATCTCGATGACTTCGGGTGCCCACACGTAGCTGCCGCCCAGTTGGGCCCAGGAGGGCAGCGAAGGCATGGCATCAGCCATGTACTCCCAATTGACAAGATCGGTCGAGACGGCCAGGGGCACGTTGCGGCTGGCGGCGTTGGTTGAATAGGCGTAGTACGTGTCGCCGACGCGGATGATCCCGGGGTCGGGAAAGTCGCGGCGGATGACTGCGTTTTCAAACTGCTCCCCTTCGGCGGTGGAGGAGGGCGCGGCGGCCGCGGTCGGCTCGGTCGGGGCCTCGGTGGCCGCGCCGTCTTCCGACGCGGCCTGACAGCCGGACACGAGCAGCAGCGCCAATCCGATCAGGAGAACGATGACGACCGGCTTTTTCATTCCCTACCCCTTCAGGCCCGTTGTCTGGACGCTCTCGACAATGTACCGCTGGAGCAGGATGTATAGCAGCAAGATAGGGATGGCAGTGATCGCCGCGCCGGCCATCATCTGCCCATATTCAGAGGTGTAGGCCCCCTGCAACGTGCGCAGCCCCGGCGGCAGCGTCAACAACTGGCGATCCTTCAGGATCAGCAGCGGCCAAAGGAAGTCATTCCACGCCCCCAGGAAAGTGATGATGCCCAGCGTCGCCAGCGCGGGCTTGGCCAAGGGCAGCGCAATCTGGCTGAAGGTCTGGAATTGCGTCGCCCCGTCGATCTGGGCCGCCTCCTCCAACTCGCGCGGCAGCGATTCGAAGAACTGGCGCATGAAAAAGACGCCAAAGACGCCCGCCAGGGCGGGCGTGATGACGCCCAGATAGTTGTTCAACCAGCCGAACCGGGCCACGGTCAGGAAGTTGGGAATGAGAAACATGACGCCCGGCAGGAAAAGCGTGGCCAGCAAGAGGGCGAACAGGGCATTACGGCCGCGGAACTGCATGCGCGCATAGGCGTAGGCGGCCAGCGAGTCCACGACCAGCACCAGCAACGTGATCGTGCCGGAGAGCAACAGGCTGTTGACAAACCAGCGCACGATGGGCAGCGTATCGTTGCTGAGAATGCTCTGGTAGTTCTCCCAGGTGAAGGTCTTGGGAATCCAGTGAACCTCCGGCAAGAACCACTGCGACTTCGGCTTGAAGGAGGTGGACAGCATCCACAACAGGGGAACCAGCACGAGTACGCCAATGAATATCAACAGGATCAGCAGCAGGACGTTGTTGATGAGCTTGCGCCGCCGCATGCCGCCACCCTGGGCAGACGGTTGTGTGATAGCCATTCTGTTTCTCCCGTATTAAAGCGGTTCGACGCTAATCGCGCGTCCGGAAAAGGCGGAAGTTGGTATAGGAAAAGACGATCATGATCGTGGCCACAATGAACGACATCGCCGCCGCCATGCCCAGTTGGTTGCGCTCGAACCCCTCGCGGTAGATGCGCAGCATTACCGGCTCGGTTGACCCGCCGCCGGTAGCCTGGGCCGGGCCGCCGTTGGTCATGAAAAAGGGCTGGGCAAACAGGTTGAAGGAGGCGATGATCGTGATGATGATCACGAACACCAGCACCGGTCGCAGGATGGGCAGCGTGATGGACACAAACTGCCGCCAACTGGTGGCCCCATCGAGGGAAGCCGACTCGTACAAATGGCGGGGAATGTCCTGTAGCGCGGCCAGCAGGATGATCATGTTGAAGCCGACCGTCCACCAGATGGTCATGGCGACGATGGCGATCCAGGCCCAAGGTAGCGTCGACAGCCAGCGCGGCGGCGTGATGCCCAACCGCACCAGGTAGAAGTTGACCAGGCCGCCCTGGCTTTGGAAGATCCAAAACCCCAAGAGGCCAACGACCGCCGCCGAAAGCACCCACGGCGAGAAGTAAAGCCCGCGGAAGAAGTTGCGCCCCGGCACGCGGGTATTGAGCAGCACAGCCAACAGCAGCGGAATGATAATCAGCGGAGGAACGCTATACAGGACGAACTTCAAGGTATTGCCCAGCGCGTTCCAGAAAGCAGAGAACTGGACACTGTCGGGCGAGAACAACTTGACATAGTTTTCAAACAGGACGAACTGCTGCGCCTCCGGTCTCAGGAAGTCGAACCGGAAGAAACTGATGTACAGGCCATAGAAAAAGGGATAGGCTACAAAGATGAGGAAAAACAACAGGTGAGGGGCAATAAACAGATAAGGGATGAGTTTGCTGCCGGTGCGTTTCTTGTAACGCTGCTCAACCTGTTCGGCCGCGCCGGTTACTGCTGCCATGAGACTCCTCCTGCCCGATTATGAGTCGATGGGCCAAGAATTGCCAGGACACGCGTCGCTTGTCACCCGGCGCCGCGTGCTATCCATTATCAACACCCTGATTACGAGAGAGGCAAGCCCACAACGGGCTTGCCTCTCTGTGAGAATGACTAGCTAACCGCTCTAGCCCCCGGGAGCATCGCCATAGTTATCGCGATTCTCCGTCAGAATCTGGTTGGCGCGGGTGGCGGCGTCGTCCAGCGCGGCCTGCACGTCGGTGGCCGTGCCGGCCATCAGCGCCGCAACCGCTTCATCCAGCGGCGCGTAGGCATCGGTAATGCCCGGCACCGACGGCGGGAAGAAGACGTGGTCAGCCGAACCGGCGGCGATGGACGCCTGCGGGTCGATGGCCATGAACTCTTCCGACGCGCGTACCGAAGCGCTGGCGGGCAACTGGCCGGCCTGGGCCCAGGTGACCGAGTTGTCCAGCAGGTAGCGGATGAACTCGCCGGCAGCGGCGTCCTTGCACGGGTCAGGCTCGGCCTGCGTCGGCAAGGTGAGCTGGTGCGAACCGCCCCAGACCGCGGGCTGCGTGCCGATCTGCGGCACGGCCGTGGCCTGGCCGTCGAACTCCACACCCTCGCCGGTGACGTTGGTCGTTTGCCAGATGCCGTTCCAGATCATGCCGACCGTGCCGCCCTTGAAGGCGTTCAGTTCAGCATCGACTTCCAGGTTCGGCTGCGACCACTGGCTCTGAGCATCCAGAAGCCACTGCATCGCCTGCATGCCCGCCTCACTGTTCCACGCCGCCTCGGTGCCGTCCTCATTGAAGGACGTGCCGCCGTACTGGTAGAGCAGCATCTCGAAGATCTGGCGGATGGGGAAGCCGGAGGTGATCATGAAGCCGTTGTTCGTGCCATCGCTCAGCGCTCCGGCCATTTCGGCGAACTCCTCACCCGTGGTCGGCGCGCTGTCAAAGCCGGCGGCGCTCAGCAGATCGGCGTTGTAGAACATCGTCATCGGGTGGATGTCCAGGGGGATGGAGTAGCGCTGCCCGGCCACTTCACCGGCGTTCCAGACGTCGGCCGGGAAGTCGGCCGCGTCGATACCCGCGCCGGTTACGACCTCATCAATGGGGCGCAACACGTTGCGGAAGGCCTGCGTCGCCACCTGGTCGGCATGGACAATCGCCACGTCGGGCAGGGTGTTGGAGGCGGCGGCCGTACCCAGTTGCGTGTAATACTCGCTCTGGGTGGTCATGACGACGTTGACGTTTTCCTGGGAGGCATTGAAGGCGTCGACGATCTCGCCCATGAACGGCCCATCAGGACCGGTGAAGGGGTTCCAGTACTGCAACTCGACCTGGCCACATTCGGCTCCGGCGACAGGTACCTCGCCTACTGTTTCCTCGCCCACCGTCTCCGCGCCCGTCGTCTCCTCGCCCGTTGCGCCGCCGGTGTCGGCTGTCGCCTCGGGTTCGGTCGTCGCGTCTGTGCCGCCACAAGCGACCAGCACCAGGTTGCCCATTAGGCATAGGACAAAGAGTAACCAAAAGCTCTTCCTTCTCATGTGGGACTTCTCCTTATGAACCTTGTACGATAGATCTCATATTTCGAGACAGAGATGCCTCTTAGAGGATGCACACTAGCGTAATGCGGACGACACCACCTCCTCGGCTCCAGTCGGCGATGAACCCAGATGATATCCGCCGCCACGATTATGTCAAAAACATGGTAGCAGTGGCGCTCGATACTTGTCAATGGCTTTTTGGCGCATTAGACTCTACCCTGCTCCACCGTGATGACAGCGCTTTTAAGGTTTGCCCTTGTCTTTTATTCTGCCAATGCTATGCTATGAACCCTTAAAGGCCATTGGCGGCCTATAGTCATGCAAGGAGAGAAAGAGATGAAGAAGAATCGTATGTTGTTGTTGTTAGGGTTGCTTCTTATTGCCAGCCTGGTCCTCACCGCCTGTACGGCGACGAGTGGCGACATCCAGGGCGCGATTGAAGCAGCGGCCACCCAGGTCGGCCCGACGGTCGAGGCAGCAGTCGAGGAGCTCGCGCCGACCCTCGAAGCCGCGGCGACCCAGTTGGCGCCAACAGTCGAAGCGGCGGTCGAAGAGATTGCCCCCACAGTTGAGGCCGCGGCGACCGCCATGGCCGAAGAGCCTGCCGAAGAAGCGACCGGCGACCTGATGGTCGTCTCGGCCGAATGCGACGCCGAAGGGTACACCGGTCTGTTCCAGGAGATCGCGGCCATCGATCCGCTGACCGTGCAGTTCTCCATGTGCGCGCCCGACCCGGCCTTCCCGTCGAAGGCGGCCTTCACGTCGTTCGCCATCCAGCCCTCGGAGTACCTCGAGTCCACCGGCGGCACCGGCGACCTGCTGGAGAAGCCCATCGGCACCGGCCCCTACATGGTCGAGAACTGGAGCCGCGGCGAAGAGCTGGTCTACACCAAGAACCCCAACTATTGGGGGGACGCAGCTTTCGCCGACACGCTCGTCTTCCGTTGGCAGACCGAGTCGGCGGCGCGCCTGCTGGAACTCCAGACCGGCGCGGTAGACGGTATCGACAACCCGGCCCCGGATGACTTCGAGACCATCGCCGGCGACGCCAACCTGCAACTGCTGGAGCGTCCGGCCCTCAACATCTTCTACGTCGGTATGAACAATACCTTCGCCCCGTTCGACGATGTTCTCGTCCGCCAGGCGATCGCCATGGGCATCGACCGGCAGCGCATCGTCGACAACTTCTACCCGGCCGGCTCTGAGGTCGCATCGCACTTCACCCCGTGCTCCATCCCCAACGGTTGCGCCGGCGAGTCGTGGTACGAGTTCGATGTCGAGGCCGCCCGCGCCCTGCTGGAAGAAGCGGGTCTCGGTGACGGCTTTGAGACGACCATCACCTATCGTGACGTTGTTCGCGGCTATCTGCCCGACCCCAACATCGTCGCCCAGGACATTCAGGCCCAGTTGCTGGAGAACCTGAACATCACGGCCGAGATCGTGGTCATGGAGTCCGGCGCGTTCCTCGAAGCGGCCGACGCCGGCGCGATCGAGGGGCTGCACCTGTTGGGCTGGGGCGCTGACTACCCCGACATGACCAACTTCGTCGACTACCACTTCGGCGCCGGTTCGTCGGCCCAGTTCGGCGACCAGTTCGACGAGTTGACCACAGTGTTGGCCGAGGCTGCCTCGCTGGCCAGCGACGACGACCGTGCCCCGCTCTATGAGCAGGCCAATAACCTGATCCGCGACCTGGTGCCGATGGTTCCCGTGGCCCACGGCGGTTCCGGCGTGGCCTATCTGGCTTCGGTCACCGAGGCGCACGTCAGCCCGCTGGGCAACGAGTCCTTCGCCAAGATGAACCCGGGCAAGGACACCTTCGTCTGGATGCAGAACGCTGAGCCGATCAGCCTCTACTGCGCCGACGAGACCGACGGCGAGTCGCTGCGCGCTTGCGAGCAGACGACTGAAGCGCTGCTGGCCTATGAGGTTGGCGGCACGGCCGTTGAGCCGTCGCTGGCCACGGCCTGCACGCCCAACGAAGACCTGACCGTCTGGACTTGCACCCTGCGCGAAGGCGTCACCTTCCACGACGGGTCGGCCCTGGACGCCAATGACGTCGTCATGTCCTACGTCGTGCAGTGGGATGCTTCCCATCCGCTCCACGTCGGCAACACCGGCGCGTTCTCTTACTTCTCGGCGCTGTGGGGTGGCTTCCTGAACGCCCCGCCGGCCGAAGGGTAGGCCCCGCCGGCACGCAAGCGTGAGCTTGCTTTCTAACTGATCGTTGCAGGCGGGATGGATGGCCGCGTCCTCTATCCCGCCTGCCCTTTTCGACCGAGGGCAAACATGACCCAATACACTATCCGCCGGCTGTTGGCGGCTATCCCAGTGGTCATCGGTGTTTTAATCGTCACCTTCGCCCTGGCCCGCGCCATTCCCGGCGAGCCTTGCACCGCCATGTTCGGCGAAAAGGCCACGCCCGAAGTGTGCGCCGTCTTCAACGCCGAAAAGGGACTGGATAAACCGCTGTCGACGCAGTTCCTCATCTTTGCCCGCGATATGCTGCGCGGCGACTTCGGCGACTCCATCCGCTTCAAGCGGCCGGTCATGCAAA
>OEIV010000842.1_pt1 | contig 15504 bp, 13 predicted proteins | sample 1539231 | NCBI WGS metagenome assembly OEIV01 (sample SAMN03794762, study PRJEB22550) | activated sludge metagenome | feature: wastewater treatment plant; material: activated sludge; isolation source: Wastewater treatment plant of a petroleum refinery complex | place: Argentina: Buenos Aires ...
TGATTTCATTTTTCCTGAAGGGAAGATTAAAGCCCGAAAGTACCAATCCCATCACCAGAACATTGGAGAGAATTTACACACCAATTCTGAATTGGTGTTTGAAATGGCGCAAAACAACTATTGGCATCAACATCGTTGCGTTAACGGTTGGCGTTATCATGATGACCCGTTTGGGATCTGAATTTATGCCACCATTGGATGAAGGCTCTTTATTATTTATGCCTGTTACATTGCCGGATGTTTCCAATTCAGAAGCAAAAAGACTCTTACAGGTGCAGGACAAAATCATCAGAACTGTTCCGGAAGTAGAGCATGTATTAGGCAAAGCGGGAAGAGCTAATACTGCAACGGATAATTCTCCCATCAGTATGATTGAAACCATCATTTTGTTGAAACCAAAAGCTGAATGGCGGGATGACATGACTAAAGACGGTATCATTAATGAACTCAATTCAAAATTACAAATACCCGGCGTTACCAACGGTTGGACTCAGCCAATCATCAATCGTATCAATATGCTTTCAACAGGTATCCGTACTGATGTAGGGCTGAAAGTATATGGACAAAACCTTGACAGCATTTATGTTTTCGCACAAACCATAAAAAAACAATTAGAAGGCATTGATGGTGTAAAAGATTTGTATGTAGAACCTATTACTGGCGGAAAGTATGTTGACATCGGAATAAAGAAAGATGAAATAGGAAGATATGGGTTGAGTGTAGATGATGTGAATCTGACTATTGAAAGTGCATTAGGGGGAATGAAACTTACCACGACGATTGAAGGCCGTCAGCGGTTTTCTGTAAACGCAAGGTATGGCCAGGATTTCCGTAATAATCTTGCATCATTAAAACGATTGCAGGTGCAGACAATGAACTTTGGTCCTGTTCCCCTGGAAGCAGTAGCAGATATAAAACTCAGTGATGGCCCGCCGATGATAAATTCAGAAAATGCAATGCTGAGAGGTACGGTTTTGTTTAATGTCAGAGAAAGAGATTTGGGAAGTACTGTGAAAGAAGCACAAGAGCGGTTAAACCAGATGATAACAAAACTTCCCAAAGGTTATTTCCTGGAATGGAGCGGCCAATGGGAAAACCAGATAAGAGCAAACCAGACATTAAAGATGATACTGCCGATAGTACTTGTTATCATCTTTATGGTACTATACTTTACTTACCATTCTTTCAAAGAAGCATTTGTAACCATGTTAACTGTTCCTTTTGCATTGATTGGAGGTGTATTCATGGTTTATTTCTATGGAATCAATTTATCAGTTGCAGTTGCGGTTGGGTTTATTGCATTGTTTGGAATGGCAATAGAAACAGCGATGCTTATGACTATTTATCTGAATGAAGCCATGCAAAAAATGGTAGCAAAACATGGTAATTCAAAGGCAACATTAACTCCGGCTATCATCAGGGAATTTGTAATTGAAGGTTCAGCTAAAAGATTGCGGCCAAAACTGATGACTGTTTCTGTCGGACTTTTTGGTTTGATACCCATTCTTTGGGCAACCGGGGTAGGCAGCGATATTATGCGGCCAATTACTATTCCATTGATTGGTGGAACCATTACTTCAACCATTTATGTATTACTGATTACGCCGGTAATATTTGAAATGATAAAAGAAAGAGAATTAAAACGTAAAGGTAAAATTGAATTGATAGATGTTAAAGAATAAGCAACTCCTGAAGAAGTTTTGAGAAAGTTATGGGGTGACGGAATTGATGAACATAAAATATTGAAACATGAAAAAACAAAATGGAATAATTGGTGCCGGAATAATAACGGCAATTACCGCATCATTATGTTGCATTACACCTGTACTGGCTTTGCTGGCTGGTGCCAGTGGAATCGCCGCTTCTTTTTCCTGGCTGGAGCCATTACGGCCATACTTAATAGGTATCACCATTCTCACTATTGGTTTTGCATGGTATCAAAACCTTAGAGCTGCAAAAAAAAGCAATTGCAGTTGTGAAACAACCGAAAAGAAAAAGTTCATTCATACGAAACCATTTCTTGCAATAGTAACTGTATTTGCAATCGTTATGTTGACCTTCCCTTACTATTCAAAATTCTTTTACCCTCAAACTACAAATGAGTCAGTGATTCCTGCTGATGAAGTTCTTAAAATTGCGGAAGTAAAAATAAAAGGAATGACCTGTGCCGCCTGCGAGGAACATGTAAATTTTGAAGTAACCCAATTGCCCGGTATTATATCATCAGAAGTATCTTATGCGAACAGAAATGCTATAATAAAGTTTGATACAACGATAACAAATATCAATGTTATTGAATTGGCGGTTAATAAAACAGGATATAAAGTCACAGATGTAAAACTTAAATAAAATGGAAGTTTTCTTAAAATCAACCATAACCTGCCCACAATGTGGCTTTCAGAAAAAGGAAAATATGCCGGTGGATGCCTGTCAATATTTTTATACCTGCGAACAATGCAAAACGGTATTAAAACCAAAATCCGGCGATTGTTGTGTTTTCTGTTCTTATGGAAATGTGGCCTGCCCGCCCATACAAAAAGGCAAAAACTGTTGTGCTTAAATTTATAATAAATGAATAGGAGAATACAATTAATACTTGTTTTAGTTATATCGGGAAATATTGCATCGGGTCAATCCAATATGCGATTGGATGCAATTATCGACAGCATTAAAGCATCACATCCTGTAGTGAAAATGTATGACAATGAAATCCGCTCAATGGATGAAGCAGCCAAAGGTGCAAGAAGCTGGATGCCCCCGCAGGTTGGCATTGGCCAGTTTATGACACCGTATGATGTTCGGCTCTGGCACAGGGAAGGTGATATACCGGGAATGGGTTCCATAATGCTATCAGGTGAACAAATGTTTCCTAATAAGAAAAAACTGGATGCAGATGAAAGCTACATGAAAGCCATGTCATCAGTGGAGAAGGAAAGAAAAAACGCAACACTGAACGAATTGATTAATGATGCAAAACAATTTTATTACGAATGGATAATACTCGAAAAGAAACTGGTAATAATCGGTGAGAATGAAAAGATTCTTGATTTCATGATTAAAAATGCTGAGATACGATATAAGAACGGGTTAGAGAAAATCAGCGCCTATTACAAAGCCAAAGCTGCATTGGGTGATGTAAAGAATATGCAGCTCATGTTTGAAAACGATATAAAAGAAAAACGAATCCGGATCAATGCACTCATGGGCAGAAATGCTATGATTCATTTTGACATTGATACAACTTATGCTTTAAGCGATTATTCAAGTCTTGTTTTTGACAGCACATTATTTTACACTAACCGGAGTGACCTGAAATCATTGGACAAAGAAATTAATCTCACCCTGTTGAAACAGGAGACAGAAAGAGCAGCACTAAGACCACAATTTGGTATTCGTTATGACAATATGTTTGGTTTTGGAGGCCAGCCTTTGCAATATACAATCATGGGCATGGTGCGTATTCCGATGGCTAAATGGTCATCTAAAATGAACAAAGCAAATATTGAAAGCCTGAAATGGAAAACCTATGCTATACAATCACAAAAAGAGATGATGGTAAATGAATTCACTGGCATGGCCTATGGTATGCGGAATGAATTAGAGCTAAAGAAAAAGCAATTGAAACTCTATGACGAAAATATTATTCCTGCATTGCGGAATAACTACAGAACCATGCAGTTGGGTTATGAGCAAAATACAGAGGAACTATTTATGCTTTATGATGCCTGGGAAACTTTAATTATGAAGCAAATGGAATATGTAGAGTTGCTCAACCAGGCATTGAAACTTCAGGTAGCGATTGAAAGAATCATTGAAAAAAAATAAAACCTACATATATGCAAAGAAGAAACTTTTTGAAAATGTCAGGTCTGGGTGCAGGTGCAGTTGTAACCGGTGGTTCACTTACTGGTTTCTTAGTCAGTTGCAGCGGATGTAAAAAAGAACATCACAGGGGTTTGATGACAGATCCGGTAATGATAACAGAAGGTGACTTCTCAAAACTGCTTTCATTCCCAGCACAGGCTGGCGTAAATCAAACACTCACTGCACAGGCAACAACTGTAAACCTGAAAGGAGTAAATATTCCGGTCTTAGGTTATCAATCCAATAGTTTGCTGGGGCCAATATTTAGAGTAAACAAAGGCGATTCAGTAAATATTTTGTTACAGAATAATTTATCTGAGCATACCAATATTCACTGGCATGGTTTAAAAATTCCTGCACTGATGGATGGGCATCCTGACCAGTTAGCGAATGCAGGCGGTACTTTCCGGTATCAGTTCACGTTAAATCAAAGAGCAGGTTTAAGTTGGTATCATCCCCATCCGCATGAAATGACTGGAAAACAGGTTTTCCAGGGATTGGCCGGTTTGTTTATCATCAATGATGCAGAAGAAACAGCCCTGAATTTGCCGTCTGGTCAGTATGAAATACCATTAGTGATACAGGACAAACGCATCACCTACACGGGTATTACTTACAATCCTTCAATGGAAGAAGTGATGTCGGGTTATATGGGAGAATCAATTGTAGTGAATGGTGTTTATTCTCCCTATACTGAAGTAGCCACCCGCTATTACCGGTTTCGGATATTGAATGGTTCCAATGCAAGGGTGTACAATCTTGCTTTCAGCAATAATGCTGATATGATAATTATTGGCAACGATGGAGGTCTGTTAAAAAATCCTGCTAGAGTAAAAGAAATTTTGATTGCACCCGGTGAAAGACTGGATGTGCTGGTAAACTTCAGTGTTGTTTCAGTAGGTTCAGAAATATTTTTAGCAAGCAAAGAATTTGGTAATGGTGGCGATGCACAGGGCAAGCAGTCATTCAGAATTATGAAATTCAAAGTAACTACTGCTGCTACTGATACATTTACCGTTCCTGTAAACCTTTCAGCTTTCAATGCAATTCCTGCCTCATCAGCAACAAAAACAAGAATATTTGAAATCTCCAACGCAATGGAGCATCATGGCTATCCTATGAATGATGGAATGCAGATGCGTCACCGCATCAATGGAAAATTATTTGACAGCAGCCGTATTGATGAATTTGTTTCTGCCAATACCAATGAAATATGGGTGTTTGATAATAGTAAAGGTGACGAACCGCATCCAATGCACTTGCATGGTGTGTTCTTCCAGGTATTAGACAGAACAGGCGGCAGGGGAAATCTTATGGCTTCTGAAAATGGATGGAAAGATACTGTGCTGGTTATGCCGGGAGAAACAGTAAGAGTAATTGTTCTTTTTGAAAACAATACGGGCAAATTTGTTTTCCATTGCCACAACCTCGAACATGAAGACGATGGGATGATGTTACAATATCAATTGAGTTAATCAAAGCATACAATGAAGAAACTATTTTTTATAATTGGTTTAGTACTGTTGATTGTTGCTGTTGCCTGCAACAACAACAAAGACCCACATACAGAACATGAGGCTGAAACAAAAATGGATATGTACACCTGTCCCATGCCACAGGATTCTGTTTTTAGTGACAAGCCCGGAAGATGTCAAAAGTGTGGAATGGACTTGGTGAAAATGGAAACCACAGAACATGATACTCATACAGCAGTTGAATTCACTTGTCCCATGCACCCGGAAATAATAAGAAACAAACCCGGCACTTGCCCTATCTGCGGAATGGACTTAGTCAAGAGAGAAACAGGTGGTACAAAATCCGCTGATGCAGAACTGGAAGCATTATTAAAGCCAACGAATGAATTTGTTGTTTCAACTATTCCGGTAACAACTATTCAGAAAAAAGAAGAACAGATAGAAATTGAAGCATTAGGAAATATTGCTTATGACACAAGACAGGTGGGTAGTATTTCAGCAAGAATATCCGGCAGGATCGAAAAATTGTTTGTACGATACCGCTATCAGAAAATAAATAAAGGCCAAAAGGTACTGGACATTTACAGTCCTGAATTGCTTACTGCACAGCAGAATCTTTTATTTCTTTTAAAGAATGATGCAGAAAATACAACATTCATACAGGCAGCGAAAGATAAACTCATGTTGCTCGGTATGAGTGATGAACAATTGCAGCAGGTCATTCAATCAGGCAAGCCCTCTTTAACCATTGCTGTTTACAGTAATTACAGCGGCCATATTCACGAAGCATCAAACGGTGCCAGCATGAATGCTAAAGCCGGAAACATGAAAGATATTTCATTAATTACAGAAGAACTATCCCTTAAAGAAGGAATGTATTTACAAAAGGGGCAATCTGTTTTTTCAGTGTATAATCCAGACCGGGCATGGGCTATTTTGAATATTTACGGAGAACACCAGGGGTTGGTTAAAACTGGGAATGCGGTAAGGATTATCCCTGAAACTTCCCCGGACAGGGATTTCAGGGCAACGATTGATTTTATTGAACCCTTTTATCAAAAAGAAAGTAAGACATTAACTGCACGGGTTTATTTCAATAACAGCACACTGAAAATTCCAATAGGCAGCCAGGTTAGGGCCAACATTTTTTGCAATGCAAGTGAAGCTTTTTGGTTACCGGCAGAAGCTGTGGTCTCCTTAGGTATGGATAAAGTGGTTTTTCAAAAAACAAACGGAGGTTTCAAAGCGCATAAAGTAACTACAGGAATCACTCATAAAAACAATGTTCAAATATTATCTGGCATTAATGACACAGATTCAGTTGCTGTGAACGGCCAATATCTAATGGACAGTGAAAGTTTTATCAGAATAAAAAATTGAGTATGCGATACATGATTATGGCGGTTGCAGCTTTTGTTTTCTTTGCTTCATGCAAAAACAAAAAGGAAGTACCAAAAGACTCTGATGTTTATTATACATGTTCAATGGATCCACAGGTAGTTGAATACAAGGCCGGAAAATGCCCGATTTGTCATATGGAGCTTACTGAAGTGAAGAAAACAAACGGCGGAGATAAAGACGAAATACAATTGAGTGAACAGCAAATTCAGTTAGGCAATATCCGCACAGATACCATTCAAAATGGGATGATAGGCGATCAGTTAGTTCTTACCGCTACATTGAATTTCGACCAGATGAAATCATCTTCTGTCAGTTCAAGAGTGATGGGTAGGGTGGAGAAGCTCTATTTTAAAAACCTGGGAGACTACGTTAATAAAGGTTCACCCCTGTATGATTTATACAGCGAGGAATTGAACAATGCCAAACAGGAATACCAGCTGGCACTGGAAAGGAAGAAAGTGTTTGCCAATGAAACAACCGTAGACTTCGACCAGCTTTTGCAGAGCGCTAAATATAAATTGCTTTTGTGGGGTATGACTGATGGGCAGATACAATACCTGAATGAAACAAGAAAAGCTACCCCAACCACTACTTTCTATAGCACAACGTCAGGCTATATAACAACACTGGATACCCGTGAGGGCGACTATACAATGGAAGGTGGCACTATTGTTAAGCTGGCTGATCTGTCAAGCCTTTGGGCAGAGGCGCAGGTATATACATCACAATTATCAGAGATAGACAGAAACAGTTTTGCTACTGTTCAACTTCCCGATTTTGATGGTAAAGAAATCAAAGGCAGGATTGAATTTGTAAACCCGGAGATTGCTCCTGATACCAGGATCAATCTGATCCGTGTATCTATTCCAAACCCGGGTAACCAGTTAAAGCCAGGTATGCCGGCCTATGTACTGCTTAAAAGCCCCCAACGAAAGACATTAACGCTTCCGATTGATGCAGTCATACGTGATGGAAAAGGAGCTACCGTATGGATACAAACGGGCAACAAAACATATAAGAGTGTAATGGTACAAACAGGCTTGTAAACTAATAACAGAATAGAGATTAGGTCTGGCCTGGTTATAGGGGATATTGTGGTAGTTAGTGGTGCTTACCTGCTAAATAGTGAATACATTTTTAAAAAGGGAACGAACCCCATGTCGGGCCATGATATGGAAAATATGTAAATCTAACACAGCAAGAAAAAATAGGAATAAAAATGAATAAGCATATTGATAACAAGCTAAAATATACCTGCCCAATGCATCCTGAAATAGTTCAGGATAAACCGGGTAATTGTCCTAAATGCGGAATGACTTTAGTATTGCTAAACGAAAGTGAAAGCAATACAGTTGCTCCGCCTCACCAGCATGACGCTAATCCATTGATGGGCCATGCAGGCCATAATCACCATGCTATGATGATTGTTGATTTTCGGAAGCGGTTTTATGTAGTCTTTATTTTAACCATTCCCATTATGCTGCTATCAGAAATGATTCAGCATTGGTTGAATTTGCATATCAGCTTCCCAGGTTCAGAATATATACTGCTGGCATTATCTTCTGTCGTTTTCTTTTATGGCGGCTGGCCGTTTTTAAAAGGATTGGTGGATGAGGTAAAAGCGAAGAGTCCCGGCATGATGTTCCTGATTGGCTTTGCTATTACGGTTGCATACATATACAGCGTGGCAATTGTTTTTGGTTTGCAGGGCATGGACTTCTTTTGGGAATTGGCAACGCTGATTCTTATAATGCTATTGGGGCATTGGATAGAAATGAAGTCAGTTGCAGGTGCATCAAAAGAATTAGAATTATTGGTGCAGTTAATGCCCTCAGAGGCGCACATGGTAATGCCGGATATGGTACATGATGTAAAAACTGACACACTGAAGGAAAACGATATAATCCTTGTTAAGCCTGGAGAGAAAGTAGCAGCAGATGGAATAATATTGGAAGGGGAAAGTTATTTGAATGAATCTATGCTTACCGGGGAATCAAAACCGGTACAAAAAATAAAAGGTGATAAAGTTATTGCAGGAGCAATCAATGGCAACGGCTCTATAAAGGTTACAGTTTCCCATGCGGCAAAAGATTCCTATCTCTCACAAGTAATAAAACTGGTGGATGATGCACAAAAATCAAAATCTAAAACCCAGTTGCTGGCAAATACAGCTGCCAAATGGCTAACCGTTATTGCTATCGTTGCAGGCATTGGTACTTTCATATATTGGTATTTAACCGGCCAACCATTGGCCTTTGCAATGGAACGTATGGTAACTGTAATTGTTATTTGCTGTCCCCATGCTTTGGGTTTGGCAGTTCCTTTGGTAGTTGCAAAATCTACATCACTTTCAGCCAAAAACGGGTTGCTGATCAAAAATAGAACTGCTTTTGAAAATGCGAGAAAAATAACCACCATCGTATTTGACAAAACTGGCACATTAACTGTAGGAAAGTTTGAAGTATCAAAAATTGTATCACTGCAAAAAGAGTTGAACGAAAATGAAATCATCCGTTTGGCATCTGCATTAGAACAAAAATCAGAACATCCTATTGCAACAGGTATTTTGCAAAAAGTAAAAGATTTATCAATTTCAATTCCAGAAACAGAAAATTTTAATGCTATTACTGGTAAAGGCGTTGAAGCAACAGTAGAAGGCAAAAAAGTATTGGTGGTTAGCCCCAGATATTTAAAAGAAAATAACATTGCTATTCCAGATGGCTTTACTGCTAATGATACGGAAACAGTTGTGTTTGTAATTGTGAATAAAGAACTGGCAGGCTATATTGCTTTATCTGATGAGATACGGCCAGAATCTGCAGATGCAATTAAAACCTTAAAGCAAAATAATATCAAATCAATATTACTTACAGGCGACAATAACAAAGTAGCAAAATCTGTAAGTGAAACTATCGGCATGGATAGTTTTATTGCCGAAGTATTACCACATCAAAAATTAGAGAAAATAAAAGAACTTCAAAGCAATGGTGAATTTGTTGCTATGACAGGCGATGGCGTAAACGATGCACCGGCTTTAGCTCAGGCCGATGTTGGTATTGCAGTTGGAAGTGGTAGTGATATTGCAGCAGAAACCGCTGGTATCATCCTGGTAAACAGCAATCCAAAAGATATCGTAAGTCTGATCTTGTTTGGAAAAGCCACGTACCGTAAAATGATTCAGAATTTAATTTGGGCAACAGGTTACAATATAGTGGCGTTGCCTTTAGCAGCAGGTGTTTTATACAATCGGGGCATTTTATTAGGTCCCGCTGCAGGTGCTGTTTTAATGACAGTAAGTACAATTGTAGTTGCAATCAATGCAAGTATGTTAAAAGTAAAATATGATTGATTATGAATTCTAAATTTAAAAATTTACTTTCCCGTATTTTATTATAAAACAAATTATGGAAATTTCAATTTAACTGTCATCAAGCAAAGCAATTTAGCAGATAATTAAATATACACCTTATGAGCATAATTATACCAGACAAAAAATATTTAAAAAAGACCGGAGAAGTTGATTATTTTAATTGGAATTTTGCATTTCCTATTAAGTATATCCAGCTCTATAGATTTAAAAAAATCATACAATTGCTGGGGAATACACATTATCCAAAATTGCTTGAGTTCGGTACTGGTAGTGGAATTTTTATACCTCAATTATCAAAACATTGTGGCACAATATATGCATGCGACATTCATTCAAATTTTGATCATTTACATGAAATGTGTAAGCAATATGGTGTCAGTAATTATCAACTCAGTACACAAAGTATTGAACAAACAGATTTTCCTGATAATAATTTCGATGCCATAATTGCAGTAAGTGTATTGGAATTTATACCTGATCTTCAAAAAGCGCTCATAGAAATCAAGCGCTTACTAAAGCCGGAAGGAGTATTCATCACAATATGTCCTATGGAGAGCAGGCTACTTGATTTTTTTCTCTCACTCTATACACGAAGAAAACCAGCTGAAGAATTTGGAAAAGCACGTCTGTATGTAGCAAAAGAATTGGAGGACTTTTTTACGGTTATAGAAAAAGGGCATATGGTTCCATTGCTTGGAAAACATTTTCCTGTTTACACGCATTACAAATTAAAAAAAGATTAGCGTAAATTATATTTCCCCATAAAAAAAATAAAAATTCAATCTGCTTTTTTTGCGTACAGCATTTTTAATTAAACGTTATTTTAATGAAAAATATTAGATTTCGGCAGTTAGATGCATTAAGAGGGTTGTTTGCATTAATGGTAATATTAATTCATTTCCCACTCAAAAATTCTGTTTGGACTGATAATTTTTTAGTAAGGCAAAGTGATATGTTTGTTGATTTCTTTTTCGTATTGAGTGGTTTTGTGATAAGTTATAATTATTTCGATAAGATTACAGATTTTAAGTCATTTCATCATTATTTAAAAAAGCGTTTTTTAAGGCTATATCCATTGCTGTTTTATTCAGTATTAATTTATCTGATTTTCCTTTTAATATTTAATGAATATTTTCCTCAATACATTAATCGGCCAGAGAGCCCAAAAATGTTACTGTTTTTAACTTTAGATTCTCTAACATTCATGAATTCGACAATTGTATTTAGTCCAAATCTTGGTATGAATTATCCCTCCTGGTCAATTTCTGCAGAAATGATTTCTTATGTTATATTTGGATTGACTGTTTTATTCTTTGGAACAAGTAAAAAGTGTATTTTACTTATTTCGCTGTTATTCAGTGCGTCCTTTCTATTTCTTAAAAGAAATTATATGATGGAGGGTGATTGGGGATTTGTTAGAGGTATAGTTTGTTTCAATACAGGAATATTTACTTTTCTTGCATTCAATAGATATAACAGTATTATTTTAAACAAATATCTGGAATACTTAATACCTTTTATTTTGGTTTTAATATTTTATTGTAAGTGGCAATTAATTGGATTTCAAAGGGAGGTTTTTACTTTACTTACAATTCCAATATTCTTTGGAAGCTCGATTTTTATTTATGCTTTAAGTAAGGGGCTTTTTGTAAGAGTATTATTGAATAATTATTTTCAGTTTATTGGCCGGATATCCTATTCAATTTACCTGAATCATGGATTAGTACTAATATTGGTAACTAAAATATATTTCAACGTTTTGAAAATTCCTCAAACAGAATTTAATATATTAATCGCAATTATATTGTCTTTTGTTGTAACAATTATTTATTCCCACTTTACTTATAAATATATAGAGTTAAAAGGAATGAATTTATATACTAAAAGAGAAATTGCTTCAAATAAACCGCAAATAAATTCAAAATATTAGCACCTTTATAAAACCCGTTTTTAAATTTAAATTTACTTTAATGTGCCACGGTAAAGTAAGTTTAGCTCTTTTCCCCATGTTGTAAAGCTACATTCGGCTATAATACTCCCCATTATTGAGACCAAAAGGCCAGGATGTTAAGTTAAGATTTGTTTTCATTTCTGTGTTCCTTAAGCAGCATTTTTAATAGATTGTTGATATCGTTCATTTGGTTTTTGCTTTGTAGTATGATGGATTTTCTCATGGTAGTAGCCGATGTGGTTTTGAACGCCATTATAGAGTTCAAAGCCATCATCAGAAGGGTTTAGGTAGATGTAATCGTGTTTTAGTGATTTCCAAAACCGCTCAATCCAAACATTGTCCAGGGCACGTCCTTTTCCATCCATAGATATTTGAATCCCTTCCTTTTCCAGGTATTGCGTCCAAAGTGCACTGCTATACTGGCTTCCCTGGTCACTATTGACAATGTCGGGTTTACCATGTGTGGCTATGGCACTTTCCAATACATTTTTGCACCAATGAGCACTCATGGAGTTGCTGATACTCCAACCAACTATTTTTCGACTAAATACGTCAATGATTGCCGTCATATACATAAACCCGGTTTTCATAGGTATATAGGTTATATCTGTACACCAGACTTGATTAGCCCGTGTAATTTTAAGGCCCTTTAACAAATATGGCTTGATAAACTCTTTCATTCCTGCTTTCGTTATGTAGGCTCCCCTTATTTTAGTGCCACTATTATTTAGAGTTTTCTAAGTTAATCATCTTTTTGTTTTTCAAGTATTTTATCCACTAAACGGCTCTCTTCAATTTTCAGATGATTTTCGTTCGCCGTTTGTGGATAAAGCGATTGAACATCTGTTGAGCTTTGGTAATACTGGTCAGCATATCTCAATGGTGATTGATAGCCCAGTGATTTATGTGGCCTTTCTTCGTTGTAATCCAGACGCCATTCTTCGCTAAGGCAGCGAACCTCTGCGAGGCTGTTGAACAGGTAAGCATTCAGCAATTCTCTTCTCATGCTGCCATTTTTTCTTTCGATGTATGCATTCTGCATTGGTCTTCCTGGTTGGATAAATTGGAGGGTAATTTTCTTATCTGTACACCATTGCTCTAGCTTATGGCTAATAAATTCAGGCCCATTATCACACCTTATGTTTGCAGGCTTTCCTCGTTGTGCCACCAGCCTTTCTAATACTCTTATTACCCTTAATGACGGCAATGACGTATCTACTTCAACAGCTAATGATTCACGATTAAAATCATCTATGATGTTCAGTAAACGGAACTTTCTTCCATCTGTTAGGCTATCACTCATAAAATCAATACTCCAGACCTGGTTAGGAGCGGACGGAACCATCAACGCTCGCTTCACTCTTTCGGGCAAACGCTTTTTAGCCCTGCGCCTTATATTTAATTTCATGTCTGTATACACTCTGTAAATCCTTTTATGATTCCACCAATGCCCTTTGTTCCAAAGACGGTAGCAACATTGCCAATAACCAATGGCTACATGCTTAGTTGTTAAGGCTGTTAAAGCATCCTGTAGTTCACTATCATCTTTGGGTTTTGCTTTGTACTGACAAGTAGTTCGGGATATCCCCATCAGATTGCACGCCTTGCGGTTACTTAGTTGTTCACCTGTGGTTAGGTATTCAACAGATTCCCGTTTCTCCTGGGGCGTTAAAGCTTTTTTTCAATGAGATTTTTTAATGCACGGATATCTATACAGGCTTCGGCATACATACTCTTGAGTTGAGCATTTTCTGCTTCCAGCTCTTTCATTCGTTTTACATCACTGGCTTCCATTCCGCCATACTTGGATTTCCAATTGTAAAATGTAGCATCACTTATGCCAAATTCACGGCAAATGTCTTTAACAGCCATGCCCACTTCTTGTTTTTTGATTGCAGCCACAATCTGGCTTTCGGTAAATCTCTTTTTCATGTTTGTAAAATTTAAAGTTAATAAAAAGTGGTATTAACTCTAAACTAAAATGGCCGAAGAATGGGGAAGCTTACAGTTAGATTTTTGCGCCTGTATATTGTTTGCCGGCCCATGATTCCAAATAGTCTTCGGATTCGCTTAGGGCCTATAGGATATCCCATATCTCTCAGTAACAGCACCATTGATTCAACCCCTTCAGTTGGATGTAAGGTCAGATGTTTATCCATGATGGCCATCATTTTGATGTTCTCCGGTTTTTCCGGAACGGGTTTATAATAAATGTTACTGCGATTGATTGATAAAAGTTCACATTGCCTACGTACAGAAAGCTTTACAGTACGGGGTTGGACAAGTTGAATCCTCAAATCTCGATCCCCAACTTCTTGCAACTTTTTTTTAAAAATTCATTTTCGACCTTTAACTGGCCAATTTGAGCATACAGCTCCATTGAATCTAGTTGATTGGTTTCAGAATCTTCAGACTTCTCAAATGTTGCGGAAAGGTTTTCAAGAAATTCAGCCTTCCACTTGGAAATCATTACAGGATTAATTTCAAATTTTTTTGCTAATTCAGCAAGAGTTTGCTGGTTCTTTACGGCTTCAAGTGCGACCTTTGCTTTAAAGGCAGGACTAAATTTTCTGCGTGTTTGCTTTTTCATAATTGAGGTTTAAGTTAATGAAAAATATTAACTAACCCTCTGGTCTTGATTTAGGGGAGTATTATAGAATGTAATTCATAAACCAATATATGTTTCAAATTAAAATCAACACGAGGTTTCATTTCCTAATGGGACTTCAAAACAAAACAAAATTAAACAAATAAAAAGTGAGCAATTCGAGAGTCAAAAAAAGCCCCTACTCTACACCTTAATATTGGCTTATGTTTCAGAAACCAGGTCAATTCCATGCAGATGTCAACAATTGGAAAATATAAACAAAATCAAAACAAAAGCCAATAATCTGTTCAATACATAAATTGGTGATGAAGAAATACATCTTTTTGAAAGCCCTGCATGTACTGTATTTCCTAAATGCCAAACGAATAAGGTTTTAAGCCCATTTTGGGATATTTATGGGTAATTATTTGGATAAATCTTCTTTTATGGGTATATTTGGGTACTAATATGGGTAAATGATTAATACCGAATCAATACAAATTACTTCCCGGATACTCTCCTTAATTGCAGAAATAGATGAATTTAAGGGAGCCTGGAGGGCATTGGGGCAAATGGCGCCGGAGCAACTTAGTGCATTAAAACGGGTGGCTACAATTGAAAGCATTGGTTCATCCACAAGGATTGAAGGTAGTAAGCTAAGCGATCAGGAGGTTGAGGCATTGCTCAAAAACCTGGAAATACAAAAATTCGCATCAAGAGATGAGCAGGAAGTAGCAGGATATGCTGAAGTAATGGATACCATCTTTCATCATTACGCTGAAATTCCATTAACAGAAAACTATATCAAACAATTGCACCGGGATCTTCTGCAGTATAGTGAAAAAGATCAACGGCA
>OEIV010000845.1_pt1 | contig 15466 bp, 8 predicted proteins | sample 1539231 | NCBI WGS metagenome assembly OEIV01 (sample SAMN03794762, study PRJEB22550) | activated sludge metagenome | feature: wastewater treatment plant; material: activated sludge; isolation source: Wastewater treatment plant of a petroleum refinery complex | place: Argentina: Buenos Aires ...
CTTCGTACTTCTAACTGACCTTTAACAGCTAATTGTTTTCTTGCTGATTCACTTAATCCTTCACTATATACTTTTTGAATATCTAAAGGATCTCTACCTTTTATTCTATGTAAATTACCATTTTTATCCATTACATCATATTCCTTAATAGGAATCATAGCCAATAAGGACTTATATTCTGGGAATACATTTGTATATGGAGTATATCTAAATGCTTCAGCACCTTTACTTACAGCTGTAGATTTATCCAACTTAGAATACTCTTCTAATTGATATTGAAATAATTCATGATTTTCAGTACTATATCCTTTACTTTCTCTATCTTTAGCTGTCCTTAAACTATTAATCATTGATAAATCATTTTGAAGTTCTTTATCAATACGATATAGATTTTGTAAAGATCTATCAGATTCAAGAGCTTTAAATTGATTAGTGAACTCATTAGCTATTGCAGCATCCCCAACATCATATTTGTTAATATCATGAGTCTTAAAAAAATTATTAACATTGTCTTGAATGTTCTTAATTTCTTTATTACCATCTTCATTAATAAAACGAATACCTAAAGTATCAGATTTTAACCCTTTAATGTATTCATAATTTTGTTCATACAATTGATTCTTTAACTGTAAAAGTCTATTGACTCCATCAGTTTTATAATTATATTGTATAGGTTTCTCTTGATAAACCTGTGGATTATACGCTGATATACTCATGTTATTTTCCGTTAAGATTTTTAATAGCTCTGCTTAATTTTTCTATATTATCAAAGTCTTTATTTTGTATAGCTTCAGCTAAAGCTTTTTGTAAACTACTTCCAGAATTAAGCATATCAGAATTAATAGTATTAAGTCTATTTCTTTCTTTCCAATCAAAAGTAATGTAATTACGAATACCTTTATTTTGTTGAGTTACATTATAATTAGATGTTGGATCAGCATTCATTAATTCATAATCAAAATCACGTTCTGCTTTTTTACTATTTAATTCAGCTATTGCATCTTGTAATGTATATTTACGATTAGTTCTAGCTTGCTCTTGATTCTGGACAAGTTGATCATAATTTTGTTTATACTGATTGTTAGTTTGTTGGTTTTGATTAATACCAGTAACAAATGCATTTAAGTTTTGTTGTGTTACTTGAGCATTATTAGATTGATTCTGAACATCTATCTTACCAATTTGATCTTGAGCCTTACTCAAATAATCTGAAAACACAGCTCCTTTAATTTGATCTGGAGTATTACTATTATCTAATTGATCTGAACCAGCTCTTAACCCTGCTAATGTTGGAGCATAAGAAATAGGTGTAGCTCTTTGATAAGGAACAGCTTGATTATAATGAGGCATATAAGGCAATCTGTCTTGATCAAACATTCTACTATATAATTGAGCTTTTCTTTGATTATATGCTTCTGTAACGTAATCTCTTAATTGAGTAGGTTTAGACTTAGTTATCTCAGGTGTTGTTTTAGAGACATAAGTATCTTTTTTATTTACAATATCATTAACTAATTGACTTGTATCAATAGGTTTATTTTCATCAGGTAACTCATCTAAAGGTCCTAAATTTCTAGGATAAGGATCAAATTTATATCTAGGATCTTTTATATCTCCAATAGCATCATTATTTTCCCTAGTGTTAGAAGGATCAAACATTGCTTTATATTCCAATCCTTTTTTTATTCTTTTAGGATTATTATAAATTGTTCTACCATCATAACCTGCTTGAAGTAAATCTTCTTTAGACATTCCTTCAATATATTTAGGATCAATTAGTTTATATCCTTTATTTTGAAGATCTGTTTGATACCATGCAGGAGCATTCTCAGGTAATAAAGCTGTTTTCTCTTTATCATTCTGAAGCATAGTAGACATATAATTATATGTACTTTTACCTTTAGTACCTTTACTAGTACCATCATTATAAGCAAAATGCTGATTTATTCTAGCATACTTTCCTTCTGGTGAAGTATCATATTCTCCATTTTTATAAAAGTTTTGACCTTGATACTGTTGTTGTACTAATGGACTAGATTTAGTTAAATGTTTTTTTGGGTTTGCGTTAAATTCCCATGAATTAGGATCAGTTACAAATTTTTCAAATTCAGGAGCTGACTGATATAGATATTGACTTTTAGGTTTATCTGTTAACCATTGAGATTCTTTATTTTTAGAATATTTTGCAACAAAATCTCTAATACTAGCATAAGGATCATTACCATTTGCAGCTTTAGGTAAATATCCCCCATTAGCCATCATAGTTCCTTCTTGAATACCATTATCCTCTTTAAACATTTGTTGAGCTTCAAAGACTACTTGAAGACCTTGAAGATTTTTCTTCAACATTATGTCAGCTGTATTTTTTGCCCTTTCATCTGACTTCTCATCCCTTAACACATCAAGATACATCTTAGTAGGGATTTTAAGAGTTAGTTCACCAGAGGCCACCTTAGATACCTTATTCACCTCTTTATCAAATACGGTTGTACCAAACTCTTTAGGGAGCTTAATTTTATCTGAATATATAAAAGATCCAGGTTCAACTTGAGCAGGTGTACCAGCATTAGAAGTTTTAGAATGTTTCTTACCTAAAAACTTTCCTAATTCTCCATCAGGCTTTAAAATAGTTTCACCTTTCTCAGCTTCAATATTAGCTTCTTTTCTGTCTACTGGAGCAATAGAGGGGATAGATGAAGGCTTTCCTTTAAGCATAGGAACTCCTTTAGTATTTAAAAGTTTATTATGACCTACCATGATATTTTTCGATTAGCTTTTTAGATTTAGGTAATCCTAAGTTATATGCTGTTTGCATATCTAATTCTGTAACTGGTTGATATTTACCAGTTTTATTATTACGTTTTACAAATTGCGAACTCTCTGGATCCAGTACAATACTATCTCCGTTATTATATGTATAAATTGAAGTTAAACTATCCGATTTTAATTTAAATAATCCTTGAGGTTTAATAGGTTTTTTAGCATACACAGGTACATCTATTTCCATTCCAACAGAACCATTAAATGAGAATTGTCTTTCTTTCTCGTTTGTTATTTCATATTCAAATCCCTGATTATTTCTTTTTTCTATTTTTTTATAATTGATAGCATCATTATTTAAAATTTCAGCTAAATTATAACTATCTTTTGGTTTTAAATCAATAGAAGGTTTGCCAGATGGTTGAAAAGCATTTGCTCTTTGTTCGATATCTGATAAATCATCATTAGAATTACTAGGTGCAGGAGGAGAAACAACTTGTTTTTGTTTGGTAGTATTAGTCATTTTTTTACGTGGTGGAGCAATAACAGGATATTGAGATGGATCAATCCCTTCATACCCATATTCAGCTTTAGGTAAATTATAACTATACGATTTAAAAATAGGATCATATATAGCATCACCTATTCTCGCTCCTAGTTGAGCAACCATTGGATTACCTGGTTGTTGCTCCATTTGAGCTTCTTCTCCCATTTGCATTCCTTGTTGAGGAGTTTGCTGTTGCATTTGTTGCAATTGTTGAGAGATTATCTGAAGAACATGTTGCTGCTCTTGTGGAGGCATTGATTGAAATTCTTGCATAAATTGACCAAATGTTTCTTCATCCATTTGGTTGGCTTGGGCGTAAGCTTGAAGTATTTGCATTGGATCAGGAGCTTGTCCTCCTTCTTCAAATCTTCTTAATTTGTGTAGCATATTAATAAGTGTAATGTTTAAATTAATTCAATATGGATATGATCACCTTCATCAATAATATCTTCTATTCCAAACTGTTCCATTAATTGACGTTTATTAACAGAAATAAGTTTCTTAAATAAGGAGTATTCTTTTTGATTAGAACTATTAGCTCCAATATCTATTGCTTTACCTGAATAATGTTTACTTCCTTTCATATGAACTCCATCACCAGAATGACCTTCATGACCAGAAGATAATTTTAATCCTGGAAAACTAGAAAGAAGAACTGTTGTAAATTCTTTAAGTTTAGGTTGTAAGTTATTTATTTGTACATTAGGTTTCAAATTACTAATATTAGTTTTACCTATTCCATAATTTGGAGCTGGACTATAGCTATTATCTTCTTCCCATTCTCCATAATCTTTGTATTCATCTTCACCATTAAACAAATCTTCTACAAAAGATAATTCTTCATTTACGTCATTATAGCCTAATGATTGATTTAATTCTTTATAATAACTAGACATCAAATCATTGTAATCTTCATCTTCTTTAGAATATGATTCTGTGTTATGAATACTATCTACATAATTTTGTTCTTCTTCTACATTATAATCAAGATCACTCATTTCACCTCCAGATGAAGCATATAGAGTTTTATTATTTTGAAGACTAGAATTGTATCCATAAGGATTATATGGAGAAGGGGTGTAATCATAGTCATCTTGAATCATTTTTTGCTTATTCATCTCACTTAAATAACGTTCTTGTTTTTTACGTTGAGATAATACACCACCTAAGATATCTGTACCTAAATCAAATCCTGCATAGACATTTTGTAGATTTTGTTCTCTACCTGCATTTTCTTTACTGAAATCAAATCCATAATCATTAGTAGCTAACCTAGCTCCTTGATTATATATGTCAGAAAATATATCTGTGTATCTATACTTTATCATTATTACTGTTTTATTTTTTGTATCATTTCTAATGATAATTTACATAATATCTTATATTGACTATAAACATCATTTATTAAATGAACGTTCGCATAAGTTCCTCTAATTGTATTATTTGAAAATTCTCTATTTCCTTCATTTACATTTAAAGGTTTATATGATATTCCGTTCTTACCCCATTCAACTAATGGTTGTCCTGATCCTACATTCTGGAAACCGTTTATTTGATATAAGCTATTTTCTATAGCTGTTACTTCATAATCAGAAGTTCTATCATATTGGTATAAACTATCTTGAGGATTCTCTAAATCTTTTACTTTTAAACCTTTCATCCCTGTAGATGAGTAATCATTATAAATAAAGATTTTATTGAAAAACTTAGTTGAGTCATAAACTTTTGACCCATACCCCACATTTGTAAGAAATTCTGAATATACACTAATAGATTGTAATACATTTGATAAGAATTTTAAATTTATATTATAACCAATATCAAATGGATGCAGTTCCCCATAAAATGTTTGATAGTTAAGTTTTGAATTATGTTTCCAAATTGCGTTATTTTTATACGTTAATATGTTGTAACGTTCTCTAATATATCTTTCAGGCAACCATGAATGAAAAGAAATAAAATTTTTAACTTCTGGTTTATAAGATAGTGTCCAATTGTCTTGACCTGTCCAATATATATTCTTAGTGAAAGGATCATAAGAACCTTTTATTTCAGAATTAAGAAACTCATTTGACCAAGATTGAATACCTCCTGAAATATTTTCAAATCCTTGTGTATACGAACAAAACGCTTTACGTATTCTATCTACCCAAAATACACCATACGGAGTATTAACAAAACTAAATCTATCTATAGATCCACCAAGACCATTTTCATCTGATGAAATCTTTTTCATTCTTCTTTGAAATATTGAGCCTGCTCCAAGATAAACAGTAGATCCATTTTGAGTTACTAATCCATCATCTGCTTGAGTTACATACGTATTATTTTCAAAAGAGAATAATAAGTTGTAATCATTAATAGCATGTACAGCTGTTAATTTTCCGTCATGTCCATCAAATTGATGATAATTTAATGGTCTAAAATTTAACCATGCATCCCTATACTTTTGAGTATCGTGTTTTAATGAAAATATAACTCTAGTGTCAGAAGTTTTTTGCTTGTCACAACAATCTTTATCTAACGCTACATGTCTAGTTTTACCTAATACACCTTGAGATAACATTTGAAAATTATAAAGAAACTGCTCTGGAGATTCTAAATACTTATATTTACCAAAATCTTCTTTAGATTTAAGAGGATAGTAATTAGAAAAAAAGTATTCATTTACTTCTCTATAATCACCTATAAATTCAGATTCACAATAGTATGAAGCTATTGCTGTTATATGTGTATAGAATCTACCATCTTCTCTAAATAACAAACTACCTTCACAATCCTTAAGTGTATTAGAACAACTACCTTTAATAGGTTCTCCTATATCATCTAAATAATGATAAATTGTTTGTTTGTTTAATACGAAATTAGCAAATAAATCTAATGCTGGGATACCTTTAGTTATTAAATTTATAAAATCTGATGTCTTATCATTATCTATGTAAAATTTAGGAAACCCTATATTTGCGTATTGGGTCATATTAAAAGGAGATCCATCAGGTAAATCTAACGGTAATGTAGTAAAAAAAGGAAATTTTCTTATATAAGAATGCTTAGTAATATAAATATCTCCTCCATATATAACAGGTGTCTCTTTAGTTTTTAAAATATCTGTAATAGGTCTAGTTATAAAATCATTTAAATTCCCATATTGTGAAGGGTTATATTTTTTAAGTCCAACATAATAAGAAGCTGTTTTCAATTTATCTTGATTACAATCACTAAAATTAAGTGAACAAGTACCATCTGGATTTTTACCTTCATCAAAAGGTCGTCCATTGATTCTTTCACCCATTTTTATCCTAGATTTTTCTTTTACATATGGAGCATCTAAATTAGAATTTAATTTAAGATATACACCGTTTTCTCTTTGATAATTATTAATTTTCTCACCATTAACTAATTGTTTAGAAGATTGAAGAAAAGAAGCTAATTCAATTTGTCTTCTCCTATTTCCTTCTACAATTTTAACTCTATTACTTCTGGAGTAATTAGAAAACATTACTTGACGAAATGCATAATTAACATCATTAAGACCATCTCTAAAAATGTTAATCATCTTATCCATTACATTAATAATGGATTCCATTAAGTTTGCGCCTAATGCTGAAAAGAATCCAGCTCCAGCTGCTGCCGCAATAATAGCAGCTATTACATTATATACTTCACTACTAAATAATACTATCTTAGGAAATCTTTCTTCTGTTTGAAATTCCCCTTCTACATAACCATTTTCTTCAGCATATGTATAAAGTTCAGTAGCATCTCCTTCTAATTCAGCTATTTGAGTATTAGGACTAATATACTGAAATCTATTATGGTGAGTTGTTTTCAATGGATTAAAATACCCTTTATAATCATTAGCTGTTCCAGTGTAAGGTTTTTCATACACGAATCCTGAAGTACCAATAAAGATATCAGGATTTAAATCATTATACGGATAATTAGGAAATAAAGAAGTAGTACAATCTGAAAGTTTTTCTTCTCTCATATTGTAAATCATTCCTTTATGAAGAATAGATTTATTAGTACTTCTGTCCCCAACATGAATTCTATAACCAGCTATATCTTTAACAGGATCACCATTACAATCTTTAGGAAATTCAATATTAGAAAACCCTACTGTTAAAACGTAAACATACTCTTTAGATTGACAATCTTTTGTACTACTGTGTATATGAGGTAAAGATTTATATTTATTATCCGCAGGATCTAACCATTTTTGAGTTCTATCTGGAAACTTGTGAAATTTTAATCCTGTTTGACAAAGAGATCCATTCTTATGTTGAAGATTAGTAAATGAGTCAGTGTTAGGATATTTAATATTAGATTCCCAATAAGCAAAAGTACCTTTAGCTACTACTTCAAAATCACAAGATTTATTAGGAGGTTCTGAATCACATGGTCCAACTTCTACAATTTTTGGAGAAGTAACTGTTACAAGAATGCTACCTGGATCTGTTACAATTGTTTCACATACTTGTAAAGGTGTTACAGTATAGATAGTAAGGTCTCCGGTATAATTTACACATGGAGTTGTAGGACAAACTATTGCACAATCATTCGCATCACATTGATTAAGAAGAGTTAATGTTCCATGAACATTTGTAAATTTAGGATGAATTGTATAATTTCTACATGGAGATTGAATAATGCTTCCTGGAATAATATCACTATTAATATTAAATGTTAAATCTTCTTTAGGTGTTACATTAATAGATGAAAATTCTTTAGTACAAAAAACATAATCTTTTAAACTTAAAACTTCTTTTGTTACAAGAATATTATTACAATTTTTATATTGTACAGTATAAGGTAAATCTAAATTAAAACCTTCAAACTTGTATTTAGTTCCGCATGTAGAATTATTTAAAGGAGGACATACCCCTAAATATTTTAATGTTGGTTTTTCAATAGTTAAGAATACAGTAATTTCATTACCTGGAGGGCACATTTGAAATTTAGTATCTACATACTTATCTAATAATACTGTCTCGTTAACTACTGAAGGTTCATGACATTGCTCAGGTCCAATATCAGGTTGAACACATCTAAAAGGTACAATTATAGTTCCTTCGTAACCTCTGAATTTTTCATTCAGTGTCCATTTAAAACAAAAAGAACCTGAAGATACTGGTCCATGTGAAATAAGATCATCAGGTACTTTAAATGTAGGATAATCTTCTTCTGGAGTTAATATAACTGATGAAGGATCTGTAGTACAAAATTGATAGTTTTTAAGATTTTCTGTATACTCTTCTACTATTTGTCCAGTACAATCTTTATATTTTATAAGATAAGGTAAGTTTAAATTATAACCTTCAAAAGTATAGAGATTACCACATGATTGTTTTGGTTGTAATGTTACATCTTGAGTACCATCATCGTTTTCTTCATTATCTGCAATAAATGTAACTTGAGCAGTATTATAAACTTCCCAATACTTAGAGTATTTTTTTGAACAACTTTCTACATTAATAGCATCTTTACCAGTTACATTATTCTTCCATTGATCATAAAGTTCTACATTAGAAGGAATATGATATCTACCAGCTGATTGACCATTACCATACAACCACTCAATTTCAAAAGCATATACTTCATCTGACATAAATGAAGGTACTTTATGAGCATCTTTTGCTTTGACTTTAACAATTTGCCATTCTGAATTAATATTATTTGCTTGTGGTTGATAATGCAAATAATCTTTTTCTTTTAAACCACCTAAGACAAGAACTTCAGAATTTGTGTCCATGTACTCAGCAGAATCATAATACACTTCTGTGTGCAATAATTCTTCATTTGTTATAGGAAGAAATCTAGAAGTATCTAAATCTGTAATAATTACTTCTTGTTGAGTACTTTCAAATGTTCCTATTATTTGTGCAGATGTTCCTCTATCTTCTCTATTAGCGATAAGGACAAGTCTATACTTGTCTATGTTAGCATCAAAACAATCAAAATTAACTTTAATCCCAAATCTACTAGATTTATTAGAGTGTAACTTAATTACTTCTGAATAAATAAAATATTCAGATGTAGGACTATCTCCATCTATTGTAGAAATTGCTAATTGATATACACCATTAGGAATATTACCTGATATAATATTAGTAGTTATACCTGGTATTTTTTTAGATTTCCAAAAATTTAAAGCATTACAATCTAATTCATTTAGCTCAAAATTATTACATTCTTTACATTCTTTTAAAGTCTTTTTTGGATATGGTTGATCTATATCTAAATATCTAACAGGATTTAATCCATCAGTAAAATAAATTCTACGTTTATCGTTAATAAATTTATATTTACCTGTTATCCAATATTCTTTACTAAAATTAAGACATACTGCTGTAACTATTTCTACAATAGTACATTTATCTTTATCCATTAAATAAATGGCAGATGTTTCTTCATTTCTTAAAAAAAGAATCTGGTTATTTCTATCTAAATTTAATTCACCAACTAAATCAAAGTTCAAAGGTAATTCAACACATAATTCATTACTAGGTGTATTTTGAACCATTACATTTTGATTGGAATTACCATTATCAATGATATCTCCATTTAGTAAATAGAAACAAGAATCTTTTTTTAAATTATCGTGGCTATCTGAATTTAGATTAGCTAACAATAATTGAGATTGATTTATATCAGTCATTTAATATTGTCAATTTAAGAAAGACTAACATATACAGGAGGAAATCTTTTCTCTAGTATAGGAAGATACTGAAATATAGTTTGTGTTATAGCAGCAGCAAAATTAGGAGATGTCTCATATCCACATATTTGCATATCTAAAACTTTAATATGTAATTGAACCATATATAATTGCATAGCGTCTTTACCTCGTACAGCAGAAGATTGCATAGACTTTTCTATGATTGAGAGTTTATCTCTTACATTTTGATAAGTTTCAAGAGAATATCTTACTTCTTTTCCAAGTAAAGCATTTAACTGACATAATTGTTCTTCAGTGTTTTCAGTTAAATTACTATTAAATGGATGATTAGTAGTACCTATAGGGATTGTTGACATGTCTATATATATCGTTTGAATTAAGTTTATAATTCTTTCTAAGAATAGATCTTAATTGATAAAAATTACTTATTCCATTAGATCTTATAAATGTAGTAGCAGCTAGTTCTAATTGAGGAATAGTCACATCAATCATTTGTATTCTTTGTAATATAGATTGATCCATATCATAATTCAAAAAGATATCCTTAAGAATATAAACCTTAAGATAATTTTTTAAATAATTAAGAATTTGAGGTGCATCAGGCACAAGTAAATCATCTCCAGATGAAACAGATGCTCTATATTCAATAAATACTTTTGCATTATTAAATTGAGTATGTAATTCTTTATTCTTTATTGTAATATCATATTTACTCCTAGATTTAGGATTTATACATTCATTGCAACTTTCAGAAGAACTATCTATTGTTAATACTTGAGTTTGTTTAACTGTCCACTTATGTGTTTTAGTTCTCATATAAACTTCAAATAGATCATTGTTTTCATTCCAACAATAATCACATCTGGTTTTACACATAGGAATATCTTCAATTACTTTTTCATAACTTTCCCATGCTGGATCAACATACTCTGTTACTACATCAGAACATACATATGCGCTTAATAAACTATTAAAATCTTTAGGTAAAGCTACTTTATAATTAGAAACACTAAGAACAGTAGAATGTACAGGAAGTATTTTAATACCCATTGCATTTAGAATTCTATCTAATTCTGAATAGATAATACTTTCTACAATCTTTCCTGATTCATCAAAAGATCTTAGTTCTAATCTTATTTGACTTATTAATTCTTGACCTGTGATATATTCCATTACATTGGGTTATTTTCAGAATTACCATTTGAGATATTATCATAAGGTAATTGCTTTGTTCTCAAAAGTTCTGCTAATGTCATTTCGATTACAGGAGAAATTAAATGTTCTGGACACTTAAATTCTGTATCTAATAAAGAACAATTTGCAGTTGAATTAGAAGACGTAGAAGAATTTGAATTACAATCTTTAAATCCGTTGGTATTTTCAAACCAACCTAATATTCTTAAAAAACTATATTCTTTATCTGGAGTGTACAAATAACCATCTTCTAAGAACGCTAGAGAGTCTTTAGAATATTTCGCATACTTAGTACTAGTTCTTTGTTTAAAGCCATTAGGAGAGACGAGAGTAAAGAATTCTGAGTTATCTATAGTTCCAATTGACTTATAGAAAAAAGAATATCCTACTTCTAACATAATGGGTAATTTTTGCTTTGACCTATATATTGTGCAATCAATTGGTAAATTAACACAACTGCATAAAATAGCACTAACAGGTTCCATTTCAACACAAATAGGAGTCCATATATTAGAACTCAAATAAATATTATTTTTTAATTTCTCAGATTCCCTTTTTAAAAGAAAAGCTGTATGAGATTTTAAAATAGAATATATATGTTTATTAAAGAATACAGAATCAGCATTATGTTCTTTTAGTGAATTTCTAACTCTACTTATCACTTCACGAACTTTCATATACTAATATATTTAATTTGGTTATGGTACTAACAAACAAAAACGCAGGTACTTAATAATAAGTTTACCTGCGTCCTTAAAAAATAATTATTGTTAAAATATTAAAAATGAACTTATTCCATATTTGAATCATCTATTCTAACTTCAAACTCTGCAAATTTACCAACTTTAGAATTGTATATCATTCCTAATGCACTTTGAATACTATTGTTATAGTTAGATTTATCATGCCAATTATCAACTCCAGTTAAAGAAGGCATTTGATGAATACGAACTCCTTCTAATTCATATTGTTTGTAATGATGTTTATCAGCTGTAATAATTTCATGATACTTAGCTGCTCCCCAAGGTTCTGAAAATTGCTTAGAGAAGTTTAAAGGTAACTTATCAATATTTGTATTACCATGATGAAACCCAAAAAATGTATTACCAAAAGAATATTGTTTTCTAGTTCTTGAATCAATTAAGAATTTTATTTTTGATGATTCTTCAAAATAACGTGATAATGAATAAGCTAAGTAATATGACTTAGTTTCATCGTGATTACCTGATACATGTAATACATCTATATCATCACAGTACAATTGTAACAATTTAAATATGTGTATTTGTAAATCAAAACCTAATTTAAAAGCCTCATCCCAATTCATGATTACATTTTGAGGAGTACCTTTAGTAGTAGTGTTAAGAATTGTATCTGTATTGAAATAATCATTCCCTACAACATACAATATTTTATCTATTTTATGAACAGAAGATAGATCTAATATCTTTCTAATTAAAGAAATATAAGTATCTACTCTTTTTTCTACATCATTATTTTCAATATTCTCTTTATCTATATGAAAATCAGCAATATTTAGTAATAATAAATTTTGATCTCCTGTTACTACATTTCTATAACTTAATTCTTTATATGTGTTATTAATAAAATCATTAACAATTGCATTAGCTCTATCAATATTAAAGTCTTTAGCTATGTTTTTTATGTTTACAGATGTAGCATATCCAGCTCCAGACTTAACTAATATTGACCAATAATTAGTAATTTTATTATTGATATTATCAACATGAAAATGTGCCTCTAGTTCTTCTTTAGTTAAAGGTCTGTCAAAAAGAAGTACATGTTTAACTTCACCAGTTTCTAAATTTGTATTTGATTCAGTTAATGTTATGGAAGTAGAAGGAATTGGATCTGGTTCTTTACTAAGAAAGAATGAATATTCTTCTGGAGTTATGACAGAATCTTTAATTTCTTGTCTAGCTTTTTTAATATCTTCTTTAGATACTCCATATTTTCTACTTAATCTTCCTCCTTGATCAGTAAGGTAAGAAGAGTTTTCTCTAATAAATTTTACAAGTTCTGAATAAGTCATTTATAAATATTTAATTATTTAATTATTTTAAACAAAAATAGGTCTTGATTTAATAAAAACCAAAACCTATTTAATGTTTAACTTATCGTTAACAATGTTAACAGTTAAAATTGAGTGTATTTTTTACATATGTACATCCATCACAAACAACAGTTGTTTCAAAAGGTTGGGATCCAGTTCCACAAGGGTTAAATGGATTATTTTCAGCAAGAGTTGTTTTCTTAACGAATGTTACTGTAGTTTCAGGTATAGCAACTCCATTCACTTTATAAGAATATGTAGCTGCTCCAGAACAAGCTGGACTTATTGTAGTACTAAAATTCCATTTTTTACATGTTAAACTTGTAACATCTTGTGTAGATGGAACAAATACTACAGGAGTTTCAGTAATTAAAAGTTGAATACTAAAAGGTGTAGATGTAGAAACATTTATAATTCCAGGAATACCATATCCAGTAATAATTTGTTTTAAATTACCACAATAATTATTACCAGAAGCCAACCAATCTATTTGAGAAGGAATTTCATATTTAGAAATATTAAACTCTGTTTGATGATTATTTGGACTAGGGCAAACATTAATTCCTTTAGACCATGTAGCATTAGCAGTAGAGGTATTTAAACTAATCCATTGTCCTGTTGGATTATGTTTAGCATAAAATTCTATAAACACAAATCCATTATCTAAACTTAGATTAGTATTAACTACCACTTGTTTTAAATCATAATTAGGCCCTTGTGTAGCTCCTCCAAATTCTGCACATATTGCTTTCTTTATAAGTTTTTTTAATTGCTCTGCATAAACTATTCTAGTTTCATGGGAATAACACAAGTCACTTGCATTTATTGCAGTACCACAAGCAGAAGCAGCTAAATAAGGACTAGAATTAGGATCTAAATTTAAGGTTTTAACACCTAAAGTATTACTTTCTAATGTGATAGATTTTAAATAACTACCTTTAGGATACCTATAAGTACCACTCACTAAATTACCAACTTTTAAAGCATACACTAATGTATTACCTCTCGCATTTATAGGAGTATCTACGACATCTCCATCACAATCTGTTATTCTAGCTAATATTTTTCCACTTACTTCCTTTTGATTATTAGTAGTTTCTAATGAATATTTGTTACTTATAAAAGATATTGGCTTTACTAAACTAAGAGTACTAACACAATTTGTAGTTGGAGCCACTGTATTTATAATTTTAGTACATTCATTACAATTAACATTAACTGTAAGATTTTTATTATTGGATCCACAAGCTCCTGTTACAGTATATTTAAATGCATAACTAGAAGGATTAGGTAAACCTGATAAATCAATTAAAGGATCTCCTACACCAACAGTTTGACCTATTGAGGTAAAAGTTGTAGATACACCATTAACTAAACATGTAAAAGGTAATCCTGGAGAACCAGATACAAAATCTAATGTCCATGTACCACCTCCAGCTATACCTGATTCACCAGCAGGAAATGGAGTATTAAGTTGAGTAAATTTAGTAAGTAAGGATACTTGTCTTGTACCACAACCAGTATTATATGTTTTACTTGAACCAAGAAAAGGAACTCCTGGATTAGTGTCAATAACAAATGTACCAGATGAATTGTATGATGCAAAGAAATCACAATCACAAACTACATTCATATCAACAGCTACACATCCTCCTGGATTAGTTCCACCTCCTCCACCACCATTTCCAGTATCAAATTGAAATTCATATTTACCAACACTAGTTATTTTAACAGTAGCGTTGTATGGAAAATCATCTAATGTGTTATAGTTTGTGTAAGGAACACCATTTATTTCTAAGTTTAACGTAGCACCAGTTGGTGATCCAACATATGTCCAACAACCAGCTGAACTAACAGGATTATATGCAGGATTTATTAACGCTGCATACGCTGTATTCATTGTAATTACTGAATTTAATTTACAAGCTGTAGATACTTTAGTAACTTGATCACCTACTGTACAAAATTTAACTATTGCTGTGTAATCTGTAGTATGAGTACAAGATCCATATGTTACAGTTTTCCTAAAGACATATGAACCTGTAGATGCATTTTTGAAATCAACTATATTTGTAGTTGTAAAAGGAACTGTTGTAGGTCCAGATATAAAAGACCATACTTTAGTTGCACCTGAAGGTACTATTTCACCTGTCCCTATAAATAAATTAGTATCTAAATTTATAAGAGCTATATCTGCTCCTCCACCAGGAGT
>OEIV010000846.1_pt1 | contig 15464 bp, 16 predicted proteins | sample 1539231 | NCBI WGS metagenome assembly OEIV01 (sample SAMN03794762, study PRJEB22550) | activated sludge metagenome | feature: wastewater treatment plant; material: activated sludge; isolation source: Wastewater treatment plant of a petroleum refinery complex | place: Argentina: Buenos Aires ...
GCGGGGGGGGCGCCGGCGGGGGGGGGCGCGCGCGGCGTTTGGGGGGCGGGCGGGGCCCCCCCGCCGCACCAGGGAGTTCGAGAGCGCGAGCCCGAGCTCGGCGGCGAGCACGCGCGCGATGCGCTCGGACTGGTTGAAACCGCGCTCGCGCAGGCGCGCCGGGTGCAGCGGCACCGGCACCAGCACCAGACCGGTTCGCCGCGCTGGCGGCAGTGCGGCGAGGCGTCGTGCGAGCAGCCCCGCGAGCATGCGTCCGCAGGCAAGATCGCCCTGGAACTTGAAGCGCGAGACCAGTTCGCGCACCGGGTGCTCGTAGCGCAGCGCGGCGATGCAGGCGCCGAAGCGCGGCGCGCGCTGCAGGCAGGGGCCGCAGGGCGCGCCGTGCGCATCCGCCAGCGGCATGGCGCAGCGCGGGCAGGCATTGTCGAGCAGCGGGAGTTGCGCGGCGCAGTCGGCGCACAGGTCCAGCGCTCCGCGGGCCACGCCACCACAGAGCAGGCATGTGGCGGGCAGCAGCCCGCGCAGCAGTGACTTGTAAACCATTGGCGTCCGTTCCGGTTGACAAGCTATTCGCCGGGCCGGACACTTCCAGCCCCTTTTCGAGCCACTTTCGGGGTTTGTGATGCCCAATGCAAGCAACGCCGGCGCCGTGCGCAGCGACTGGACGCGCGACGAGGTCGAGGCCCTGTTCGCGCTGCCGTTCAACGAGCTGCTGTTCCGCGCCCACGGCGTGCACCGCGCGCATTTCGACCCGACCGAGGTGCAGGTGAGCACGCTGCTCTCGATCAAGACCGGCGCCTGCCCAGAGGACTGCAAGTACTGCCCGCAGAGCACGCGCTACGACACCGGGCTCGAGTCCGAGAAGCTGCTCGAGGTCGAGCGCGTGCTGGAATCCGCGCGCGCGGCGCGTGCGGCGGGTTCCCCGCGCCTCTGCATGGGAGCCGCGGGGCGCTCGCCGAAGGATCGCGACCTGCCGCTGCTGACGGCGATGATCAGGGGGGTCAAGGATCTCGGCATGGAGACCTGCATGACGCTCGGCATGCTTAGCGCGGGCCAGGCCGAGGCGCTGGCCGAGGCCGGGCTCGACTACTACAACCACAACATCGACACCTCGCCGGAGTTCTACCCGGAGATCGTCTCGACGCGCTGCTTCCAGCAGCGGCTCGACACGCTCGCCAACGTGCGCGAGGCGGGCATGAAAGTCTGCTCCGGCGGTATCGTGGGCATGGGCGAGGGGCGCGAGGACCGCGCGGGCCTGCTGCTCGCGCTGGCCACGATGCCCGAGCATCCCGAGAGCGTGCCCATCAACCTGCTGGTGCGTGTGCCCGGCACGCCGCTCGAGGAGCAGCCGGACCTGGATCCGTTCGAGTTCGTGCGCGCGATCGCGGTGGCGCGCATCCTGATGCCGGCCTCGCATGTGCGCCTGTCGGCCGGGCGCGAGAACATGAGCGACGAGTTGCAGGCGCTGGCCTTCTTCGCCGGCGCCAACTCGATTTTCTACGGCGAGAAGCTGCTGACCACCGCGAATCCCGAAAGCGAGCGCGATATGCAGCTGTTCCGCCGCCTCGGCCTGCGTCCGGAGGAGCGCGCGCCCGCTGCGGCCGTGCCGGGGCAAGCCGCGCGACCGGCCGCGAACGCGCTGTTCTACGACGCCGCCACGGCCTGAGCGCGCGCGGCGTGGCGGGCGCTTCCGCGAGCCTCGGCGCGGATCTCGCGGCCAGGGCGGCCGCCGGCCTCTATCGCGGGCGCCGCGTGCTCGAGGGGCCGCAGGCCACCACGGTCCGCGTCGATGGCCGCGAGCTGCTCGCCTTCTGCAGCAACGATTACCTCGGTCTCGCGAACGATCCGCGCGTGATCGGGGCGCTGCAGCAGGGCGCGGCCCGCTACGGCGCCGGCAGCGGCGCCTCGCACCTGGTCTCGGGTCACAGCCGCGCGCACCATGAGCTCGAGGAGGCGCTGGCGGAATTCACGGGCCGCCCGCGCGCACTGCTGTTCTCCGGCGGCTATGCCGCCAACCTCGGTGTGATCAGCGCGCTGCTCGGCCGCGGCGACGCGGTGTTCCAGGACCGCCTGAACCACGCCTCGCTGCTGGACGGCGGCTTGTTGAGCGGCGCGCGCCTGCAGCGCTTCCTGCACAACGATGCCTCCAGCCTCGAGGCGCGCCTTGCGCGCAGTCCCGCGCGCCGCAAGCTGGTCGCGGTGGACGGCGTGTTCAGCATGGACGGCGACGAGGCCCCGCTGGCGGCGCTGGCCGCGGTGTGTGCGCGCCACGATGCGTTGTTGTACGTCGACGATGCGCACGGATTCGGCGTGCTCGGTGAGCGCGGCGCCGGGACGCTGGAAAAACAGGGCATGGGCAGCGCCGGGGTGCCGCTGCTGATGGCGACGCTCGGCAAGGCGCTCGGCGTCGCCGGGGCCTTCGTCGCCGGCAGCGAGGAGCTGATCGAGACGCTGATCCAGTTCGCGCGCACCTACATCTACACCACCGCGATGCCGCCGGCGCTGGCCGTGGCTGCCGCCGAGAGCCTGCGTATCGTGCGCGAGGAGCCGTGGCGCCGCGCGCACCTGCAGGAACTGATCGGGCGTTTCCGTGCCGGCGCGAGTGCGCTGGGCCTGCAGTTGCTGCCTTCGCAGACCGCGATCCAGCCGCTGCTGCTGGGCGATGCCGGCACCGCGCTGCGCTGGTCCGAACAGCTCCTGGCGCGCGGCCTGCTGGTGCCGGCGATCCGTCCGCCCACCGTGCCGCGGGGCCAGTCGCGCCTGCGGGTGACGCTGAGCGCCGCGCACACCGTCGCCGAGGTCGAGCGCCTGTTGCAGGCGCTCGCGGACATCGCGGGCGCATGAGCGCCGCTGCCCCAGCGGTGCCCGCGCCGCTTGCCGCTGCGGCGCGCCGTCGCGTCGTGCTGCTGCACGGCTGGGGCAGCCGGGGCGAGGTTTTCGCCGCCCTGGCCCGGGCGCTCGCCGCGCATTTCGATGTGCTCGTGCTGGATCTGCCCGCGCACGGCGCGGCCTCGGGCGAGGCCTTTCCGCGCGAGGAGGCGGCACTGCTGGGCTGGATGCGCGAGCGCATTCCCGCCGGGGCCGTGTTGGCGGGATGGTCGCTCGGCGGCGCGCTCGGGCTGCGTTTCGCGCAGGCCTTCCCGGGTCATCTCGCCGCGCTGGTCACCATCGCGACGAGCCCCTGCTTCCTGCAGCGCGAGGGCTGGTCCGCGGGCATGGATGCGGCGAGCTTCGCGGCATTTCGCGCTGGCCTGCTCGCGGACGCGCCGGCGCAACTGGCACGTTTCGCAGCACTGCAGGCGCACCGGGACCTGCGCCAGCGCGAGCTGGCGCGCGAGCTGCGCGCGCTCGCCGCGGCGCCCGCCGAGCCCGGCGAGTTGCTGGCAGCGCTGGATACGCTCGCGCGCCTGGACCTGCGCGCCGGGCTGGCGGCGCTGGAGCTGCCGGTGCTGCACGTGCTGGGCGAGCGCGATGCCGTCGTGGCGCCGCGGGTGGCCGCGCACTATGCGCGGCTGCAGCCGCGCGCCAGCGTGTGGCTGGTGCCGGGCGCGGCACATGCACCGTTCCTGTCGCGGCCCACGGCGGTCGCCGCGCGGGTGACGGATTTTCTCTTGACCTGTTTCGCCACGCCGCTCGCCGCTGTTGCGCGCAGCAAGCAGGATGTCGCGCGCTCCTTCGGCCGCGCAGCGGCGGGCTACGAGCGTGCCGCGGCACTGCAGCGCACCATCGGCGAGGAGCTGCTGGCGCTGGCGCCGCCGCTCGCCCCGGCGCGCGTGCTCGACATCGGCAGCGGCACCGGCCATTTCAGCGCCCGGCTGGCGCAGCGTTTTCCGCGCGCCGCGGTGATCGGGCTCGACCTCGCCGAGGGCATGTTGCGCCAGGCTCGCGCGGTCGCGCCGGGCGCCGTGCCGAGCTGGCTGTGCGCCGACGCCGAGCAGCTGCCGCTCGATGACACGAGTATCGATCTCGTGTACTCGAGCCTCGCGCTGCAGTGGTGCGAAGCGCCCGGACCGGCGCTGGCAGAGATCGCGCGGGTGCTGGTGCCGGGGGGGCAGGCGCTGATCGCGACGCTCGGGGAGGACACGCTGTGGGAACTGCGCGCCGCCTGGCGCGCCGTCGACGATGGTGTGCACGTGAACCGCTTCGAGAGCGTCGCGGCGCTGGAACGGGCGGCGCGCGCGGCTGGGCTCACCGTGCGCGTGGTCGGGCAGAAGTACCACCTGCCCGCGTATCCGGACGTGCAGGGCCTGGCGCGCGAACTGCGCGCGATCGGGGCGCACAACGTGAACGCCGGTCGCCCCGGCGGGCTTGCCGGGCGCGGTGCGTGGCGCCGGCTGCAGTCGGCCTACGCATTGTTCGCCAACCCCGACGGCACCCTGCCCGCCACCTACCGGGCGCTGTGCCTGCGGCTGGAGAAACCCGGTGGCTGAGGGCTGGTTCGTCACCGGCACCGATACCGGGGTCGGCAAGACCCTGGTCGCGGCGGCGTTGCTGCGGGCGGCCGGAGCGCGCGGAGCGCGCACGATCGGCCTGAAGCCCATCGCCTCCGGTGCCGTCGCCACCGCCGAGGGTCTGCGCAACGAGGATGCGCTGGCACTGCTTGCCGCCATGAACCAGAAACTGTCCTACGCGCAGGTGAACCCCGTGGTGCTGGCGCCTGCAGTGGCGCCGCATATCGCGCTCGCCGAGGCGGGCATGGCGCTGGACGCCGCCGCGCTGCACGCGCGCTGCCTGCCTGCGCTGGCGCGGCCGCACGACGTCGCCGTCGTCGAGGGCGCCGGCGGCTGGCGGGTGCCGCTCAATCATGCCGAGACGCTGGCGGACCTCGCGCGCCGGCTGGGTTTCCCGGTGGTGCTGGTGGTCGGCTTGCGGCTGGGCTGCATCAACCACGCGCTGCTGACGGCCGAGGCGGTGCGCGCCGACGGGCTGCGGCTGGCCGGGTGGGTGGCCAACCAGGTCGATCCCGGCATGGTCAATCTTGCCGAAAACCTCGCCACCCTCGATGCGATGCTCGGTGCCCCGCGCATCGGTTTCATCCCGTGGCGCGCGGGCATCGAGGCGAATGCTGCGGCGGGCTTGCTCGACATCGGCCTGCTGCGTGGCGGCGCGCAGGATTGAGTGCCCGCGCACGGCAGGCTTGCGGATCCGGATATACACTTGCAGCGTCTTCACTTCCACGGAGTGCTCCCGGTGAGCGGCAACCAGATCGGCCAGGTCGGCTTCCAGGGGCTGCGCGACAGTCTCGAGCGCGCCCAGGCCGCCGCGACGCGCGTCGTCTCGAGCGCCGCGGGCGGCGACGCCGGACAGCTCACCGAGGCGATCGTCGAGTTGCAGGCCGCGAAGCTGCAGGCCGGTGCGGCAGCGCAGGTGGTGCGCGCGGCCGACGACACGCTGGGCACGCTGCTCGACATCCTGGCCTGATGTCCGTGCGTTTACCTGCCATGTAATGGTTCCTGCGTGCCCCCGCGGCTAGCATCCGGGCGGTCGAATTTCCGCTCCAGAGGTTCCCGATGCTGTCCTACAAGGCCCCGCTGCGCGATATGCGTTTCGTCAGGGACGAATTGCTCGGTTTTCCGGCACTGTTCGCCTCGCTGCCCGGCTGCGAGGAGTTCACGCCCGACCTGATCGATGCGATCCTCGGCGAGGCGGCCAGGTTCTGCGAGGACGTGCTGGCGCCGCTGTATCGCAGCGGCGACGAGGAAGGCTGCACCTGGACTCCCGAGGGCGTGCGCACCCCTGCCGGTTTTCGCGAGGCCTACGCGCAATACGTGGAAGGCGGCTGGGCCGCGCTGAGCACGCCGCCGGAATACGGCGGCCAGGGCCTGCCGCCCTCGATGGGCCTGTTCGTCGAGGACATGATGGGCACGGCGAACTGGGCCTGGACGATGTATCCGGGCCTGTCGCACGGGGCTACCCGGACGCTGAAGGTGCATGGCACCGACGAGCAGAAGCAGACCTACCTGCGCCATCTGGTGAGCGGCGAGTGGACCGGCACCATGTGCCTGACCGAAGCGCACGCGGGCAGCGATCTGGGCATGCTGCGCACGCGCGCCGAGCCGCACGCCGACGGCTCCTACCGCATCACCGGCACCAAGATCTTCATTTCCGCGGGCGACCACGACATGGCCGCGAACATCGTGCATATCGTGCTCGCGCGCCTGCCGGACGCGCCGCCCGGCACCAAGGGCATCTCGCTGTTCCTGGTGCCCAAGAAGCTGCCGCAGGCCGACGGCACGCTGGTGCCGAACAGCGTTTCCTGCGGCTCCATCGAGCACAAGATGGGCATCAACGCCTCCGCGACCTGCGTGATGAACTTCGACGCCGCCACGGGCTTCCTGATCGGCGAGCCGAACCGGGGCCTGAACCACATGTTCACGTTCATGAACGCGGCGCGCCTCGGCACCGCGATGCAGGGTCTCGCGGCGGCCGAGCTCTCGTTCCAGGGCGCGCTGGCCTACGCGCGCGAGCGCCTGCAGGGCCGCTCGCTCTCGGGACCGAAGAACGCCTCCGGGCCGGCCGATCCGCTGATCGTGCACCCGAACATCCGTCGCATGCTGCTCACGCAGAAGGCCTATGCCGAGGGCAGCCGCGCCTTCCTGTACTGGCTGTGCCAGCTGGTCGACATCGCGGACAAGTCTGCCGATGCGTCCGAGCGCAAGCGGGCCGAGGACCTGATGGCACTGCTGACCCCGGTGGCCAAGGCCTTCGTCACCGAGGCCGGCTACGAAGCGGCCAACCTGGGCGTGCAGGTGTTCGGCGGGCACGGCTACGTGCGCGAGCACGGCATGGAGCAGATCGTGCGCGACACGCGCATCGCGTTGATCTACGAGGGCACCAGCGCGATCCAGGCGCTGGACCTGCTCGGGCGCAAGATCATGGGCAGCGGCGGCGAACTGCTGCGCGGCTTTGCCGCCATCGTCGAGGAGTTCTGCGCCCAGAATGCGGGCAGAGAGGACATGGCGCCGCTGGTCGCCGCGCTGACGGCAACCGGCAAGCGGCTCGAGGGCCTGACGATGCACGTCGCGGGTGCGGCGATGAAGAATCCCGACGAGGCCGATGCCGCGGCCTTCGAGTACCTGATGTTCATGGGATATTTCGTGCTCGGCTTCATGTGGGCGCGCATGGCGCGCACCGCGCTCGACGCGCTGGCGGGCGGCACCGGCGAGGCGGATTTCTATAGCGCCAAGGTCGAGACGGCGCGCTTCTATTTCCAGCGCATCATGCCGCGTACCGAGAGCCTGGCACTGTGCGTCGAGGCGGGCGGCGCGACGCTGATGGCCTTGCCCGAGGCGCATTTCGCGCTGTGAACGCGGCGCCGGCCAGGGCGCGACTTCTCGCGCCCGGCCACGCGCGCTTATACTGCGCTCCCCATTGACTGGCGCCGCCGCGGCGCAGGACGAAGCATCGTGAGCGAAGCAGGAAAACTCCATCCCGAAGACCAGCAGCGGGTCGATGCCTTCACGTCGACGGGGATTCACTCCGTCCCGCGCAAGCCCTTCCGCCCGCTGGTGCTGCTGGCCGTGATCCTCGCCGTCACGACCGCGATGACGGTGCTGAGCATCGTCATCGAACGAATGTATATCCCCTGAGGGAACTTTCCATTACAATGCGCGCCGCGTGGACAGGCCCGCGCGGCAACCGACCGTATTCGGAGTGTAGCTCAGCCTGGTAGAGCACTGCCTTCGGGAGGCAGGGGTCGAAGGTTCGAATCCTTTCACTCCGACCAATTCGCGGAAGGGCCGTCGCGGCGAGCGACGGCCCTTTTTGTTTGCGCGTTGTTTGCGCGTTGTTTGCGCGAGCGAGGCCCGGTTTGCTTTCAGCGGCGCGCCACGATAACTTGCCGCGAACCCCCGCCGAGCCGCACCCATGAGCAACGATACCCTGGACCTCGCCTGCCGCTACGCTGCGCTGATCGACGACCGTCGCCTGGACGAGTTGCACACGATCATGCTGCCCTCGATCCGCATCTCGGGCCCTGGTTACGTGATGGATACCCTGCCCGAGGTGGAGCGTGGCATGGAATTGCTGCGCCAGTACGACCGCACCTTCCACATGGTCGGCAACCAGCTCGGCGCGTGGGGCGGTGACGGCGTGTGGAGCGGCGAGACCTATTGCATCGCCTCGCATGTCTACCAGCGTGACGGCGCCGAATGGAAGCTCGACATGGCGATCCGCTACCAGGACCGCATCGTGCGCCACGATGGCGGACTGCGCTTCGCCTCGCGCGAGTTGCGCCTGGCCTGGGTGCAGGACCTGCCGCTCACGATGGCCCGCTGATCGGCTCAGGCCGGGACGCGCAGCGCCTCGGGGTCATCGCTCGCATCGCTGCCAGCGCGCGGCCGGGCGATTGCGCATTCGCGCCACAGGCGCTCGCTCAGCGCCTCCAGCGGCTCCCCGCCTTCGACCAGCCACGCGGCGATTGCTGCCGCGACATCCGGCCATTCCGACCGCGGCGGGGGTGTCTCGAGCGCGAGGAAATCGCCGATGAGATGCGGGGCGAGCCGTTGCGCGATCCGCGCGTAGCCCAGCGCCTGCAGCGCCAGCGCATTGGACACCTGTTCCATCTGGCCGGCCAGCGGCTTGGCGAGGATGCGCTTGCCGTGGCACAGTGCTTCGCTGATCAGCTCGAAGCCGCAGTTGCACACGATATGGCTCGCGCGCTCCAGCGCCGCAACGAACGTGGCGCGCCCCACCGGGTGCGTCGTCACGTTGCCGCGCTGCTCCCCGGGCAGTCCGGGCCCGAACATCGAGAAGCGCCAGCCCGGGATTGCGCGCAGCAGTGCGATCACGCGCTCCGGATCCTCGAACGGCAGGTAGACCAGCGCTTCGCGCGCTGAGGCGCGCGCGGGCACGCCCGCCGGGCGCGCGTCGTCATCGACGATCGGCGGCAACAGCGGGTGCCCGAAGTGGTGCCAGTGCAAACCGATGCGCGTGCCCACGGGAGCGCAGGCCCGGAGCACCACGCTGCCGAGGAGGTTGCGCCGCGAGCGCGGCACGCCGGGCACCAGCGCGTACTGGTGCCCCAGGCCGATGCAGTCGCGCCGTTGCCCGCGCGCGGCCCAGGCCGTGACGGGCTCGAAATCGGAAACCACGCGGTCGTAGCCCTCGAGGTCGAGCTCGCGCACGTCGCGCAGGAACTCCCCGGGCGAGAGCTGGCGCAGCGTCGCGAGCGGGCGCACGCGGCCCGCGCGGGTCGCGAAGCTGAGCCCGCGCCGCCATTGCCAGGCGCCGAAGCACTCCATGTCGAAGAAATCGCCGCGTTCGCGCCCGGTGAACAGCCAGTCGACCTGCACCTGCGGGTAGCGTGTCAGCGCCCGCGCCATGGCCCGCGCCCGCGTCAGGTGACCGTTGCCCGTACCCTGCACGCCATAGAAGATCCTCATGCGGCGAACAGCGAGCGCGCGCCCAGCAGCAGCGCACTGCCGAGCAGCGCGCCGGCGACGGTGTCGCTGGGAAAGTGCACGCCGAGGAACACGCGCGAAGCACCCACGCAGCAGGCCCACGGATACAGCAGCACGGCAGCCCAGAGACCGAACTCCTGCGTGCACAGTCCGGCGAACAGGAACGCCGCCGAGGTGTGGCCGGAGGGAAAGCTGAAACGGTCGGAGGCGATCACCAGGCTGCGGAAGCCGGGCAGGATATCGGGCGGGCGCCTGCGCCGGCAGGTGTTCTTCATCAGCAGGTAGGCGCTGCGCTCGAGGGCGAAGGCCTGGCAGCCCAGCGCGATGAAGCCCGCGGCGTCGATCGTGTCGCTGGCCAGGAACAGCAGCGGCAGCAGCAGGTAGAGCCAGCCGTCGGCGCTGCGCGAGATCCAGCGCGCCGCGACGAAGATCATGGCTTCGGCGTTGCGCTGGTGGCACCAGCCGAAGGCAAGGAGGTCGAGGCGGTGGATGTTCTGCAGCAATGCCGTATCCCCTGCGCGTTCCATGCACGGAGGATGCGCGGCGATTGTTGAGGTCTCGTGGTGTTTCGGTGAATTTTTGATGACGCCGGCCAGCCGCTCAGTGCGGCGCGCGAAAGCGCCGCGTCTCGGTGTGCTGGCGGCGCACGCTCAGCTCGTCGCGCGCGTGGGTGATCAGCGCCGTGGCGGCGCGCTGTTCGTCGGTCTCGGCGAGGCGCAGGATCTCCCACAGCCTGCGGTCGGACAGGTTCTTCACGTCGATGCCGGTATCGGTTTGCATGCGAGGCGTCTCCTCCCTTGTTCGCGGCACATGCTCCGGGCGATCTGTGACAGCTTCATTAAGCGGGCGCGCTGCGCTAGAGTCGCGCCACGCCCGGGGCGGTTCATCGATGTCGCGACGCCCGGCGACAGGAGGACCCTCGATGCCCGCCGGAGTGCTTGCGCTGATCGCGGCGCTGGCGATGTTGCTGCTGCTGCCGTTCCTGCTCGCCGATGCGATGGTGTCGGCGCTGCTCGAGCTCGGCATCGCGCCGCGCGTGGCCACACTGCTGGTGATCGGCATCTTCGTCGGCAGCCTGTTCAATGTGCCGGTATGGCGCCGCGCGGGCGCGGCGGTGCTGGAATACCGCCCGTCCGATTTCTTCGGCCTTGGCCGGCTCGCGCCGCGGCTGGTGCAGCCCGGTGCCCGGCAGGTCATAGCGCTGAACGTCGGCGGCTGCCTGATACCTTCGCTGATCGTGGTCTACGAGCTGGCGCGCCTGCTCGACGCCGGTGGTGGCGCCCCGCGGCACGCCGCGGTGGCGATCGGGTTGAACATCGCGGCCTGCTACCTGATGGCGCGACCTGTCGCGGGACTCGGCATCCTGCTGCCCGCGCTGGTGCCGGGTTGTCTCGCCGCGCTGGTCGCGATGCTGCTGGCGGGCGAGCACGCGGCGCCGGTCGCTTTCTGCGCCGGCGTGCTGGGGCCGCTGATCGGCGCCGACCTGCTGCACCTGCGCGACCTCGGCCGGCGCGGGGGCGGGCTGATGAGCATCGGCGGCGCCGGCACCTTCGACGGCATCGTGATCTCCGGATTTCTCGCCACGATGCTGAGCACCTGAGAGCGCGGGGCATCTGCTAATCTCGCGCTCCGTTCACCACCGAAAAGCCGGATCGCCGCCCATGGACCTGGAAGATTTCCGCCGCGAGTACCTCGCTCCCGGCCTGCACCGCAAGGACCTCGACGCCTCGCCGTTCCGCCAGTTCGAGAGCTGGCTGAAACACGCGATCGACGCGGGCCTGCGCGATCCCACCGCGATGGCGGTGGCGACCGTCGATGCGCGCGGACGGCCATCGCAGCGGCTGGTGCTGCTGAAGCACTGCGACGACGAGGGCTTCGTGTTCTACACCAACCTCGAGAGCCGCAAGGCGCGCGAGATCGCCGGCAACCCGCGGGTGGCGCTGCTGTTCCCGTGGGCGGACATGGAGCGGCAGGTGCGCATCGAGGGCACGGTCGAGCGCATGGGCGCCGCGCAGGCGCTGAAGTATTTCCTGCTGCGCCCGCGCGCCAGCCAGCTCGCCGCGTGGGCCTCGGCGCAGAGCCGTCCGCTGTCCTCGCGCGCGCTGCTCGAGGACGAGTTCGCGCGCCTGAAGCAGAAATTCGGCGAGGGCCGGATCCCGCTGCCCTCGTTCTGGGGCGGCTTTCGCGTGGTGCCGGATGCCTTCGAGTTCTGGCAGGGCCGCCCCAATCGCCTGCACGACCGCTTCAGCTACACGCTCGCCGACGACGGGCAGTGGCGCATCGAGCGGCTCGCGCCCTGAGAGCCGCGCCGCTCAGACGACCAGGTCGAGCTGCTGCAGGGTTCCCGCGGAGAGATCCTCGCCGATCCACAGGCCGGTGCTGCGCACCACGGCGAGCGTCTCGTTCGCAGCGGTGTTCACGCTGAAGGGCGTTGCCACGCTGCCGAGGTACAGCGCGCCGATGCCGAGCGCGGAAAGCGGCGTGAGCACATCAGCGCCCCGGGCGTCCTTGCCGAAGGCCAGCAGGCGCGCGTACACCGCGTCACCTGCGTCGATGAAGCCGTTGCCGTCGTCGTCATGGCGCGCGAGCTCCGCGAAGCCGTCGCCGGTCAACGCCCCGAAGAGCTCGCGGCCGTCATTGATGCGCCCGTCGCCGTTGCGATCGAGCGCGACGAAGGCGCTGCGGCCCGTGGCCATGGCAATCATTTCCTGCGTGCCGTCGGCGTCGAGGTCGAAGGCATGTTTCACGGCGCCGAGCTCGGGTCCATTGCCGGCGAGATTGAGCAGCAGCGGATCCTTGCGCTCGCCGGATGTGACCGTGACCGAGGTCGTGCTCCCGAAGCGCCGCTGCATCAGCAGCGACAGCTCAATGCGCAGCTCGCGCCCGTCGGCGGTCTGCACGGTGGCATCGGCCGCGAAGGCGCTGGCCTCGGCCTCGCTGTAATGTTCGCTGGTGCGCTGCGCGACCGCGATCTGCAGCGACGGGGCCGGCGACGCGGCGGGCGCCCCGTCGGCAGGCTCCCCTGTCGCCGAGGCGTCGGTGGCGATGGTCGCAACGCGGACTGCGCGGCCCGAGAGCATCTCGATCAGCAGCTGGAAGTAACGGACCTCCGCGTCGAGCGCGGACGTGGCGGATGCCGCGGGAGCGGCGGCATCGGCAGCGGGTGGTGGCGGCGCGCGCGTGATGGACACCTGCAACTGCCGCTCGACGCGGTGCTGGCGCTGCTCGGCGTGCGCGGCGCGCAACTCGACCTGCGAACCCTGGATCTTCATGGTCACCCCGGCTGGTACTCCAGCAGGGCTTATCGGCCGCGGCAGCGCGAACTTGAGGCCACCGCTCCGGCGTGCGTGCCGCGCGGGCGCCTAGTCGGCGCTGCCCTCGAGCGGGAACGTCGCGTGGCGGTCCAGACCCAGCAGCATCGTCAGCCGTGGCAGGCTCTCCGCGAGGGCGGAGTGCAGCGTGAAGGGCGGATTGACCACGAACACCCCGCTGCCGTACAGGCCGTGCGCGGCGTCCGCCGCGCGCACCACCAGTTCGGCGCGCAGCCAGCATTCGGGAGCCAGCGTCGCGAGCCGTGCGGGCAGCTCGCGTGCCTCGCGGCGCGGGATCATCGGGTACCACACCATGTAGACACCGGTGGCGAAGCGGCGCAGCGCCTGCTTCAGCGCATCGATCAGGCGCACGTAGTCCTCGCGCACCTCGTAGGAAGGGTCGATCAGGACGAGCGCGCGGCGCGGCTCCGGCGGCAGCAGCGCCTTGAGCCCGGCGTAGCCGTCCTCGCCGCACACGCGCGCGGGCACGGGGCCGGAGGCGAATTCCTGCTCCAGCAATGCGTAATCCGCCGGGTGCAGCTCGTGCAGCCACAGGCGGTCCTGAGGGCGCATGCGCGCGCGCGCGATCCACGGCGAGCCGGGGTAGTACTTGAGCCGGTGGTGCGGGTTCAGCGTGCGCACGAGCTCTACATAGCGCGCCAGCGCCTCCGGCAGCGCACCCGCGTTCCAGAGCTTCTCGACGCCCTCGACATACTCGCGCTGCTCGGCGGCGTAGCCCTGCGTGAGCGCGTAGCGCCCGGCGCCGGCGTGCGTGTCGATGTACCAGAACGGCTTGTCCTTGGCGGCCAGGTAGTCGAGCAGCTGCAGCAGCACCACGTGCTTGAGCACGTCGGCGTGGTTGCCGGCATGGAAGGCGTGGCGATAACCGAGCATCTCAGCGCTTTCCGGAACAATCGGCACGCGCCGACCGTCGCCGTGCGGCGGGGCGGTCGCGATGGCGTGCGGGGCGGCGTGCGCTCATGGCTTGCGATCTCGGGGTTCGAGCAGGCAGTCTAGCCGGGATCGGGTGTGGGTGCGCCTGACGGGAGGGACAACAAATGCAGCAGGGTGTGCCGCGCACGGTGGTCGCGCTGGGCTTCGTCAGCCTGTGCATGGACACCTCCTCGGAACTGATCCACAGCCTGCTGCCGGTGTTCCTGGTGGCGGGGCTCGGCGCCAGCCCGCTCGTGCTCGGCCTGATCGAAGGCGCGGCCGAAGGCGTGGCCAGCGTGATGCGCGTGTTCTCGGGCGCGCTCAGCGACCGCAGCGGGCGGCGCAAGCCGCTGATCCTGTGCGGCTATGCGCTGGCGGCGCTCAGCAAGCCGCTGTTTCCGCTGGCCGGTTCGGCCGCGACGGTGTTCGCCGCGCGCGCGATCGACCGCCTCGGCAAGGGTATACGCGGCGCGCCGCGCGATGCCCTGGTGGCCGACGTCACGCCGCAGGCCTCGCGCGGTGCCGCCTACGGGCTGCGCCAGGCGCTGGACACGGTGGGCGCGGTGCTGGGGCCGGCGCTCGCGATCGCACTGATGTACCTGCTGGCGAATGATGTGCGCGCGGTGTTCTGGGTCGCCACCGTGCCGGCGCTGCTCGCCGTCGCGGTGCTCGTGGTGTTCGTGCGCGAGCCGGCCGTGCCGCGCCCGCGCGCCGCGACGCAGCGCTTCACGTTCGCCTGGCTGCGACCCGGCGCCGTGCCGCCCGGTTGTCGCGCGGTGATCGCGCTGGCCGCGCTGCTGGCTCTCGCGCGCCTGGCGGAGGCCTTCGTGCTGCTGCGCGCGAGCGAACTCGGGCTGGCCGCGGCGCTGGTGCCGCTGGTGCTGATCGTGATGAACGTGGCCTATGCGCTCAGCGCCTGGCCCGCCGGCGCGTACTCGGACCGCTTCGGGCGCAAGCCCGTGCTGGCCTGTGGGCTGGGCCTGCTGCTGCTCGCCGACCTGCTGCTCGCGCGCGCGGCCGATCCGTGGACGGCCCTGCTGGGGGCGATGGTGTGGGGGCTGCATCTGGGCGCCACCCAGGGCCTGCTGGCGGCGTTGCTGGCCGATCGCGCGCCGGCGGATGCGCGCGGCGCGGCCTTCGGCTGGCTGCACCTGGGAACCGGGCTGGCGACCGTGCTCGCCGGCGCGCTGGGCGGCTGGCTGTGGACGCGCTTCGGCGCGGGCGCGGCCTATGCCGCCGGTGCGGTGTGCGCCGCGCTGGCGCTGGCGCTGCTCGGCGTGCTGCCCGGGCGCGACGCGGCGCTCGCGCCGCGCTGAGCGCGCTGCGGCAGCGATGGATTACACTGCGCACGGACCGGGCACCGGTCGCGCACATTGCCGGCAAGGGCGCGGGGAGGCCAGCGCGTGAGACTGCTACTGCTGATGACGGGCAACGAGCTGATGAGCGGGGTCACGCTGGATTCCAACTCATCGCTGATTGCGCAGAAGCTCGCGCCGCTCGATCGCCGGGTCGCCGCGAAGGTCACGATCGGCGATGACTTCGCGCTGCTGTGCGCCGAGCTCGAGCGGCTCGCGGGACTCGCCGACGTGCTGGTCGTCAATGGCGGGCTCGGGCCCACCAGCGACGACCTCACCGCCGAGGCGCTGGCCAGGGTGGCGGGTGTCCCGCTGCAGGAGCATCCGGAGGCGCTGGCGCACCTGGAGGCGTGGTGCGGCCGGCGCGGGCTGGCGCTGAACGCCGCCAACCGCAAGCAGGCGCTGCTGCCGGCGGGCGCGGCGATCGTCGCCCACGCGGGCCGCGGCCCGGGCCGCCTTCGCCC
>OEIV010000847.1_pt1 | contig 15443 bp, 14 predicted proteins | sample 1539231 | NCBI WGS metagenome assembly OEIV01 (sample SAMN03794762, study PRJEB22550) | activated sludge metagenome | feature: wastewater treatment plant; material: activated sludge; isolation source: Wastewater treatment plant of a petroleum refinery complex | place: Argentina: Buenos Aires ...
GCGTTGAAGGCGATGAGATAGGGCAGGAGGATCGCATTCGCGAGGCCATGATGGGTGTCGTAATGGGCGCTGAGCGGGTGGGCGATCGAGTGGACCGCGCCGAGGCCCTTCTGGAAGGCGGCCGCGCCCATCGAGGCGGCGGCGAGCATCTTCGCCCGCGCCGCGATGTCGGCGCCGTCGGCGGTGGCGCGCGGCAGCGCCTCCTTGATGAGCGCCATGCCGTTCAGCGCGACGCCGTCGGCGATCGGGTGGAAGCCCGGCGCGCAATAGGCCTCGAAGCAATGGACGAAGGCGTCCATGCCGGTCGCGGCGGTGATGTGGGCGGGCAGGCCGACCGAAAGCTCAGGGTCGGAGATGACGATTTCCGGCATCATCTTCGGGTGGAAGATGATCTTCTTCTCGTGCGTCTCCTCGTTGGTGATGACGCTGGCGCGGCCGACTTCCGAGCCGGTGCCGGCGGTGGTCGGCACGGCGACGACCGGGGCGATGCCCTTGGGGTCGGCGCGGGTCCACCAGTCGCCGATGTCCTCGAAATCCCAGAGCGGGCGGGTCTGGCCGGCCATGAAGGCGATGGCCTTGCCGACATCGAGGGCCGAACCGCCGCCGAAGGCGACGACGCCGTCATGGCCGCCGTCGCGGTAGATCTTCAGCCCGTCCTCGACATGGCGGGCGACCGGATTGCCGCGCACCTCGCCGTAGATCGCGTTCGACTGCAGCGTGCGCAGCGCCGCGGCGACCATGGCCGAGCCGGCGAGGCCCGCGTCGGTGACGAGCAGCGGCCGCGCCATGCCGGCGGCCTTGCAGGCCTCGGCCAGTTCGGCGATGCGGCCGGGGCCGGCCCAGACCTTGGTCGGATAGTTCCAGTTGCCTTTGAGCGTTTCGGTCATGGCGTGGTTCCGGGGCAGAGATTCAAGGAGCGATTGCGGGCGGCCGGGCGGACGCAGGCGCCGCTCCCCCTTGCGCCCCTTGGGGGCACCTTCCCCCAAACCGCGCGCCCGCCGGGCGCGCTGGGGGAAGAGAGGGGAGAACGCCTTCAGGCCATCCTAGCCGATCTGGCGCAGGTGGAAGGATTTGGGGCGGGTGAGCATGTCGAAGCCGATGGGCGAGAGGGCGGCGCCGCGGCCGGTGTCCTTCACCCCGGTCCAGGCGATCGCCGGGTCGAGATAGTCGCAGCGGTTCATATAGACCGTGCCGGTCTCGACCTGGCGGCCGATGCTTTCCGCCGCCTCGATGTCGGCGGTCCAGATCGAGGCGGTGAGGCCGTAGGGGCTGTCGTTCATCAGCGTGACCGCGTCGGCGTCGGAACCGACCGGCATGATGCCGACCACCGGGCCGAAGCTTTCCTCCACCATCACGCTCATGTTGTGGTCGACGTCGACCAGCACCTGGGGCGCGAGATAGGGCGTGCCTTCGCGGTCGGCCGCGAACGCCTTGGGGTCGATGAGGGCGGTCGCGCCCTTGGAGCGCGCCTCCTCGATCTGGCCGCGGATGAGGGCGGCGAAGCGCGGCTGGGCCATCGGCCCCAGCGTCGTCGCCTCGTCGAGCGGATTGCCGAGGACGTATTTGCGGGTCAGCGCCGCGAAGGCCTCGACGAAGGGCCGGAAGATCGCCTTGTCGACATAGATGCGCTCCACCCCGCAGCAGCACTGGCCGGAATTGTAGAAGGCGCCGTCCACGAGGTTCTCGACCGCGAAGTCGAGATCGGCGTCGGCGCGGACATAGGCCGGGTCCTTGCCGCCGAGTTCGAGGCCGAGCGAGGGGAAGGGGCCCGCCGCTGCCCGCTCGATCGCCTTGCCGCCGCCGACCGAGCCGGTGAAGTTGACGTGATCGACCGCGCCCGAGCCGAGCAGGCGCGCGGTCTGGTCGTGGTTGAGGTTGATGTTCTGGAAGAGGCCCCTGGGGATGCCGGCCGCGTCCATCGCCTGCTGGAAGCGCTCGCCGACCAGGATGGTCTGCGCGGCGTGCTTGAGGATGACGGCGTTGCCCGCCATCAGCGCCGGGCCGATCGTGTTGATCGCCGTGAGATAGGGATAGTTCCAGGGCGCGATGACGAGGACGATGCCGAGCGGCTCGCGGCTGATGAAGCGGCGGAAGCCGGGCCTGGGATCGGCCGGCAGGACCGGCTTCAGGCTGTCCTCGGCGATCGCCGCCATATAGCGCAGCCGCTCCTCGAAGCCCTTGAACTCGCCGCCATAGCGCACCGGGCGGCCCATCTGCAGCGCCAGTTCCGGCACGATCTCCTGGTTGAGGGCCAGCATCGCGTCCATGAACTTCATGACCGCCGCGACCCGCTCGGCGACCGGGACTTTCGCCCATTCGACCTGGGCGGCGTGGGCGGCATTGAGCGCCTGCTCGATGGCGGCCTCGGAGGCCGGCTTGCGGCGCGCGAGCTCGCGCCCGTCGACCGGCGAGATGCAGACGATGTCTTCCATGACGACTCCTTGGAACCGGCGGCCGGCGCCGGTTCAGATGATCTCGAAATAGCGCGCCATTTCCCAGTCGGTGATCGCCTTGCGGAACTCGCGCTCTTCCCATTTGCGGGTCGCCGCGTAGTGCTCCACGAAGGCGTCGCCGAAGAGATCGCGCGCCGGGGCGCTGGCTTCAAGCCGCTCCGCCGCTTCATACAACGTTCTGGGCAGCGCGCGTTCTGACGGAAATTTGACCTCGTAGGCATTGCCCACGATCGGCTCGCCCGGGTCGATGCGGTTCTCGATCCCCCACAGGCCGGAGCCGATGGCGCAGGCGAGCGCGATATAGGGATTTATGTCGGCGGCGGCGATGCGGTATTCGACCCGCTGGCTCTTCGGCCCGCCCTGGATGACGCGCAGCGCGCAGGTGCGGTTCTCGACGCCCCAGCTGGCGTCGGTCGGCGCCCAGAAGCCGGGGATGAGGCGGGTGGAGGGAATGGCCGGGGCGGCGGTCCACGCCCACAGATCGGGGATCAGCGCCCGCCGGCCGCCCACGAACCCGCGCCCGTCCCGCGGCATGGGGTGGGGGGCGGCGGCGTCGTGGAAGACGCTTCTGCCGTCCTGGCCGGCGAGCGAGACGTGGAGATGGCCCGACTGGCCGGGCCAGTCCTTCGACCATTTCGCCATGAAGCTCGCCATCCAGCCGCGCTTCTGCGCCAGCACCTTGGTGAAGGTCTTGAACAGCGCCGCCCGGTCGGCCGATTCCAGCGCCTCGTCATAGGCGATGGCGGCCTCCAGCACGCCGGGGCCGGTTTCGGTGTGCAGGCCTTCGAGCGGCATGCGCATCCGCTCGCACATCGCCATCAGCTCGGCGTAGAAATCGGCGTGCACCGAGCTGCGCAGCATCGAATAGCCGAAGAAGCCGGGCGTGATGTTCTTGAGGTTCCGGTAGCCCTTGGCGCGGACGCTGTCGGGGGTTTCGTCGAAGACGAAGAACTCGAACTCGGCCGAGGCGTTGACCTTGTAGCCCGAGCCGGCGGCGCGCTTCAGCACCCGGCGCAGCACCCCGCGCGGGCAGATCGCCTCGGCCGCACCCTCGAACTCGGCGATGAAGAGCAGCATGCCGTCCTCGAACGGCACGTCGCGGCAGGTCGAGGGGACGATGCGCGCCATGGCGTCCGGGTAGGCGGTGTGCCAGCCGGTGAAGCTGACATTGTCGTAGAGCTGGTCGTTGGAATCCCAGCCGAGGACCACGTCGCAGAAGCCGAAGCCCTTATCGAGGGCGGAGAAGAACTTCTCGCGGCTCATATACTTGCCGCGCATCACGCCGTCGGCGTCGAAGACGCCGACCTTGACGTGCGTGAGGCCGCGCGCCTCGACCAGGGCGCGCGCATCGGCGGCGGTGCGGACCGCGTTGACATCCATGGGCGACACTCGTCCTCGTTGCCTGCGACGGCGACCGATCTGGCCGCGAATCCGCGCCGTGTCCAGATGGATTCGCATCCGCCGCACCCTGTTCCGCTTGACAGGCGGCGCGGCTCTGAAATCATCGCAGCGCAGCAAACGCGGCAAGGGGGCATCGTGGCGCAGGGGACCGGAGCGATCCGTCCGCCGGATACGGCGCGGCGGGGGCTGAGCTAGTGCCGCGGATCGTCCAGGCCTATGTGCGCGGCGTCGATGCGGTCAACCGCACGCTCGGCCGCGTGGTCATGTACGCCGTGTTCTTCTTCATGCTCGGCCTGCTGCTCTATGCGTCGATTTCGCGCACCCTCCTCGGCGCCCCGATCAACTGGGCGGTCGAGATGGCGCAGTTCAGCCTCGCCGCCTACTACCTGCTGGGCGGCGGCTATTCGCTGCAGCAGGACGCGCATGTCCGGATGGACCTCATCTATGCCCGCTGGCGGCCGCGCAAGCAGGCCTTCGTCGATTCGCTGACTGCCTTCTTCATCGTCTTCTATCTGGGCGTCCTGCTGCTCGGCGGGCTGTCGAGCACGCAGTACGCGCTGGAGTTCGGGCAGAAGAACTACTCCTCGTGGGGGCCGCCGCTGGCGCCCATCAAGATCATCATGTGCATCGGCGTCCTGCTGATGCTGCTGCAGGCCATCGCGATCTTCTTCCGCGACCTGGGCAAGGCGATCGGACGGCCCATCGCATGAGCTACGACCTGATCGCGCTGTTCATGTTCGGTTCGATGATGCTGATGCTCCTGACGGGGCAGCGCGTCTTCGGGGCGATCGGCTTCGTGGCGGCCGTGTTCGCGCTGGCGCTGTGGGGCACCCGCGGCTTCGAGATGCCGTTCAACGCGGCCTCGTCGCTGATGAACTGGTATCCGATGCTGACGCTGCCGATGTTCGTCTACATGGGCTACATGCTGTCGGAATCCGGCATCGCGGGCGACCTCTACAAGATGTTCCACGTCTGGTCGGGCCGCATGGCCGGCGGCCTGGCGATCGGCACAATCGGGCTGATGGTGCTGATCTCGGCGATGAACGGGCTGAGCGTCGCCGGCATGGCGATCGGGGCGACGATCGCGCTGCCGGAAATGCTGCGGCGCGGCTACGACAAGGTGATGATCACCGGGGTGATCCAGGCGGGCAGTTCGCTGGGCATCCTGATTCCGCCCAGCGTGGTGCTGGTGCTCTACGGCCTCATCGCCCGCGCGCCGGTGGGCGAGCTGTGGCTCGCGGGCATCATTCCCGGCCTGCTGATGGCGGCGATGTTCATCGTCTATATCGCGGTGCGCTGCGCCATTCAGCCGCAGCTCGGCCCGCCGCTGCCGGCCGAAGAGCGTAACATCCCGCTGCGCGAGAAGCTGCTGCTGCTGCGGGCCGGCATCCTGCCGCTCGCGCTGTTCGGGCTGATGATGGGGCTGTTCATCAGCGGAACGACGAGCCTGGTGGAGAGTTCGGCGGCGGGCGCGGCGGCGGCGACCGCGGCGGCGGCGATCAGCGGGCGCCTCAGCTGGAGCGTGCTCGACCGCACCGTCCGCAACACGCTGCTGATCAGCTGCATGTTCCTGTGGATCATCCTGGCGGCGCTGTGCTTCGGCGCGGTGTTCGACGGGCTGGGCGCGGTGAAGTCGCTGAAGGCGCTGTTCCTCGACGATCTGGGCCTGACCCCGTGGTCGATCCTGATCCTGATGCAGCTGTCCTATCTGATCATGGGGATGTTCCTGGACGACACCGCGATGCTGGTGATCGTCGCGCCGCTCTACATCCCGCTGGTGAGCGCGCTGGGCTTCGACCTCGTCTGGTACGGGATCCTCTACACGATCACCTGCCAGATCGCCTACATCACGCCGCCCTTCGGCTACAATCTGTTCCTGATGCGCGCCATGGCGCCCAAGGAGATCACCATCATCGACATCTACCGCTCGGTGGTGCCCTTCGTCGCGATCATGGTCTTGGCGCTGGTGACCATCATGGCGTTCCCCGAACTGGCGCTCTGGTTGCCATCGCAAGTTTACGGGGACTAGACTTTCCGCGGCGTTCGCGCGGCATCCGCTCGTTCGAGCCAACATGGAGGATGGGGTGATGGCGTTAGACAAGAGGATCAGTAAGCGCAAGTTCCTGACCGGCGCGGGCGCGGCGTCGGCCGCCGGCGCCACGGTGGTCGCCGCGCCCTATGTGAAGGCCCAGAGCGCGATCAGGTGGCGGCTGCAGACCTATGCCGGCGCGGCGCTGGGCGAGCATGTGATCAAGCCGTCGATCGACGCCTTCAACAAGGCGGCCAACGGCGAGATGGAGATCGAACTCTACTACGCCGACCAGCTGGTGCCGCAGGCCGAGCTGTTCCGCGCCGTGCAGAACGGCACGATCGACGCCGCGCAGAGCGACGACGACTCGATGGCCTCGCCCGTCGACGTGGCGGTGTTCGGCGCCTATTTCCCGTTCGCCTCGCGCTACAGCCTGGACGTGCCGGTGCTGTGGAACTGGTACGGACTGAAGGACATCTGGACGGAGGCCTATAACGAGGTCGGCGGCGTCACCTGGCTGAGCACCGGATCGTGGGATCCGTGCAACGTCGCTTCGATCAAGCCGGTGCGCTCGCTGGCCGACCTGCAGGGGATGCGGCTCTACACCTTCCCGACCGGCGGCCGGTTCCTGGAGAAGTTCGGCATCGTGCCGGTGACCATTCCCTATGGCGACGTGCAGGTGGCGATCCAGACGGGCGAGCTGGACGGCGTCGCCTGGTCGGGCATGACCGAGGTCTACACGGTCGGCTGGTCGGACGTCTGCAAGTACTACCTCACCGACAACATCTCGGGGGCCTGGGCGGGATCGTATTTCGCGAACTCCGAGCGCTGGAACGCGCTGCCCGAGCACCTGAAGACGCTGTTCAACATGTCGATGGACTCCTCCCACTACTATCGCCAGCACTGGTACTGGTGGGGCGAGGCGCATTACCGGGCGACCGGCGGCAAGCTGGAGCTGACCTCGATCCCGCCGGCGGAATGGGCGACGGTCGAGGCCGAGGCCCTGAAGTTCTGGGACGAGATCGCGGCCAAGAGCCCGCGCAGCGCCAAGGTGGTGGAGATCCTGAAGAACTACGCCGAGGTGATGAAGAAGGCCGGCCCGCCCTATCGCTACGGCTGAACCGGTCGGCCATCGCCGGCCTGAGGAAACGGCCCCCGCGCGGGGCCGTTTCGCTGCGCGCCGCGACGACGCCCTTGCGCGGCGGCGCGCGGGACTGTTCGATCGGCTGAGAGGGATGGGGGAAAGAGTGCGGCGGCTGGCGCTTGTGTCGATCCTCGCCGGCGCCGCAGCGGGCCCGGCGGATGCCGCCGGCGGTCCGCCGCCGGTCACCTGGCCGGTGCCGATCTGCGCGCCCTCGACGATCGCCACCGCCTCGCCCGCGCCGGCGACCAACGATTCGGCGTCGCTGGCCGAGCTGCCCTTCGTCGTGGATCTGGCGCCCGCGGCGGCGAGCGTCGTCGTCGGGCTGACCGAGGACAACGCCGCCGTCATCCGCTGCGTCGTCGTCGACGAGCGCAGCCGGGGCCTGGAAGGCGCGGCGATCGTCGCGGTCGCGGGACTGAAATTCTCGCAGCCCAAGGCGGCGAACCTGGCCGAGCCGGGCGGGCGCTATCTGGTGCGGGTTTCGACCCTGCTTGGCGTTTCGTGGGTGCATGCACCGCCGCCGCAGCCGCTGTTGCCGCGCTGCGCCGCCGAACTGAACGGGCCAGAGCCGGACGGACCCGAGGCGCCCAAGCCGCTGTCCCGCGTCAATCCGCGCTATCCCCGCGGGGCCGAGGCGGAAGGCATCGAAGGATCGGTCACGGTGCGGCTGGAGGTCTTCTCCAGCGGCGCCGTCGTGCCGGCCTGCCTCTCCGGCGCGACGCCGCCCGGCTGGTTCGAGGCGGCCGCGGTGGAGGCGGTGTCGCTATGGCGCTTCGCGCCGCCCGAGGGTCCGGGACCGCGCTTCTATGAGGTCACGGTCCGGTTCAGGCTGGAAGACTGATCAGACGAGCTGCTTGTCGATCGTCACGGGGCGTTCCAGCCAGGCGGGAACGGGGAGGTTCTTCTCGCGCAGGAAGGCCGGGTTGAAGAGCTTGGACTGGTAGCGCGTGCCGTAGTCGCAGAGGATCGTCACGATGGTGTGGCCGGGGCCGAGTTCCCGCGCCAGGCGGATCGCGCCGGCGACGTTGATGCCCGAGGAGCCGCCGAGGCAGAGGCCCTCGTGCTCCAGCAGCTCGAAGACGATCTCGACCGCCTCGGCGTCGGGGATCTGGTAGCTGAAATCCGGCGCGAAGCCTTCGAGATTGGCGGTGATGCGGCCCTGGCCGATGCCTTCGGTGATCGATGAGCCGGCGGCGGCGAGCGTGCCGGTCGTATAGTAAGAATGGAGCGCCGCGCCGAAGGGATCGGCGAGCGCGATCTTCACGTCGGCCGAGCGTTCGCGCAGCGCCATCGCGGTGCCGGCGAGCGTGCCGCCGGTGCCGACGGCGCAGACGAAGCCGTCGACCTTGCCGCCGGTCTGCGCCCAGATTTCCGGCCCGGTCGTTTCGACATGGGCCTGGCGGTTGGCGACGTTGTCGAACTGGTTCGCCCAGATCGCGCCGTTCGGTTCGCTCTTCGCCAGCGCCTCGGCGATGCGGCCCGAGACCTTCACGTAGTTGTTGGGGTTGGCGTAAGGCACGGCCGGAACCTCGACGAGTTCCGCCCCGGCGAGGCGCAGCATGTCCTTCTTTTCCTGCGCCTGGGTCTCCGGGATGACGATGACCGAGCGGAAGCCGAGCGCCGCGCCGATGAGGGCGAGGCCGATGCCGGTATTGCCGGCGGTGCCTTCGACGATGACGCCGCCCGGCCGGAGCGCGCCCCGCGCCACCGCGTCGCGGATGATGAAGAGGGCGGCGCGGTCCTTCACCGACTGGCCGGGATTCATGAACTCCGCCTTGCCGAGAATGCGGCAGCCGGTCTCCAGGCTGGCGCGCTTCAGCGCGATGAGCGGGGTGTTGCCGACAGCGTCGGCGATGCCGTGAGCGATGGTCATGGGGGTCGGCATAGCAAGAGAAACGGCACCGATACAGCACCCGGCGTGAAGCGTGAGGTTAGCCCGGCTTAGGGATGTCGCGCACGACGACATGAACGGGCGCCAGGGGCAGAGCAGGCAGGGCGGCGCGGAGGAACCCCGGCAGGATGTTGACGCCCGGCGCCCTGGCGTCGACCCAGGCGAACTCCAGATCGATCGCGCCCTCTCGGCCGCGGAATGCGGGCTGGGCGAGCGCGGCCGCCGGCATGTCCATCAGGTGGTAGAAGAGAATCTCGTGAAATGGCTTGCCGCGCCAGACGAAGAAGTTCTCCACGATCCACAGCAGCCGCCCGACGGAGACGTCGAAGCCGGTTTCCTCGTGCATCTCGCGCCTGAGAGCTTCGGCGGCCGTTTCGCCGGCTTCGACGCGCCCGCCCGGCGGTGTCCAGTAGGCGTCCGCCGGGTCGCGGTGGATCAGCACATTGCCGTCATGCAGCGCGATGCCGCCGACGCGAAAGTTGAACCGCAGGCCCGACAGGGTTTCGAAGGAGAGCATGGGCGCTCCAGGAAGGTCTCAGTAGACCACCACGCTGCGGATCGACTCCCCGGCATGCATCAGGTCGAAGCCCTTGTTGATCTCGTCGAGGGTGAGGACGTGGGTGATCATCGGGTCGATCTCGATCTTGCCGTCCATGTACCAGTCGACGATCTTCGGCACGTCGGTGCGGCCGCGGGCGCCGCCGAAGGCCGAGCCCTTCCAGACCCGGCCGGTGACGAGCTGGAACGGGCGGGTGGCGATCTCCTTGCCCGATTCCGCGACGCCGATGACGATCGACTGGCCCCAGCCGCGATGGCAGGCCTCCAGCGCCTGGCGCATGACGGCCGTATTGCCGGTGCAGTCGAAGGTGTAGTCGGCGCCGCCGCCGGTCAGCTCGACCAGATGGGCGACGAGATCGCCCTTCACATCCTTGGGGTTGACGAAACGGGTCATGCCGAAGCGGCGGCCCCAGTCTTCCTTGGCGGGGGTGATGTCGACGCCGGCGATCATGGCGGCCCCCACCACCTTCAGGCCCCGGATGGCGGTGAGGCCGATGCCGCCGCGGCCGAAGACGAGGCCGTTGGCGCCGGGTTCGACCCTGGCGGTGTTGACCACCGCGCCGACCCCGGTGGTGACGCCGCAGCCGATATAGCAGGCCTTGTCGAAGGGGGCGTCGGGGCGGATCTTGGCGACCGCGATCTCGGGCAGCACGGTGTGGTTGGCGAAGGTCGAGCAGCCCATGTAGTGGAAGACCGGCTGTCCCCTGTAGGAGAAGCGCGAGGTCCGGTCCGGCATCAGCCCCTTGCCCTGCGTGCCGCGAATGGCGGTGCAGAGATTGGTCTTGCGGCTGAGGCAGCTTTTGCACTGGCGGCATTCGGGCGTGTAGAGCGGGATGACGTGGTCGCCCGGCTGCACGGTTGAGACGCCGGGGCCGACCTCCAGCACCACGCCCGCGCCCTCGTGCCCCAGGATCGAGGGGAAGATGCCCTCACTGTCGAAGCCGTCGAGCGTGTAGGCGTCGGTGTGGCAGATGCCGGTCGCCTTGATCTCGACCAGCACCTCGCCGGCCCGCGGGCCTTCCAGATCGACCTCGACGATCTCCAGCGGTTGCTTCGCTGCGAAGGCGACGGCGGCGCGGGTTTTCATGGCGGCTCCCTGACGACTCGATGCGGTAGGCCGGTTTAGCGCGGGGCCGCGCCCAAGGCGATTCCCGTCAGGCCGATCAGACGAGGCGCAGGCGGATGCCGGCAAGATGGATCATGTCGCCCTCGACCGGGGCGCCGTGGGCCCGCGCCGCGGCGAGGACCGACGCCTTGTCGGTCGCGCGCAGGTCGAGGCCGCCGAGGCCCTCGCCGCGCCCGTCGGCGGCGGCGACGAAGCGCAGCGCCGCGCCGTCGAGGGCGACGATCCAGGCCTCGCCATCGCGGAGGACGGGAAGGCCGAGGATCGCCGCCCAGCGCGACGCCAGCGCGGCGGGGTCGGCGGACTGAAGCTCGGCGGCGGCAATGGCGGCGACGCGGCCGGTGCGGATCGCGCTGCGCCAGTGCGTCCCCGCCGCATGGGTCCAGGGCTTTTGCGGCGTGTCGCCGCCGGCGTGCCAGTCGACCTCCAGCATCGCGCCGCCGGTGTCGCGCGGGTGAAGCTGGAGGAAGTGGTAGGCGTCGGTCGCCCGTTCGGCGATGACCCGCAGGCCCATCGCCGCGACGCGGGCGCGGAAGGGCGCGTGCGGCTCGGCCTGCAGGATGACCATGTAGCCGCCCGCCCCGCGCCGTTGCAGATAGCGCGCGCCCTGGGTGCCGGGCTTCACCGTCGCGCAGACTTCCAGCAACTGGTCGCCGATGGGGAGCAGGCAGTTGGTGAGGCCGAACAGTTCCTCGAGGTGATCGTCGCGGAAGCCTTCGGCGAGGCCGAGGACGGATTTCAGCGCGGCGACGGTCGTTTCCAGGTCGCCGGTGATGAGGGCGATCTGGCGGAGACGGATCCAGCTGGGGCGGTCGGTCATCGCGCCTCCGTTCGCGGCGGCCTAGAGGCCGAGCACGTCGGCCATGGTGTAGAGGCCGGGCGGCTTGCCCTGGCCCCAGAGCGCGGCGGCGACCGCGCCGCGCGCGAACATGCCGCGCGACTCGGCCCGGTGGGTCATCTCGATGCGCTCGTGCTCGGCGGCAAAGGTGACGGTGTGGTCGCCCACCACCGAACCGCCGCGCAGGCTGGAGAAGCCGATCGCCCCGGCCGGGCGCGGCCCGGTGTGGCCGTCGCGCGGCGCGAGGCGGAGATCGGCGAGACGCGCGCCGCGGCCCTTGGCCGCCGCCTCGCCCAGCATCAGCGCGGTGCCGGAGGGGGCATCGACCTTATGGCGGTGATGCATCTCGGAAATCTCGATGTCGAACTCCGGCCCCAGCATGCCGGCGGCCTTGCCGACCAGCGCGGCGAAGAGATTGACGCCGAGCGAAAAATTGCCGGACTGCACGATGACCGCGTGGCGCGCGGCGGCGGCGATCTTCTTCTGATCGTCCTCGCCGATGCCGGTGGTGCCGATGACATGGACGATGCGGGCCTGGGCGGCGAGGGCGGCGAGGGCGGCCGTGGCGGCAGGCGTCGTGAAGTCGACGATCGCGCGGGCATGCAGCACCGCCTCCAGCGCATTGGCGCCGAGCGGCACGCCGCCCATGTCGCGCCCGAGCGCCGCGTGGCCGTCATGTTCGAGCGCGGCGTGGAGCGTGGTGCGCGGCTCGGCGTCGATGGCGGCGATGAGCGCCTGGCCCATGCGCCCGGCGGCGCCCGCGACGACGACGGGAACCGAGGCGGTCATGCGAGCGACAAGCCGGTGGCGGCTTCCAGTTCGGCGAGCGCGGCGGCGGGATCGACCACCTTGATGGTCGTCATGCCCATGTCGCGGGCGGGCTTCAGGTTGACGCCGAGATCGTCGAGATAGACGCAGGCGCGGGGGTCGACCTTCAGCGTGTCGGTCATCATCGCGTAGATGCGCGGGTCGGGCTTCCTCAGGCCGATCTTCGCCGACTCGATGACGTGATCGAAGAGCGCCATCACCTCCGCCACGTAGAGCGAGCGGCCGGACTGGCTGCCGATCTGGTTGGCGGGCAGGTTGTTGGTGATGCAGCCGGTCTTGAAGGCGGCCTTGACGCGGGCGAGAGCCTCCACCATCGCCGGGCGCAGATCGCCCGAGAGCAGCGGCAGCACCTCGCGTCCGCGCACCTCGGCCCCCAGCGCCTTCGATTCGGCGGCGAACAGATCGTCGAATTCGTCGAGGCCGATCTCGGCCCGCTCGAACTTCGCCCAGGCGTTCTCGTGATGATTGGCCGCGTTGGTGCGGCGGATGATGTCGACGGGCAGGCCCCGTTCGCGCTCGTAACGCGCGAAGGCCTCGAACGGCGAGGAGGTGAGGACACCCCCGAAATCCCAGATGACGGCTTCGATCATGCTGCGCCGATAGCATGGGCCCTGGCGCTTGGCCAATCGCCCTATTCCAGCGTCGCGTAACTTGTCGAGCGGTCGGCGGCGCGCCCCGCCCCGATCTCGGCGGCGGCGGCCGAGAGGTCGGCGACGAAGGCCTCGACGGCCTTGGTGTTGGAGGCGCTGACCGTCATGTGCAGCGAGTCGGGCGGGCCCTGGCGGTCGAGATACCAGCCGCGCCTGGCCAGCGCGTCGCCGAGCGCGAAGGCGTCGAGCGGAGCCGCGGCGGCGGGATCGGCGGAGAGGGCGACGAGGTGATAGCGCCCCTCGCCCAGCACGCGCAGGCCCGGGATCGAAGCGATGGCGGCGCGGATGCGGTCGGCATTGGCGAGCGTCGCCTCGGTCAGCTTCAGATAGCCCTCGACGCCGAGATGGCGCATCACCGCCCAAGCCGCCGCCATCGGCAGGCCGGAGCGCGTGCCCTGGATGTTGGGCGAGCCGTAGAAGCCGCCCAGCCAGTCGTCGAAGAGGAATGTCTGGTAGGCGCGCAGCGCCTTGCTGCGATGGAGGATGACCGAGGCGCCCTTGGGCGCGTAGCCGAGCTTGTGCACGTCGGCCGAGATCGAGGTGACGCCGGGGACGCGGAAATCCCAGGGCGGCACGAAGCGGCCGAGCCGCTCCACGAACGGCAGCACGAAGCCGCCCATGCAGGCATCGACATGGCAGTTGGCGCCGGCCTCGGCCGCGAGGGCGGCGATCGCCGGGATGTCGTCGATGACGCCTTGCGGATATTGCGGCGCGGAGCCGACGACGAGAACGGTGTTGGGCGTGACGGCGGCGCGCATCGCCGCCGTGTCGGCGGTCCAGTCGGCGCGCACGGGGGTCTTCACCGCCTTGATGCCGAACATGTGCGCGCCCTTGTGGAAGGCGGCATGGGCGCTTTCGGCGAGGACCATTTCGGGGGCCGCGATGCCGCGCTCCTTGAGGCCGCGCTCGCGCGCCGCGAAGACCGCGCAGAGGATCGATTCCGTGCCGCCGCTGGTCATGAAGCCGGCGGCTTCAGGGGGCGCGCCGAGGAGGCTGGCGGTCCAGCCGACGACCTCGGCCTGGATCGCCCCGAGCGAGGGGAAGGCCTTGGTGTTGAGGGCGTTCTCGTGAAGGAAGAGGCGGGCGGCGCGCTCGGCGACCTCGTGCACCGAGGGGCCGCCGTCATAGACGAGGCCGAAGGTGCGCCCCAGATCCCAGCGCACGTCATGGGCGCGCTTGGCCTCAAGTTCGTCGATCACAAGATCGACCGCCGTTCCGGTTTCCGGCATCGCCATGGCGCTTGTCTCCGCACGCGACTGAAGAAGCGAGCTTCGGCGGGATCGCCGCCAAGCTCAAGCCTCGGGCCGCGCTTCAGCCCGGGCCGGAGGTCACCGGGGCGGTCGGGCCGGTGCCGAGCGCCAGATCGCAGACGTAAGGGTTCATCTGGCGCTCGCGGCCGAAGGTCGACATGCCGCCGTGGCCGGGCACGAAGGCGGTCTCGCCGCCCAGCGGCCAGAGCCGCTCGACGATGGAGCGCACCAGCTGGTCGTGATTGCCGCGCGGAAAGTCGGTGCGGCCGATCGAGCCCTGGAAGATCACGTCGCCGACGAGGGCGAGACGCACGTCCGGGCTGTGGAAGACGACATGGCCGGGGGTGTGCCCCGGACAGTGGATGACGTTCAGCGTCAGCGCGCCGACGCTCACGGTGTCGCCGTGCTCCAGCCAGCGGTCGGGCGTGAAGGGCCGCGCTTCGGGCAGGCCCATGCGGGGGCCGGCGTCCTTCAGGCCGTCGATCCAGAAGGCGTCGTCGCGATGCGGCCCCTCGATGGGCACGCCCAGCCGCTCGGCGAGCACGCCGGCCATGCCGCAATGGTCGCCGTGGCCGTGGGTGATGAGGATCTTCTCGATGGTCACGCCCTTGGCGGCGGCGGCCTCGATCAGGCGGTCGATGTCGCCGCCCGGATCGACGAAGGCGCCGCGCATGGTCTTCGTGCACCACAGGAGCGTGCAGTTCTGCTGGTAGGCGGTCACCGGGACGATGATCGCGTTCAGGGGGGCGGTGGCGGCAGTCATGGAGATGAGGTGAGGCCTTGGGGCGCGGCTGTCAATCGGGCGCGCCCAAAAGCCCCGCCGCCGCCAGCGCCGCATCGGCGTTGGCCGGGCAATCGCAAGCCGCGCAGAGCGCCCGCGCCAGCCGGGCGATGCCGGGCGACGGCGCGAGGCCGCTGTCGCGGGGGGCGAGGAAGAGGCAGGCCTCGGAGGCGAAGATCTCGCCGTCGGCGAGGATCCTCAGCCGGTTGTCGCGCAGCGTCGCGCCCGAGGTGGTGATGTCGACGATGAGATCGGCGAGGCCGCTGGCGGGGGCCGCCTCGGTCGCGCCGGTCGAGAGCTGGATGCGGTAGTCGGCGACGAGGTGGCGGGCGAAGAAGCTGCGCGTCAGGCGGACATATTTGGTCGCGACCCTCAGCGGGCGCTTCTGGCGCAGGCGGATTTCGCCGGCGATCTCGCGCACGTCCTCCATGGTCTCGCAGTCGAGCCAGGCCTCGGGCGCGGCGACGACGAGGCGGGCCGGGCCGCAGCCGAGGCGG
>OEIV010000848.1_pt1 | contig 15440 bp, 10 predicted proteins | sample 1539231 | NCBI WGS metagenome assembly OEIV01 (sample SAMN03794762, study PRJEB22550) | activated sludge metagenome | feature: wastewater treatment plant; material: activated sludge; isolation source: Wastewater treatment plant of a petroleum refinery complex | place: Argentina: Buenos Aires ...
GAAACCTTCTCCGAGCGTGTCGAGGAACGTTCCGATGATGCCGATGGTGTCTTCGCAGTTCGCGCGCGGCCCCTCGGCGACGTCGCCGCCTTCCTTGTCGCCGCACTCCTCGTCCTGGAAGGCGCGGCGGGTTGCGGGGTCGAACTGGCCGGCGGTGAAGGCCTGGCCGACGTTGCCCCAGTGCTGGAGCCCGTGGTCGAGGTCATCGACCCAGGCGCGGAGGTAGGCGTCGATGACTTCTTCCCCGGCGGCCATCAGGGCGTTCGAGGCGAAGGTTGCGAAGCCGTCGAAGACTTCGAGGCCGAGCGCTCCGAGGGCGAGTGGGCACTGGACTACGTTCGGCGGGAACGAGCACTCCTCCCAGACGCGGTCGATCTTCTCGGAGAGGCCGCTGAAGGCATTCAGGGCCTCCTGCCAGTTCGAGTTCTCGCCGGCGCTGTCGTAGAGGTCGTTGCGGAGGCTGAAGAAGAAGTTCAGCAGCATCCCGCGGTCGGCGGTCGGCTGGCCGGGGAGCGGCAGCGTGAGGTGGCCGTTCGCATCGACGCCGCGGCCAACGAAGACTTCCCAGAGGAAGAGGTCCGGCGGCTGGGCGTAGGGGATGGCATGCGTCGCGTCGTCGGAGAACTGCGGGTCGCCGTCCTCGTTGAATTCGCCCGGCACCAGGGTCCGCTCGGGGTTGCCGTCGAATCCGGGGGTGGCGTCGCCGATGTAGCCTTCGACGATGATGTGCTTGAGCGCGATGGCCGCCGTCTCCGGGTCGCCGATGACTTCGCCGACCGATGGGAAGACGCCTTCGGCGAAGTCGTTGATGAGCGTGTGCGCCCACATGTCGCCCGCGGCGTGGGTGAGGTAGCCGTAGCTGAAGGCGAGGATTTCGAGCTTCTGGTCCTCGCTGTAGCGAGGGTCGCTCTGGGCCGCCCAGCCCTTGTTCAGCACGTGCTGCAGCCAGAGCCCGGTGTTCTCCGGGTGGATCACTGACTGGCCCATGACAAGGTCCGGGTAGCCGTCGGGTCCGACGACGCCGGCGTTGTACGACGCGCGTTTCTGCTGCAGGGCATGCACGATGCGCGGGTTCACCGTGTAGTCGTGTCCGTTGATGTGCACGCGGCCGTCGGCGACCACGTCGGTGTAGGCGTTGTCGCCGGTGTAGTTATGGGTGTAGGGCTTCCATGCATCGACGGAGCCCGGCCTCGCGGCCAGGATCAGTGCGATGACGAAAGGCAGGGCGAGGAGGATGAGACGCTCTGTTCGAGCCAAGGTAGGTGCTCCACGAATCTGGGTCCGGCACCGCCCTCGATGCCGGTCGTGATCCAACGTAGGAACGCCCGGGGCATTCGCTCTGTGCCCGTTTTCACGCTTCCCCGGCCCGGAAGCCGAACATCCGCCTAAAGACCGACCGGCCGCTGGAGGGCCTATTCGGGGACGTTGTAGCGGAGCGGGACTGCGCCGGCGGTGGTGCGCGCTTTACGCCAGCAACCCCGCCCGCCAGCGCCGCCGACTGCCCCTCGGCTCCGAATGCCGTACCCTTTCGCTCGCAACCAGCAATTCTTCGCCTCCGGGGTGCCGCCATGGAACAGTGGGAAACCGAACTCATCGGGAATGTCCGCGAGCTCGCTCGCACGAAGTTCGCCGAGCGTGCAGCCGCGGTCGACCGCGAAGGGCGCTTCCCGCGCGAGAACGTCGACGAGCTGCTCTCCCTGAAGGTGCCCGCCATGGCGCTCAAGAAGGAGAACGGCGGGCTCGGGATCAGCGTCGCCGGGCAGATGAAGATCATGGAAGAGATCGCCTACGGCGACGGCTCCACCGCGGTAGCGCTGAACATGCACGTGCTCGTCGCCGGCTTCCTGGAAAGCATGCCCCCGTTCTCGCGGCGCGACGCGGTGCTCAAGGACATGGGCCAGAACGGCGCGATGATCTGCGGGCCGGGCTCCGTGCCCACCGGCGGCCTCGATAACCGGCAGGCGGGCTTCAAGATCCACGAGGATGGCGACGACCTGGTGATCAACGGCCGCGCCGGCTTCGCCTCCATGAGCGAGGGCGCCCGGTACGCCCTCATCGGCGGCTCCGTCGACCGCGGCGAAGGCAACGAGCCGGACGTCGCCCTGACCGTACCGGACCTCTCCACGCCCGGCATCAAGAACCTGCTCAACTGGGACGCCATGGGTCTGCGCGGGACATCCAGCCACGACATCGTCATCGAGAACGCGCGCATCCCCAAGAGCGAAGGCCTCGTCATCCCGGCGGCGATGATGCGGATGGTGCTGCAGGCGCAGGCCCAGGTCGTGGACGTCCAAACCCAGATCCGCGCCCGCGGCGCGCTCGGCATCCTGGCCATCTGGCTGGGGCTGAGCCAGGCCGCCTTCGACTTCACCATCGACTACGTGAAGCAGCGCCACGGCTACCTTGCCGGGCCGAACAGCAACCTCGGCGGCTCCGCCGGCTTCCGCTCGGAGCAGCCGTGGGCCCAGTTCGGTATCGGCAACATGGAGCACTGGCTCGAAACCGGCCGCATCGTCCTGGACGACTGCGTCCGCCGGCTGGAGACGCCGTTCGAAAGCCCCCAGGCGTTCACCCGCCACCTGGTCCGCACGGGCTACCACCTCCGCCGAATGAGCGAAGAGGTCTCGGCCGGCGCGATGCGCGTGAGCGGCGCCCACGCCTACGTGAAGAACCGCCCGCTCGAACGCATCTACCGCGACATGGTCGGCGGCAACGTCATGGCCTGGAAGACGGACGAGCTGATGCACTCGCTCGGCCTCTCCGCGCTCGGCCAGCCGATCACCTTCGTTGGTCCCGCCGGCACCTAAGATGCGGAGGCGCCGGCAGATCCCTGCTGCGCACACCGACCTTGACAAGCGGGCGTCTGCTGCCGATATTCAGGAGTAATGCTGAAGAACGCTTTCGGTTTCCTTCTTCTTACCTGACGGCGAGCACCCCGCTGCTGCTCGCCGATGCCTCCTGCGCCAACCGCCCAGGGGGTATTTTTTTGACGAACGGCAGCCCAGCATCAGACCACCCCGGAGTACATAGCGATGCCACCAGCACCCATCACGCCCAAGACAATGCCGTTCCACAAGTACGTGCCCTTCCGGCCGCTGCCGTTGCGGATCCCGGACCGGCAGTGGCCCGACCGTCAGATCGAGAAGGCTCCCCTCTGGTGCTCGGTGGACCTTCGCGATGGCAACCAGGCGCTTGTGGACCCGATGGACCCCGGCAGGAAGCTGCGCATGTTCGAAGCGCTCGTCCTCATGGGCTTCAAGGAAATCGAGGTCGGCTTCCCGGCGGCTTCCCAGCCTGACTTCGACTTCGTCCGCCAGCTGATCGAGCAAGACCTGGTCCCGGAAGACGTGACGATCCAGGTGCTCACCCAGTGCCGGCCGGAGCTCATCGAACGCACCTACGAGTCGCTGATGGGCTCCCACAGCGCCATCGTCCACTTCTACAACTCGACGTCCGTCCTCCAGCGCCGCGTCGTCTTCGGGCTGGAGAAGCCGGGCATCACGAAGATCGCGACCGATGCCGCGGAGCTCTGCCGCAAGCTCGAGAAGTCGATGCTGCCCGGCACGCGCGTGCGCTACGAATACTCGCCCGAAAGCTACACCGGCACCGAGGTGGAGTACGCGCTCGAGATCTGCAACGCCGTCGCCGAAGTCATCGAGCCGACGCCCGAAAAGCGGCTGATAATGAACCTCCCGGCCACCGTCGAGATGTACACGCCGAACATCTACGGCGACACGATCGAGTGGTTCCTCCACAACCTCCCCAACCGCGAGTCTGTCTGCCTGTCGCTCCATCCGCACAACGACCGTGGCACGGCCGTCGCGGCTGCCGAATTCGGCGTGATGGCCGGCGCCGACCGCGTTGAGGGCACGCTCTTCGGCCAGGGCGAGCGCACGGGCAACGTCGACGTCATCACCCTGGCGATGAACCTCTTCAGCCAGGGCGTGGACCCGGAGCTGGATATCAGCGACATCGATGCGCTGCGTCGCGTGGCCGAGTACTGCAACCGCATGCCCGTGCCTGCCCGGCACCCCTACGCGGGAGACCTGGTCTACACCGCCTTTTCCGGCTCCCACCAGGATGCCATCAAGAAGGGCTTCGATGCGCTGGGCGAGGAATACCGGATCTGGGAGGTGCCCTACCTCCCGATCGACCCGAAGCACGTCGGCCGCACCTACGAAGCCGTCATCCGCGTGAACAGCCAGTCCGGCAAGGGTGGTGTCGCCTACATCATGAAGACGGAGCACGGGTTCGACCTGCCGCGCCGCCTCCAGATCGAATTCTCGAAGACCATCCAGTCGATCACCGAAGACACCGGCACCGAAGTGACGCCGGCCGCCATGTGGGAGTCGTTCCGCAACGAGTACCTTCCCGAACTGCCGCGGATGGAGCTGCTCACGCACGAGATGAGCACCGGCGGCGGCAAGACGAAGGTCACCGCCGAAGTCCGCGTCGATGGCGATGTGAAGCAGGTCGCCGGCGAGGGCAACGGGCCCATCGACGCCTTCGTCCACGCGCTCCAGCGCGACCTTGGCCTCGCGATCGAGGTGCTCGACTACTCGGAGCACGCGATTTCCGCGGGCGCCGATTCCTCGGCCGTCGCCTACGTGGAAGCCCGCAGCCCCGAGGGCATGTGCTGGGGGGTTGGAATGGACCCGAACATCCTCGTCGCGTCGCTGAAGGCCGTGACCGGCGCGGCGAGCCGCCTCAGGTTCGAAGCGTAACGCGGAAAGCCCCTGCCGAGAGACATGGAGAAGGCCCGATGGAGCGGACATCGGGCCTTCGTGCCAGTGCGTGGAGCGTACTGGCGTTAACTGGCGGAGGTCTACGAGCGGAATAGGCCTCCGCGCCAGCGATACGTTAGAAAGCTGATAGAGTCCACGTCAACCGATAATGTCGAAATCTTTGCATTCGTATAGAACGTTTGTAGGCTGCATCTGTGGACGAACGCGAAATCATTGAACAGGTCGCCGGCTGGCTGAAGGCATCGAACAACACCGTCGTGCTCACCGGCGCCGGCATCAGCACCGAATCGGGCATCCCGGATTTCCGCGGGCCGCAGGGCGTCTGGACGCGCGATCCGGAGGCCGAGAAGCGGGCCACGATTCAGCACTACATGGCCAGCCGCGAAGCCCGCGTCGCCAGCTGGAAGAACCGGCGCAACAGCCCGTTCATGGACGCGCAGCCCAATGCCGGGCACCTGGCGCTGGCCGAGCTCGAAAACAAGGGCAAGCTTCAGACCCTCGTCACGCAGAACATCGACAGCCTCCACATCAAGGCTGGCAACTCGCTCGCCCGCATCATCGAAGTGCATGGCACGGTGCGCGACTTCGTCTGCATGGGCTGCGGCGAGCGCGGGCCTATCGAACGCGTGCTGGCGCGCGTGGATGCCGGCGAAGAAGACCCGCCCTGCCGCACGTGCGGTGGGATCCTGAAGTCGGCGACCATCTCCTTCGGACAGAACCTGGTGCCGGAGGACCTCGAACGCGCCCAGGCGGCCGCCTCCACCTGCGACGTGTTTCTCGCGATCGGCACCTCTCTCACCGTCACGCCGGTCGCCTACCTGCCGAGGTACGCGCTCCAGGCCGGAGCGAAGCTGGTGATCATGAACGCGCAGGAGACACCGTACGACAGTGCCGCAAACGCCCTCCTCCGTGGCCAGATCGGCGAAGTCCTGCCCGCCATCGTCGGCCTGGTGTGAGCGCTTCCGCGCCATGCGGTAGCATCCGGGGCGCCAACATCTCGTCTCGGAGCCGCCGACATGGTCACTGCTGAACCGTCTGTTTCGCCCGCGGAGCTGGGCCTCGACCCCACACGCCTGGGCTACCTCGACGAGCACCTCCAGCGCTACGTCTCGGACGGCCGCCTGGCGGGCACGCTCGTCCTGGTGGCCCGCCACGGCGAGGTTGCTCACTTCCAGGCGGCCGGCATGGCCGACCTCGCCCGCAGGACTCCCGTGAAGCGCGACACCATCTTCCGCATCTACTCGATGTCCAAGCCGGTCACCTCGATCGCCCTGATGCAGCTGTACGAACGCGGATTGATGCAGATCGATGACCCCGTGGAGAAGTACATCCCCGAATTCGAGGGAATGCGCGTCTTCTCCATGGGCTCCTACCCCAACTTCATAACCCACCGCCCCGCCCGCCTGATGACCGTGCGCGACCTGCTTTCGCACCAGAGCGGACTGACCTACGGCTTCATCGCGCGAACGAACATCGACGCCGCCTACCGCGAACTCGAAGTCGATGCCGGCGGCAAGGGACGCTCGCTCAAAGACATGATTGCGACCCTCTCGACGCTCCCGCTGGAATTCTCGCCCGGCGATCACTGGAACTACTCGGTCTCGACGGACGTCTGCGGGTACCTGGTCGAGGTCATCTCCGGGCAACGGTTCGACGACTACCTCCAGGCGAACATCTTCGACCCGCTCGGCATGGTGGACACCGGGTTCTTCGTGCCCCCGGCCAAGCAGCCGCGGTTCGCCGCCAACTACAGCGTCGACCCAAAGATCGGGCTGCGGCTTATCGACGACCCCGAGCACAGCGCGTATCTCCATCAGCCGACCTACCTCAGCGGCGGCGGCGGCCTGGTTTCTACGGCGACGGACTACTTCCGCTTCGCCCAGGCGCTCTGCAACGACGGCGAGCTCGAAGGCGCCCGCATCATCGGCCGGAAGACGCTGGAACTGATGACCAGCAACCACCTTCCCGACGGCGCCGACCTGATGAACCACGCGCTTGGGCGCTGGGCCGAAACGACGTTCAGCGGCATCGGCTTTGGCCTCGGGTTCTCGGTGACGCTGGACCCGGCACAGGCGCAGGTCTCCGGCACGCCGGGCGAGTTCGCCTGGGGCGGTGCCGCCAGCACGGCCTTCTGGATCGACCCGGTGGAGGAACTGGTCGTGGTCTTCATGACCCAGCTGATGCCCTCGACGCAGTACAACATCCGGCGCGAACTGCGGTCGATCGTCTACTCCGCACTGACTCACTGAGCAGGGCTGCTACTGTCGCGGGGCGTTATCGGCGGATGCCGCGGCTCGATCCGCACAACCGGCACACGTCAGCGCCTTGAGCTATCAATCGCGCCACTCCGTTGCGAGCGCGCCGGCCAGGGTTTCAGCCCGATGGATGCTGAAGCGTTCTCTCCAGAGGGCCGATTCATACGTCCCGGCCGGCGTGGTCGCGAGCTCGGCTGCCAGTTCGCCGCTCGTGATGGAGAACTTGAACCCGTGCCCCGAGCACGGCGACGCCACCACAACCGACGGGTGTTCGGTGTGGCGGTCGATGATGAAGTCGCGGTCCGGGGTTTCCGTGTACCTGCAGGTGATGACTTCGGCCGGCTCCGGGCGGATGCCCCGGAATATCCGCGCGACCGTTTCGTTCAGCTGCGCCAGCGCCTCCTGGTCCGGTTGCTCCGGGGGCGCGTCGGGGTCGGCGATTTCGGTTTCCAGTTCGATGGCGACCTTGATGAAACCGGGCCGTTCGCAGCCGGGGAAGCCATAGAAACCGCCCCGCCCATGGGCGATGTACACCGGGCACCTGCCGGTTCGCCACAGGTCCGGGTTCTCCACCGGGTAGTAGACGACTTGCTGATGCGTCACCCGGAGGGGCCGTTCGACGCCAAGGCCGGCAAGCAAGCTGCTCGCCCACGGACCAGCCGCGACCACCACCGAGCGCGCTCGCACCTCGGCTTCGGCGCCGGCGCGCTCGAACCGGACGAGAGATGCTCGCGGGCCTGGTTCGATGGCGGTCACACGTGCGCGTTCCTGGAGCGTCGCACCGTGGGCGATGGCCTGCGCGACCAGCGCGCGCACGCACCGCCCCGCGTTCAGGATGCCCGCTCCGCTCTGCCAGAGCACGGCCCAGCCCTCGGGAAGAGCGAACTGCGGGGCGAACGCGCGCGCGGCTTCGCCCTCGAGCCAGACCGAGCCGATCTCGGCGGTGGCGAGTGCTTCGCGGCAGGCCGCCATCGCCGCGTTCTCGGGCCGGCCGATATCGATCCCGCCCGTCATCGTCAGCAGCCTCGCGCCCGACTCCCGCTCCAGCGCCCTCCAGCGCTCGAAGGCCGCCGGCGCCAGCGAAGCGTAGTCCGCGGAAGTGTAGGAGTGGCGGATGATACGGCTCTCGCCGTGGCTGCTGCCTCGTCCGTGGCCCAGTTCGAACTGCTCCAGGAGCAGCACGCGCCGCCCGCGCTTCGCAAGGTCATAGGCGGCCGCCGACCCGACAGCCCCAGCGCCCACCACGGAATCGACCTCCCCCGGCATCGCGGCTCCTTCGGGTGGGGAAGCATACGCCGGGGCGGTGTGCCCGCCGACTTTCCCGCAGCACCGCAGCCGGTACGGTTCGGGGATGGGCTTCCAGGACCTCGCCCCGCAAGAGATCGAACTCGTCCTCGAGAAAGAGCGCGTCGTCCGCATCGGCTTCTCCGCCGGGGACGAGCAGTGCCTCGTGCCGGTGTTCTACGTGTTCTTTGATGGCGCGCTCTGCGGCCTGACCACGCCGGGCCGCAAGACCCGCCTCGGCGAGGCGAACCCCAGCGTCTCGTTCCAGGGCGACAGCACGTTCGTGACCGGGCTGTGGGAGTGGGCGAGTGTTTCCGGGCAGGGCAGGTTCTCGCGGATCGACCAGCCCGGGGACTACGGTCACTTCGCGGCGAAGCTCCAACTGAAGCTCGGGGACGCGCCAGACTGGGCCGCGCTCATGCTCCAGGACCGGTTCGCCTCGCTGGGGCTCTACGCCTGGCGGATCGAGATGACCTCGGTCTCCGGCCGCGCGCATGGGCCCGACTGACGGCGAACTCAGTTCCCGTCGCTGGTGCCCCAGCGGAGTCCGAAGTCGCGGGTCGCAGCGATGAAGTCGCTCGTTGGCATTTCGCCGTTGCCGAAGCGCGAGGCCAGTGTCTCCGTGGCGCCTGCCAGTTCCCGCATCCCTGCGGCATCGAAGGCGTGAAAGACGAGGAGGTCGATTTCCGCCATCTGCGCGGCGACGAGTTGGAGCATGGCCATCAGGCGGCGGTTGCCGCCGAACGCCCCGCAGCCCCAGAAGCCCGTGTGTATCGCGACGCGCGCTCCCGCCAGCTGCCGGGCCGCGGAAAAGCCCGTGTAGGCGGTCCTCAGGATGCCGCCGATCTCGTGCTCCTCGTACTCCCCGTAGCCGCCGCTTGGGGCGGCGATAGCCAGCAGGTTGGTTACCGTTGCCGGGACAATCGGGCGGACCGCCTGGCGCACCACTTCCTTCGGCGCGGCAGCGAAGCGGTTCCCGTAGAGGCCGGCAGGCCTCCCCCTCGCGGCGTTCGCCTCCGTTGAAACCCCGCACCGCCGCTCTCCGCCCCTGATCAGGATCGGCGTGGGGTGCCGGCCCTCGACGGTGCGGGCATCATGTCCGCCCGCTTCAAGGGCCTCCTTCATTGCACCGAGGATCGGGTGTTCCACGACCTGCATCTCGTCCTGGGCGAAGAGGCCCGTGCCGTAGGCCACGAACAGGTATGGGTCCGCGAAGTTGACGTGCCACTCGACCGCGCCGGGCAGCGCCTGCCGGTAGTCGTACACGTCGTCGCGCCCTTCGAGGAGACGAGTGGCGGCGGTTGGGTTGCAAACGTCCGGAGGTTCCGCCGCCGCCCACCGGCTGTAGTGAAGTCGCCCCTCGTGGACCGCCCCGGCCGGGCTGGCGATCTCGAAGGCCACCAGCTTGTTCGGAGAACGCCAAACGGGCGGGTGTGTCGCCATCAACGTCTGCGCGTCGAACTCGAGTTCTTCCAGCATTCCAGATCGCATCGGCCACGCCCCGGTTGATGTCGTCGGGCTCGCTCCCGTCGAGGAGGTCCCGCCTGGCCGTACTCTAGCGAGACAGCACGACAACGGCTGCCGCTTACGCGATCCGCACCGAGCGCCCCGCCGTCCACTGGCGGTAGAGGGGGCTGTAGTAGCCGCCCCTCGCCCCGAGCTCGGGGTGGGTCCCTTCCTCCACCACCCGGCCGTGGTCGACCACAAGGACGCGGTCCGCGTGTTCCGCCGTGCTCAGACGGTGCGCGATCACGACGCTTGTGCGGCCCTGTAGCAGTTTCCGCAGCGCCTCTTCCACCTGTTCCTCGGTCGCGGGGTCGAGCGAGGAGGTCGCCTCGTCCAGGATCAGCACCGGTGGGTCGGCGACGAACGCGCGCGCAATCGAGACCAGCTGCTTCTCGCCGGCGGAGAGTCGCGAACCGCGGAAGCTGACCATCGTCTCGTAGCCGTTCGGCAGGGAGCGGATGAACTCGTCGATGCCGAGCGTGCGGCAGGCAGCCTCGACTTCTTCGTCGGAGGCGTTGGGCCGGCCGAAGAGGATGTTCTCGCGGATGGTGCCGGTGAAGAGGAACCCCTCCTGCGGGACCATCGTCACGCTTCGGCGCAGGTCCGTGTTGGCCAGCTGGCGAAGGTCGTAGCCGTCGATGCGGACCGTGCCCGCGGTGGGGTCGTAGAAGCGGGTGATGAGCTTCGCCAGCGTCGACTTCCCGGCTCCCGTCGGGCCAACCAGCACGATGTGCTCGCCGGGCTCGATCGTCAGGTTGACCCCCGTGAGGACGGGGCGCTCCGGGTTGTAGCCGAAGGTCACGTCTTCGAGCGCGATGCGGCCCTGGAGCGTGCCCGGGACCTTCACCGGCGTTTCTGCCTCAGGCACATCGGGCTTGATCCCGGGGATGCCGAAGATCTTGTTCAGGGCCGCACCCGCGCTCTGCACCATGTCGAAGACCTGGGAGAGGTTCTGGATCGGCTGGAAAATGAACTCCAGGTAGAACACGAAGGCCGTCACCGTGCCGATCGTCACCGCGTCGCCGGCCACCTGGCGCCCGCCGAAGTAGAGGATGATGCCGATGCCCACGGCGCTCAGCCATTCGATGAACGGGAAGTACAGCGCCGAGACGCGGACGGTGTTCACGTTCGCCCAGAAGTTGCGCTCGTTGATCGCGCCGAAGCGTTCCATGTTGTGCTGTTCGCGCGCAAACGCCTGCACCACGCGAAGGCCGGAGAAGCTCTCCTGCATGTGGATCATCACGTCGGCGATGCGCTCCCGCACGGAGCCGTACGCCTTCTCCGAATAGCGGCGGAAGAAGACGGTGGCAACGATCAAAGGCGGGAGGATCATCGCCGTGGTGAGCGACAGCTCCCAGCTCAGCCAGAGCAGGATGACCGTGGCGCCCAGTAGCGTCAGTGTCGACTGGACGACCATCAGGAACCCGTTGTTGAGGACGTCGTTCACCGTCGCCACGTCGTTGGTCATGCGCGCGACCAGGCGCCCCGCGTTCTCCCGGCCGAAGAAGGCCAGCGACATCCGCTGGTAGTGGCTGAACAGCCGCAACCGCAGTTCACGCAGGAAGTCCTGGCCGATGCGGTTTACCAGGTAGGTGCTCAGTCCCTGGAACACGTAGACAAGGACCAGTAGCCCGAGGAACAGTGCGCCCGCGAGGACCAGCGCCTGCCGGTCGCCGTCGCCGTCGCCGGTGCCCACGCCCGTGTCGAGCGCGTACTGGATGACCAGCGGCCGGGCGAGGCTCGCGCCGGTGAAAAGCACGATCGAGACGACCGCCACCAGGATCGCCGGCCAGCGGGGGGCGAGCATGCGTGCCGCGCCGGCGAGGCCGTTCACCTTTGGCGCGCGGTCCGGCAGTTCGGTGACGTCGTCGCTCACGAGGCCACCGCCGCTTCCATCTGGCCCAGCACCTCGCGGTAACGCGCCGAAGTGCGCATCAGTTCGGCGTGGGTGCCGGTCGCCGCCACGCGCCCTTCGTCCACGAGCACGACCTGGTCGGCCAGGGAGATGGTCGAAAGACGGTGGGAGATGATCACCGTGGTGCGGTCCTGCATCACTTCGCGCAGTGCAGAGCGGATCTCTTCCTCCATGCGCGCGTCCACGCTCGAGGTCGCGTCATCGAGGATGAGGATGCGCGGCTCCAGGAGAATGGCGCGAGCGATGGCGATCCGCTGACGCTGCCCGCCCGAGAGCGAAAAGCCCTGTTCGCCGACCACCGTGTCGTAGCCCTCGGCGAGGCCGCTGATGAATTCATGCGCGTGGGCGAGCTTCGCCGCCCGCACGATCTGCTCGTCGGTCGCGTCGATCCGGCCGTAGGCGATGTTGTTCCGGACCGTGTCGGAGAAGAGGAACGTGTCTTCGAAGACGATGCCGATGCTGCGGCGCAGCTCTTTCAATCGCAGGTCGCGAACGTCGGCGCCGTCGATCAGGACGCGCCCGGCCGCGGGCTCGTAGAAGCGCGGGAGCAGGCGAGCGACCGTGGACTTGCCGCTGCCAGTGGCGCCGACGAGGGCCACCGAGGCGCCCGCCGGCACCTCCAGCGAGAAGTCCTGGAGGACGGGCCGGTCGTGTTGATAGGCGAACGTCACGCCCTGGAAGGCGAGTTCCCCGCCGCCGTGGGGCAGGTGCCTGGCGTGGGAGGCTTCGGTGATGCTCGGTTCCTCCTTGAGCACGTTCCAGACGCGCGCGCCGGAAACGAGGGCGCGCTGGCCTGCCGCGATCATTTCGCCGAGGCTCTGCACCGGCCAGACGAGCATGTTCAGGAACTGGAGCGAGGCCACCAGCTGGCCCGTGGTCATGTCGCCGTTCAGCGCGAGCCAGCCGCCGAAGCCGAGCACGACGAGTTGGCCGATGCCGGGAAGAAAGTAGAAGAGCGGCCCGTAGATCGTCCGCAGCCGGACCACTTCCATCGAGTCTCGGTGGACCTCGTCGGCGACGCGTTGGAGGCGGTCGATCTCGTGTTGCTCGCGCCCGAAGGCTCGCACCAGGCGGGCGCCGGCGATGTTCTCCTCCACCACGCCGGCGAGGCTGGCGAGCCCGATCTGGATGCGTTCGGTGCCCGGCTGCAGCTGCTTGAAGAAGCGCACGCTGAGCCAGAAGACCACCGGATAGACCGCCATCGCCAGCAGCGCGAGCGCCACGCTCGTCCGCAGGAGCAAGAAGAACGACCCGACGGCCATGAGCAGATAGGCCGAGTTGATCGGGATGTTGACGAGGAATCCCTGGATCTCATGGAGGTCCGCGCTGCCCCGGGACATGAGTTGGCCGGTGGCCGTCCGGTCGTGGTAATCGAACGAGAGCCGGTTGACCCGGTCGTAGAGCTCCATCCGCAGGTCCGCTTCGACGCGGTAGCTGGTGCGCATGGCCCAGTAGCGGCGAAGGCCCGCGAAGAGGGCCTGGAAGGCGACGACCACGACGAGTGCGATGACGAGCCGGACGAGGAGCCCGTGGTCTTCCTTGACGATCGCGCGGTCGATGGTGAGGCCCGTCAGGATGGGCGCGACGAGACGCAGCAGGCCCCAACTCAGCCCGGCGCTGAACGCGACGGTGAGCGGGACCCACTTGTCCCTCAGCTGGCGCAGGACAAGGTCCCGGCCTGCGCGCAGGTCTAAGTGCTCCTCGGACAAACCAGGCCCTCCTGGAAGGCAGGCGGGGCGAAAGGACGGCCGCGGCCCCAATCCTTCCCGATGGGAAGGAACACGCGGCGCTGATATCTATTGGTAACGCGCCGAGGCCGGATCGGTTAACCGGAAATGATCGCCCGGAGTGTGACCTGTTTAACTCACCGCCACCAGGATCGTGCCCGCCGTGATCAGCGCGACGCCGGCGGCGATCCCCCAGTTGAGCGATTCGCCCAGGAAAGCCGCCGCGAAGATCAGCGTCAGCACCAGCGAGAACTTGTCCACGGGCGCGACCTGCGAGGCCTTCCCCAGTTGGAGCGCGCGGAAGTAGAACAGCCACGAAAGCCCCGTCGCGATGCCGGAGAGCACGAGGAACAGCAGCGTGTGGCGCGAGAGGCCGCCGATGCCCCTGTGCGCGCCGGTAGCGAACACGATCCCCCAGGCGAACACCAGGATCACGGTCGTCCGGATGGCGGTGGCGAGGTTGGAGTTCACGTCTTTCACGCCGACCTTCGCGAGGACGGCAGTCGCAGCGGCCGCGGCAGCGGAGAGGAGCGCGAAGCCCAGCCAGTTCATTCGCCAGTCCTCCCTCGAAGCGGCTCAGCCGTTCGCAGCATCGGCTTCTCCTTCCGGGCTGTCCACCGGCGAGGTCGCCGGGAACGCGGTCGGTCTGGCAGGGCTCGCGGCCTCGCGCGTTTCGCGCAAGGTCGGCAGCGCACCCGGGGGCGGTTCGACGACGACCGATGAGACCTTCGGGGTAGCGATGCGCTGCGACAGGTAGATGCCCGAGTGCCCGCTGACCAGGTAGGCCACGAAGCACGCGACGGCGATGTAGGGAGCGCTGCCTGCCCCGAAGAGTTCGATGCCCATGATCGTGCAGGCGAGCGGCGTATTCGCCGCCCCCGCGAACACTGCCACGAAGCCCAGTCCGGCGAACAGGTCCACCGGGGCGCGCATGAGCACGGCGAGGCGGTTGCCCAGCGAAGCGCCGATGAAGAAGAGCGGTGTCACCTCGCCGCCTTTGAAGCCGCTCGCCAGGGCTAAGACCGTGAACGCGATCTTCCACCCCCATGAGAACGGGTCGGCCCCGCCTTCCTGGAAGCTCGAGAGAATGGTGACGTCACCCGCGTCGGGCGAGCTGACGCCGAGGCCGAGGTACTCACGCGTCCCGAGGACGGCCACCGCCCCGATGATGAGCGCCCCGCCGATGACGGGCCGTGCGAGCGGGCTCTTCACCCACTGCCGGAAGAGGCGACCAAGCCCGTGCGCCAGCTCCGCGAATACCACCGCTACCAGTCCGAAGACCCCGCCCGCGATGGCGACTTTCAGCATGAGCAGCGCGTCGAACGGCAGGCTGCCGTCACGGGCGACGAGGGAGATGTGATAGACGGTGTGGTGCGCGTCCCAGGCGGCCGCGGTGTAGTCGGCGGCGAGCGCCGCGTACAGCACGGGGATGAGCGCGCCGTACTGCATCCGCCCGATCGCCAGGACCTCCATGGCGAACACGGCGCCGGCGATGGGCGTGCCGAAGACCGCGCCGAAGCCGGCGGCAATGCCGGCCATCAGGAGCGTCTTCTGGTCCTCTGCCCGCAGGCGGAACACCCGGTTGAAAGCGCTGGCTACTCCGCCACCCATCTGGACCGCCGTCCCCTCTCGGCCGACCGACGCCCCGGCGAGGTGACTGACCACCGTGCCGATGAAGATGAGCGGCACGATGCGCGGCGGTACACCGCCGCCGGGCTCGTGGACTTCGTCCACGAGCAGGTTGTTTCCCGCCTCCACCTCGCGTCCGAAGCGGTGATACAGCAGGGCTACCCCCAGCCCGGCGATGGGCAGCAGGTACAGCAGCCATGGGCGTTCGAAACGCTCCTCGGTGACCCGTTCGAGCGACCAGAGAAAAGTGGCGGACACGGTGCCGGCGACGAACGCGACCGGGGTCAGCAGGGCGACCCATTTGGCAAGGTAGCGCGCGACTTCGAACTGCTCGGAGGGGCGGATGCGGAAGTGGCTCACGCGAGCCGCCGGGCGACGC
>OEIV010000849.1_pt1 | contig 15426 bp, 13 predicted proteins | sample 1539231 | NCBI WGS metagenome assembly OEIV01 (sample SAMN03794762, study PRJEB22550) | activated sludge metagenome | feature: wastewater treatment plant; material: activated sludge; isolation source: Wastewater treatment plant of a petroleum refinery complex | place: Argentina: Buenos Aires ...
TTACTTACGTTAAGCGCACCAGAAATGACTGTATTAAGTGGTGGTTTGCGTGTACTTGGAGCAAATTTTGGTCAATCTAAAAATGGTGTTTTTACAAACCAGGTTGGAAAACTAACAAATGATTTCTTTGTAAATCTTCTTGATATGAATACCGTTTGGAAACCACTTTCTGAAAAAGCAGATATTTTTGAAGGTCGCGATAGAAAGTCAGGTGAGTTTAAATGGACAGGAACAAGAGTCGATCTTATTTTTGGATCAAACTCACAGTTACGCGCTTTAGCAGAAGTGTATGCACAGAATGATGCAAAAGAAAAATTTGTTAAAGATTTTATTGCTGCGTGGGATAAAGTGATGAATCTTGATAGATTTGATTTAAAGTAAAATTGTTCTAAATAATTTCTATAAAGGACTCGCAAGAGTCCTTTTATATTTTAAATCTTTTTATCTTTGCGATATGAACATTAAATCCGCATATAATACCTGGGCATATAATTACGATGAAGATAAAAATCTAACTCGTGATCTTGATGCTGAAATTGTGAGAAAAGAATTTTCAAATCAAAAATTTGATTCTATTCTTGAGGTCGGTTGTGGAACCGGGAAGAATACTGTTTTCTTTGCATCAATTTCAAATCAATTGACAGCAATGGATTTTTCTGATGGAATGATTACCAAAGCAAAAGAAAAAGTAAAATCTGAAAATGTAAGTTTTAAAATTAGGGACATAACTAAAGAATGGAATTTAGAAGAAAAAAAATTTGATCTCATAACATTCAATTTGATACTTGAACACATTGAAAATCTTACTTTTATTTTTGAGCAGTCTCACAAATATTTAAGTTCGAAAGGATTAGTTTTCATCAACGAGTTACATCCTTTCAGACAATATGATGGAAAGAAGGCTGTGTATGAGGAAAATGATAAGACTAAAGAGATTGATGCTTTCATCCACAATATCTCTGATTTTATTAACTCAGCGAATAAAAGTGGATTGAAACTTTTAAAATTAGACGAATATTGGCACGCACAAGATCAAAATAAATTACCAAGAATTCTATCATTAAAATTTATAAAAGATTAAGCTAATGAAATTAAAAGATGAGATCTTAAATAAATTTCCTTTCATAAAAACTAAAACAGCAAAGTATTTATTTATTTTTTCTATCATAAGAAGAGTTGGGGTATTGATATTTGTTCTTTTTTATTTCCATTGAATCAAGCAAATCTTAAAGTAAATTTCTTTTTGATATAGATCAGAGGAGTTTATATGAGGTGTTTGAGTTTTTGTTTTGCATTCCTAATCATAGTCACTTTCCAAATTATCTCTCAGGATACTTTTAATACCGAACCTGACTTTAATTCGTTAAAACAATCACGCTGAATCTGGCTTAAGAAAATAACCTCACTCATTAATATACCAACTCATCGAAACTCTAATTATTTCCGGATTACGATAAAATTTATTTTCTTCATAAGTTGATATGTATTCGCCATTAGTACTGTATGTGGATATTCTGCTTAAAACATTGTTCTCAGATGGATTTTGTCTGAAATCAAAATTATAACCCGTTACAATTCTATTGCAAATATCTATTCTTACTTTGCTTAATTGCATTTGATAATGCAACTCCTCAGAATAAAAATGAAGAATAACTTTAACATCACATCCATCCAACGAGGCAGAAATTAATTCATCAATATCCCCTGAGATTGTTCTTCCATATGAATCGTTTTCATAAACCAATTCCCAACCTGAATTTTTTACAGGTGATGAGAAATTGAGTGTTAAACTCACGATGACTAAAATAAATATAAAAAATGATGCGCTACGAAATTTGCTGTAAACCATATTTTATTCTCCCTTGTAATGTTTAATGTTTAAATTAATCTTAAATCTTTAAGAAATGGTAATCTTTCTCTAACATTATCAACATAAGTTTTATCTATTTCCGTAACAATGACTTTTTCTTCATTCTCAACAGCAACGATTTCTTTTCCCATAGGATCAAATACAGAGCTAAAACCATTGTAATGTAGTTTTGGATCATCTCCGATTCTATTAACTCCGATGACATAACATTGATTTTCAATTGCTCGTGATTTTAATAATGTTCTCCAGTGTTCAATCCTTGTGTCCGGCCAATTTGCAATATCAATAATCATATCAACTTTTTCTTTTACATACAACCGATACAATTCAGGAAATCGTAAATCATAACAAATAGAAAGACCAATTTTTATTCCTTTAACTTTTGTAATAACTATCTTTTTTCCTTTTCCAAAATTAATATCTTCTTTTGAATAAGAGAATGGATGTATTTTTCTGTAAGTGCTAATAATCTTTCCTTGATTATTGAGATGAACCAAAGTATTAAAGTTTTTCCTCTTCCCTTTTTCAATTACACCATACATAACTGCGCATTTTTTTTCCTTTGCAATTGTTGAAAAGAACAAATTAGTTTCTTCATTTAATTCTTCGCTAAATTCCTTCGATTTCATTGTAAAACCTGTTAAAGTCATCTCAGGAAAAATAATAAGATCCAATCCACTAGTTTCTTCTATAAGACTATTAATTTTTTCTTTGCTTGCAGATTTATCTTCCCAAACAGGACTGTATTGAACTAAACCAATTTTTAATTTTTTATTCATCATAAAATTTCATCATCTTAAAGTTAAAAGTATAAGCACAATTAGTATTCCTATAATAGTTTGTACAACTATTTCATTTCTATTCAGATCTCCCATAAAAAATCCAAGCGGAGTCCATTTCATCCAACTCCACTTTTGTGGTAGTTTTTCTTTGAGAAATATGTAATATAAAACGTCTTGTAAACCAAAAAACTTCAAAATCCACCCGGCAAACGATGCAATCCAATCGAAATGTAGCCCAATTATTATTAGTAAAAGTACATCATACATAAATTGATTTATTCTATAAGAGTGGATAACAATTTTTTCGGGTAACTGTTTGCTTCTTCGAATTAAAGAAAAATGATAGCCTAGTATATCAAACAGATTGCTTAAGAGTACAAATAAAAATGCTGCGGTTTTAAAGAAATAGAATGAAAGAATCACAAAAAAAACACAAAGAAAAAGGTTTACCCAAACTAAGCGATACTTAAGAATATTTATAAACTCATTCATATTGAAAAATAATTAATTCAATTTCCATAAAAAATTAATAGAACTAAAATTTGCAGCTTTAATATAACAAATGGGTTATATTTTAGGTTTATAAAATAGGCTAAGATTACTTATTTTAGCGCAACAATTTTTAGAACAAATAATTCGATGGACAACAATATTACTCTTGATTTTTCCCTTTTCGACGGTTTTCCGGATATGTGTTTTTTGGTAAATGAAAATGGAAATATCAGAGTTTTAAATAAAGCTTCTATTAATAGGCTGGGATTACACAATAGTGAACCAGAAATATTTTTCGATTATGTTGAGCTTTGTGATAGAAGCAAGGCCGAATCATTGTTTAAAGAATCATTTACCAACGGCAATTCTTCAGACTTTGAAACAAGATTATTTATCAAAAAAAACTTCATTAATGTTAAGCTTACTTATGTTCCATTTTCGAGTAATGGATTTAATGAGAAAGTAATATTAATTACTGCAAGAGACATAAGTGAGGAGAAACAAAAGGAAATAGATCTTATAAGGTTTTTTAACGTTGCTGAAAATACTGTAAACCCATTGCAGATTACAGATCTCAATGGCAAAATGATTTATGTAAATAAAGCTTTTGAAGCTGCAAGTGGTTATACAAGTGACGAATTAATTGGAAAAAACCCCAGAGTTTTTGGAAGCGGAAAAAATTCAAGCAAATTTTGGGATAAGATGTGGGACACTATTTCCAGCGGCAAAGTGTGGGTTGGTGAAGTAGAAAATCTAAGAAAAAATGGAGAGGCATTTTTCACTCAATTACTAATTTCTCCAATACTAGATAAAGATGGAAAAGTCTCCGGCTATTTCGGTATTCATCGTGATCTTACTGAAAAAAGGACATTAGAAAGACAGCTTATCCATACGCAAAAGATGGAAAGCATCGGAACTCTTGCTGCAGGTATAGCACACGAAGTTGGAAACCCGCTTGCGTCAATATCTGCATTAGTACAAGTTGCTCAAAGAATTACAACAGACCCTTTTGTAAATGAAAAACTCGGATTAGTAAAAAGTCAGGTTACACGAATTTCAAAAATCATAAGAGATCTTGTTGATTTTTCTCGTCCATCAAATTATGAACTTGAACTTACGGATATTAACAAAGTAGTGTATGAGGCAGTAGAGATTACTAAAGTTGGTACTAAAGCAAAAGATATAATTTTTGAAACTGATTTAAGTAATGATATTCCTATGCTGCCACTTATAGCTGATCAAACACAACAAGTTTTTGTTAATATCCTCTTAAATGCAGTTGATGCCATTGCTGAAAAAAAGAGAGAAAACAAAGTAGAAAAGATTTCCGTTAAGTCTGAGTGCAACGGTGATGAAGTTACATTAACTTTTTCAGATACAGGTATGGGCATTAAAGAAGAAAACCTAACTAAAGTGTTTGAGCCTTTCTTTACAACTAAAAAAGAAGGCAGAGGCACAGGGCTTGGTTTGTGGGTTAGTTACGGAATTGTAAAAAGTTTTCAGGGTGATATAAAAATAAAAAGTAAACTTAACGAAGGCACTACATTTATTATTAAATTGCCAATTAGTTAATCAAATCAGGAAAAAAGATGGCTCATAAAATTTTAGTTGTTGATGATGAAGAAATTATTCGTGATTCGCTGTTCTATATATTGGAAAAAGAGGGCTATGCTGTTGATAAGGCAGAAAACGGGAAAATTGCATACGAAAAGATGATTGCTAATCATTTTGATCTTGTAATCACAGATATCGAAATGCCTTTTATGCGCGGAACTGAACTCCTAGAAAAAATTAAAACCTTAAATGTGCAAACTTCAGTAATAATTATTACGGCTTTTGGCTCTTTAGATACAGCAATAACTGCGTTAAGAAATGGTGCAAGTGATTATATCTTAAAACCTGTCGAGTTTGACGAGCTTCTTATAAAGACTAAAAGACTTTTTGAAGTGAGAGATTTGCTTTTAGAAAACAGGGTTTTACGTGAAGAGATACACAGAAAATACGATTTTGAAAATATTGTGGGAAAAGGTAACAGCATAAAAAAAGTATATGAGATGATTGAAGCAGTTGCAGAAACTGATTCAACAGTATTAATAAGTGGTAATAGCGGAACAGGTAAAGAACTTGTTGCGCGTGCTTTACATTATAAGAGTCACAGAAAAAATAAACCTTTTGTTGCTGTAAACTGTGGAGCTATTTCGGAAAATCTTATAGAAAGTGAGTTATTCGGACATAAGAAAGGTGCATTTACAGGAGCTATTTCTGACAAAGATGGTTATATGAAAGCAGCAAATGGAGGAACACTTTTTCTTGACGAAATAAGTGAAATGCCGCCCCAACTCCAAGTAAAACTTTTAAGGGCTATACAGGAAAAAGAATACACTCCCGTTGGTACAACAGTTTCTCTATCTGTTAATACAAGATTTATTGCAACAACAAATAGAAACCTTGAAGAAGAAGTTAAGAACGGTAGGTTCAGAGAAGATCTTTACTACAGAATAAATGTTGTTGATATCCATCTTCCATCTCTCAAAGAACGAGAGGAAGATATACCGTTACTTGCTGATCATTTTCTTAATAAGTATCGAAAAGAATTGAATAAGAATATCAAAGGCATTGATAATGAAGCTATGCGTGCAATGCTTAGCCATGAATGGAAGGGAGAAGTTAGAGAACTTGAAAATATTATTGAACGTGCTGTAATTTTTTGCAAAGGTGATATGATAACTTTGCAGGAATTACCGCCTACATTTAAACCCAAAATGGATGAACCTGATTTTTCATTTAATGGGTCGCTTGATGATTCTGTAAGAAAGTTTGAGCGAGATTTTATTTTAAGAGCACTTGAGAATAATGACAATAATAAAGAAAAAACTGCTGATGCTTTAAGGGTCGGACTCTCAACACTATACCGTAAATTAAAAGAGTTAGATATTAAAATATAGTCCTGTATTTAGCCTCTTTGCTTATTTGGATTTATTCTCAATAATTAAAATGCAACTTTCTTGATTTTCAATTGCGAGAATACAATTACATATTTTTGTCCCAATCCAGCCAAAAACATATAATTACCAATCCAATAATGTAAGAACCTATTTTGGCACACAAATAGCAATTTTATATCTACTTTTCCATTCAGGGGAAAAGAATCACAAAAAATGAAAATGAAAAACATAGTTATATATAGTCCAGATTTTAGCTTATGCTATAGTTTACTAATGTACCTGCAAACACAATATAAAGTTGTTGCTACAACTGATATGGATGTTGTTTCATCTCTCGTTTGTAATGGTTCTGCAGATTTAGTTATTATGGATACTGAGCCGGATTCTGATGTTCTTAGTAAGTGTGAGCAATTTAAAAAGTGCAAATCAGAAGTTCCATTGATTCTTACCTATGTCTTTAACAATAGAGTAAAAGAACCTGAAGGAAAAATCAAAAAATTCGTAAATGAAATTTTTTACAAACCATTTGATCTTAATGAAATTTCCTCAAAAATCCCTGCATTGCTAACAAGCTCTTAAACTTTTTTAATGAACACTTAATACTGTGCGTGTGTACACAGGTAGCCTTAATATAGTATACTTTTTCATACACGATATTTTAATAATTTACTCGAGCAATTATTGAAAAAACCATTCCAATTCTTGCGAATTTGTTACAAAACGGCTTCCCAAAGCTGAGAAATTTAGCAAATCTGAATAAAGAGAACATTAGATTTTTAGCAAATAATTCACATTGATAGTGTGGTATTCTAATTGTAACATTAAGGCACAAATTCAATAACTAAATAACTCAAATTAAAAGGATGTAATGTAAATGAAAAATATATTGATTTATCTTGGTTTAGTTGTAACAATCGTTGCTCTGTATGGATTTGCTTTTACAATTGCTGATCAGCCAAAAGCTGATGGTAAAAAAATATTTGTTGATAGCAAATGCAACATGTGCCATACAGTAACATCTGCTGGAATCGAATCAAAAAAATCTGATGCTACCGATCTTTCAAAAGTTGGTGCGGATAGAACTGTTGAGTTCTTAACCAAATATTTGAAGAAGGAAGCAAAGTTAAATGATAAAGATCATAAATCATCCTTTAAGGGTACAGATGAAGATCTTACAGCATTAGTCCAATGGTTATCAACTCTTAAATAAGAATATTAAAGTTTAAATTTATCATCTATGGCACGTAGATTATCATCAAACGAAAAATTAAGATGCTTCCCAAACATCTTAAAAAAAATACAAACCCTCCTTGTAATCGGATTAGTTATTCTACCCACAAATATATATGCTCAATCGAATGATGACTGTTTAATGTGCCATAGTGATAATACACTAACTATGGAAAAAAACGGGAAAGAAATTTCCCTATTTGTAAAAGAAGATGTTTATAAAAGTTCTGCTCACTCAAAATTAAGTTGTGTATCCTGTCATAAAGGATTTGATCCTGAAAGCATGCCACATGCTGAAAATATTCTGGAAATAAATTGCGTTAATTGTCATCAAAAAGTTTTAACAAAGCATTCATTTCATCCACAGATTATAAAATCTAAAGGATTAGGAAAAAGTTCAGATACTTCATGTAAGAGTTGTCATGGAATTCACGATGTCGTATCACCAAAAAAGTCCACGAGTAAATGGAACAATAAAAATTTAATTGTAACGTGTGGTAACTGTCATAAAGATGCAAGTGATCATTATTTAACTTCAAATCATGCTGAAGCTTTTAAAAATGGAGATAAAGGAGCACCAAATTGTATTTCGTGTCATAAATCCTCTATTACCAAATCAGCTTTTAAGGATAATAAAGTTGAAATGAAAAAAGCACAGGAAAAACTTTGTCTTTCCTGCCATCTTGATAATGATGATGTTAGACAAAGAACTGCTCCTTCCGCAGGGTTTATTCATGCTTACGATAATAGTGTTCACGGTTTTGCTTTGCATAAAAAAAATAATGGTGATGCAGCAAGCTGCACAGATTGCCATTCTTCACATCAAATAATTAAAGGCACCGATTCAAGATCAAGTGTTTTTAGATTGAACATTCCAAACACTTGTGGTAAATGTCACTCAGATGTAAAGAAAGAGTTTACAGAAAGTATTCATGGACAATTAGTTGCAAAGGGAAATGGTGATGCTCCATCTTGCACAAATTGTCATGGTGAACATAATATTTTGAAAACTGATGATCCTAATTCACCAGTTGCATTTCAAAATGTATCAAGGGAGATATGTTCGCCTTGTCACGAATCAATGAAACTTTCTGAAAAATATGGAATTTCTGCTAATCGATATAAAACTTTTTCTCAGTCGTATCACGGTCTTGCTCTTAGCGGAGGCTCAGCTTCTGTAGCTAATTGCGGAAGCTGTCACGGTGTTCACAATATAAAGCCATCCTCAGATCCTACTTCGATGGTAAATAAGAATAATCTTGTAAAGACTTGCGGAACTTGTCATCCAGGAGCAAATGAAACATTTACTCAAGGGAACATTCACGTTACTCTTGAAAAAGCTGATGAACCAATTCTATATTGGATTTCAACAACATACATTTTCCTTCTCATCTCCGTACTTGGTGGAATGTTTATACATAATGTTATTGACCTTTACAGAAAATCCAAAATAAAAAAACTTAAACAACGCGGACATATTAGAGAAGAAAAACACGGACACTCACTTTACCTACGAATGACAGTTAATGAAAGAATTCAACATGCCACAATGGCAATCAGTTTTATGATTCTTGTTATTACAGGATTTATGCTTAGATATCCAAACACCTGGTGGGTAAGCCATATTAGCGATTTATCAAATGACTTTGTTCAATACAGAAGCTGGATTCACCGAATTGCTGCAATTGCTATGATTTTGGTTAGCCTGTATCATATCTATTATATTGCTTTTACACAAAGAGGCAGAGAGTTGGTAAAAGATCTTTTCCCAAAATTAAAAGACCTTACTGATGCAATTGGAGTTGCAAAATTTAATCTTGGATTTTCTAAAGTAAAACCTAAATTAGACAGATTCAGCTATGTAGAAAAAGCTGAGTACTGGGCTTTAGTTTGGGGAACTATTGTAATGACTTTTACCGGTCTTTTAATGTGGATATACATTGACTACATCGGCGTATTTTCAAAACTTGATTGGGATATTGCAAGAACAATTCACTACTACGAAGCATGGTTAGCATTCCTGGCAATTGTTATCTGGCACTTCTACTTTGTCATTTTTAATCCTGATATTTATCCTATGAGCCTTGCATGGTTTAAGGGTACAGTAACTGAAGAAGAAATGGCTGAAGAGCATCCACTTGAACTTGAAAGAATAAAAAAGAAACAGGCTGAAGAAAGACGAAAATCTGAAGAAGATTTAGACGATGAAGTTTAGTTTCTAAGCGTTTTATTTTTATACTAAGTACAATTCAATATTCTTTTATTCTGTGAGAAAACTATGAAGAAAAGATTCCCTCATTACGTTTATAATCCGATAACAATGATAGGCGCCGCAATAGCATCATTATGTTTTGGATTAATTATTTTTCTCTTTGTGTTGGATTTCTTCAGCACTGAAGAAAACACTTACATGGGAATCCTGACTTACATTATTATTCCAAGCATTTTGATTATAGGATTATTGTTAATTGCTTACGGAATTATTAGAGAACGAAAAAGAGAACGTCAAGGCAAAATTCGTGAACAACGACTTCCGGTAATTGATTTAAACGATCCTAAAAAGCGAGCAATGTTTGTTACCTTTTCTGTCGGAACAATTGTATTGATGTTGTTTTCTGCTTTTGGGAGTTTTAAGGCCTATGAATATACTGAAACAGATGAGTTTTGCGGAACAGTCTGTCATTCTGTAATGGAACCTGAGTACACTGCTTATCTTGATTCACCACACTCTCGCGTTGGTTGCGTAGGATGTCATATTGGTTCAGGAACAAGCTGGTATGTAAAATCCAAATTTTCTGGTGCTTACCAGGTTTATTCTGTTTTATTTAATAAATATTCTCGCCCTATTCCAACACCTGTTCATGCACTTAGACCAGCTGAAGGTACCTGTGAACAATGCCACACTCCGTCGCATTTTTTTAACGAGAAAAAAGTTGATTACACTTATTATCTTTCAGACGAGCAGAACACCAAATCTAATTTAAGTATGCTTATGAAAATTGGAGGCGGAAAAAGTGAGCTTGGTTCGATTGAAGGAATTCATTGGCATGTAAATCCGGACAATATTATTTCTTATGTGCATTCAGATGAAAGACGCCTTGAGATTCCTTGGGTAAAAGTAACTTCTAAAGAGGGTAAAGAAACTATTTTTAGAGATAAACGCGCCAAGTTTGATGAGAAAAATTTTAATAAGGATAAACTCAGGACAATGGATTGTATTGATTGTCATAATCGTCCTTCTCACATTTATCATCAACCCGATAAGATGATGAATGAAATGCTCTCAAAAAATAGAATCGATGAATCAATACCATATATAAAAAGTATTTCTGTGGAAGTCCTTGAAGATAAGTATGAAACTAAGCAACAGGCCTTAGAAAGTATTCAGCAACGGATAGAAGATTTTTATAGTTCTAACTATCCTGAAGTTTATGCATCCAAAAAAGGTGCAATTCAGTCAAGTATAGAAGTTGTAAAAAAGATTTACGCGAGAAATTATTTTCCATATATGAATGCTAACTGGAAACACTTCCCTAATAATATTTCGCACGTCTATACACCGGGTTGTTTCCGGTGCCACGATGGTAATCATGTTAGTGATGATGGCAAAGTAATTTCCAATGATTGTAACAGCTGTCATAAAATTATTTCACAGACGGATAATGCTGGTAACACACGTGTGGATTTGAATGGATTAACATTCCAGCATCCTGTTGATCTTGATAAAGCAGAACAATTGCAGCTTTGCACAGACTGTCATTGGAAGAAAGAATAATTATCATCTTTGAATAATGAAAAACTTAGTACTTTTATTTTTTCTTTTATTTTCAGTTAATATTTTATGTCAGGAAATTCCAGATGGTTTTGTTGAAATCCGCGAAGTAATTCCGGATATTATTCTCGATCTTCGCTACGTAACAAATCATAATTTTCTTGGTGTTCCTGTTGTTGGATATGAAAATGAAAAATGCTACATCACAAAATCTGCTGCAGATTCTCTCGCTAAAGTACAAGCCGAACTAAGAAATTTTAATCTATCTTTAAAAATTTATGATGCTTATAGGCCACAACGAGCTGTAGATCATTTTGTTAGATGGGCAAAAGATTTATCTGATACAATTACAAAAAAAGAGTTTTATCCTACAATAGATAAAAGCAGATTATTTACTGATGGTTACATTGCGGAAAAATCAGGACACAGCCGGGGTAGTACAGTTGATTTGACAATTGTTCCCATACCACTTCCCTTTCAGCCTGATTTTGAAGTTGAAAATCAATGTGAATGTTTTGAATCAGAAGATATAAGATTTAAAGATAATTCTATTAACATGGGTACAGGCTTTGATTGTTTTCATTCACTTTCACATACAGAAAACATTAAATTGACTTCGCAGCAAAGAGCTAACAGATTACTCTTAAAATCTCTTATGGACAAGTACGGTTTTAATAATCTCGCCGAAGAATGGTGGCATTTTACACTAAGAAACGAGCCATTTCCAAAAACTTATTTTGATTTTGAAATCAAATAGGTCAAAAAGATTCCCCTCAAAATAATTACTCAATTATTGGAACAAACCCAAAATCCATTTAGTCAAAGCGTCAGAATTAACAATCATTAATGTTTTACAGAGGTTTGTATGAAATCATTAGCGGTGCTGATAATATTTTCTTTTTTTTCCCAAGTCTCTTTTTCAAATCAAATGGTGGATAAGAAACCAAGTAATAATCATTCAATTCAGCTTGCGTTACTTTTAGATACTAGCAATAGTATGGATGGATTGATTGATCAAGCTAAAAGCCAGTTGTGGAAAATTGTAAACGAGTTAGCTACTTCAAAAAAATCCGGTAAGCAAATTGATCTTTACGTTGCATTGTATGAGTACGGAAAAGATGCAATTCCTCAGCAGGAGGGTCATTTAAGAAATATCGTTCCTTTTACTGCGGATCTGGATAAAATATCTGATGAACTCTTCAAATTAAAAACCAACGGCGGAAGTGAGTTCTGTGGTAAAGTTATTCTTGACGCAGTAAGTAATCTACAATGGAAAAAATCTAACGATGAATTAAAGATAATTTTTATTGCGGGAAATGAACCGTTTAGACAGGGTGATGTTGAATACAAAACTGCTTGTAAAAAAGCTGTAAAAAATGGAATCGTTGTTAACACTATATTCTGCGGCAGCTATGATGAAGGTGTTCAGACTATGTGGAAGGACGGAGCCGATATTTCTGATGGGAAGTATATTAACATCGATCACAATGCTGCTATTGTTCATATAGACGCGCCACAGGATGCTGATATAATAAAACTTGGTCAGGAATTGAATAAAACTTATATCGCTTTTGGAAATTATGGACGAGAAAAAAAGGAAATGCAAGCCGAACAGGATGCAAACTCTATGAGCGTTAGCAATGAGGTTATGGTAGAACGAACTGTTACAAAATCCGGTGGACAGTATGGAAACTCTAATTGGGATTTAGTTGATGCAAAGAAAGATGGTTCTGTGAAGATAGAAGAATTAAAAGATGAAGACCTTCCTGACGAAATGAAAAATATGTCTATGCAAGAAAGAAAAGCTTATGTAGTCAAAATGGAAAAAGAACGTGCTCAAATTCAGGTTAAGATTAACAAGTTAAATGAAGAGCGAAGCAAATATGTTGCTCAGAAATTGCTTGAAAATAAAAATGATAACACGCTTGATGCCGTAATGATTAAAACAATTCGCGAACAAGCAAAGAATAAAAATTATTCATTCAGTAAATAAATTAAATGTCACACTAAGCCTGTCAAAGTGTGACAGTCATTCTTCGACAAGCTCAGAATGGCAAGGAAATTCAAATGAAAACTTATGCTCTAGTATTATTGACTATACTATTTTCCATAAATGCATTTGCAGATGGATTTATTGTGATTCCCCGCCCAAATCCATTACCAAATCCGTTTCCGCTTGAGGTAGTATATCATAAAGTGGATGTAAATATTGATGGACAAACAGCGGTTACTAAGATTGATCAATCTTTTTATAATCCCTCTAATTACCAACTTGAAGGTTTTTATATCTTCCCACTTCCAAAAGGGGCGGTTATAAATAACTTTACAATGATTATAAATGGTAAGGAGACAAAAGCAGAGCTACTCGATTCCGATAAAGCAAGAAAGATCTACGAAGACATTGTGAGGCAAATGCGCGATCCTGCTCTGCTTGAATATAGTGAGCAGAATATTTTTAAGCTTCGCATCTTCCCTATCGAACCACAGAGTGAAAAGAAAATATCAATCAGTTACTCACAAATTTTGGAATCAGATAATAATTTGTTCGAGTACATTTATCCGCTTAATACAGAAAAGTTTTCTGCAAAGCCACTAAAAAATGTTTCTGTTAAGATTGATTTAAAGTCTAATGAAAAAATAAAAAACATTTACTGCCCTACTCACGAAGTTGATATCGTAAATAAAAGTGATAATCACTCAATCATTTCTTACGAAGATGAGCATGTAAAACCTGATATTGATTTTAAATTATACTTTTCTAAAAACTCTTCGTCAGTCGGATTATCCTTACTTAGTTATCAAACTGGAAATAATGATGGTTATTTTTTATTAAGCGCTTCGCCATCAATTGAAATAGATAAAAGTAATATTGAAAACAAAGACATTACATTTATTCTTGATGTTTCCGGAAGTATGAGCGGCGAAAAACTAGAACAGGCAAAGAAAGCATTACTTTATTGTGTGAATAACTTAAATACTGGAGATTATTTTAACGTAATAAGATTTTCTACAGAAGCATATTCATTATTTAATTCATTAGAGAAAGCCGATAAGCAAAATATAAATGAAGCAAAAAGATTTATCGATGATCTTCAGGCTATTGGTGGAACCAATATTGAGGAAGCATTTAATTTAGCTTTTAAGAATTATAATGAATCAAATCGCCCACACTTTGTAGTTTTTTTAACGGATGGCAAACCAACAATCGGCGAAATGAACGATGAGAAACTTGTTAAGAGAATCTTAAACACGAATAAAACAAATTCCAGAATTTTTACTTTTGGAATTGGTGATGAAATAAACACTCACCTGCTCGATAAACTTACGGATGAAACTAAAGCCTGGCGAACTTATGTTAGTGACGAAGAAGATATTGAAATCAAAGTCTCAAACTTTTACGATAAAATTCAATCGCCAGCGCTAAGTAATTTGAAATTAGATTTTGATAACATTAAAGTTTATCAAACCTATCCAAAAGATTTACCAGATTTGTTTAAAGGATCAAATTTATTAGTCTTTGGAAGATATAAAGGAAATGGAAATGCAAAGATCACTTTATCCGGAATGCTTAATGGCAAGAAAAAGGAATTTGGATTAAATGAAAACTTTAATTCTTCTGATGATGAATATAATTTCATTCCACCACTCTGGGCTTCAAGAAGAATCGGATATTTACTTGATTTAATTAGATTGAATGGTGATGACAAAGAATTAGTGGATGAAGTAACAATGCTTGCACGAGAACACGGAATTATTACTCCATATACCAGCTACCTAATTATGGAAGATGAAGAAATTAGAGTTCGTGGTGGAAGGTTAGTAGATGGTTTGCAATCACTTGCGCCAAGACCAGAATTGAAAAAAGAAAATGAAGCTGATTATTTTAGAATGAAAGATAAAAGTGGAAGAGGAAGTATTGAAGTCAGTGAAGAATTTCAAAACTTAAACTCGGCAATTAATTATAGCCAGACACAGCAAGGTAAAAATCGATTGTCTTATAATGATTCTAAAGGCAATTTGCAAAATCTTTCTCAGCAAGTAAAAAATGTATTAGGTCGAGCAGTTTATCAGCAGGATAAATTTTGGATTGATAGTGAATTGCAAAAACATCAAACGTTAAAAGTCAAACGAATTCAATTTAATTCTAATGAATATTTTGATTTACTAAACAAAGAACAAGAGACGGCACAATTTTTAGCTCTTGGACAAAATGTTAGATTCTATCACAACAATGTTTATTATGAGGTATATGAGTGATTATAAACCACAAACCCAGTTCCTCAAAGGAACTGGGTTTGTTAAATGGCTACAATCTACTTTCAACAAAATCTAAAA
>OEIV010000850.1_pt1 | contig 15423 bp, 9 predicted proteins | sample 1539231 | NCBI WGS metagenome assembly OEIV01 (sample SAMN03794762, study PRJEB22550) | activated sludge metagenome | feature: wastewater treatment plant; material: activated sludge; isolation source: Wastewater treatment plant of a petroleum refinery complex | place: Argentina: Buenos Aires ...
CACAATAGGTAAATTTAATTGAAAGGGTTCCCAATTTTCACCATCATCAAAACTAATATACATTCCCTGCTCGGTACCTGCATATAATATTCCTTTAACTACAGGATCTGCCCTGAGGCATCGTGTGAAATGATGATCAGGAATACCAGTTGTGATTTTTTGCCAGGTGCGTCCATAATTGTTTGTTTTGTAAATATAAGGATGCTCATCATCCAGTTTATAACGTGTACCTACAATATAACAAGTGCCCCCATCAAAAGGGTCTGCTTCAATACAGTTTATCATGGTATATTCAGGCATTTTGTTTGGGGTTACATTTTGCCAATTTTTGCCTCCATCTCTTGTAACATGTAATAGACCATCATCACTTCCACACCATATGAGGTCTTTTTCTACGGGGCTTTCTACAGCTGCAAATATTGTACAATAATATTCTACGCTTGTATTGTCTTTGGTAATAACTCCACCGCTTGCTTGTTGTTTTGATTTGTCATTGGTGGTTAAATCAGGCGAAATGGCTGTCCAGCTTTGTCCTTCATTTTCTGTCATAAACAACTGATTGCCAGCTGCATACAATCGCTTCGGATTGTGGGGTGAAAAAAAGATAGGGAAATTCCATTGAAAACGATATTTCAATGAGTCAGCACCTTCTCCGATCGGGCTCACAGGATACACACTGATGGTTCTATTCTCGTTTGTTTTATGATTTAGCCTTGAAAGATAGCCCCCATAATTGCCACCATATACAATATCATCATTGGTTGGATCTGCTACGATATGTCCGCTTTCAAATCCTGCACTGCTGCCCCAGTCTTGATTGCCAATACTTCCATGATAAGTTCTGCTCAAAATGCGTACACTTGAATTGTCTTGTTGACAACCCAGCACCCTATATGGAAAATGATTATCTGTAGTGACTCTATAAAATTGTGCGGTGGGCTGATTGTGATAAGTACTCCAATGCCCGCCCCCATCAAAAGAAATTTGCGCGCCCCCATCATCTGCTATAATCATTCGTTGTCCGTCTTCAGGGTCAATCCATAAATTATGATGATCGCCATGTGGGGTGTGAATTGTTTGAAATGTTTTCCCCCCATCGGTGCTTTTATAAAAAGACACATTGCATATATAAACAATATTTTCATTTTTAGGATCTACAAATACTTTATTGAAATACCATCCTCGTTGACGAATTTTGCTTTCGTCATTTTGTTTCATCCAAGTATCTCCAGCATCATTACTTACATATAATCCTCCAGATTTACTTTCTACAATCGCATACAGCTTTTCGGTATTGGATGGCGCTATGGCGATGCCGATATTTCCTAATGTATCTTTAGGGAAGCCTTTATTTGTTGAGATATTTTTCCATGTATTGCCCCCATCGGTGCTTTTCCAAATGCCACTTCCTTCTCCCCCACTTTCCATGCTGTAAGGGGTGCGTTTTACACGCCAGCTACTTACATACAAGATATCGGGATTGGTTGCATCCATTGCCATATCAATAGCACCTACTTCATCATTGATAAACAATATCTTTTTCCAGGTAAGTCCTCCATTGGTGGTTTTATAAACCCCTCTCTCTTCATTTGGGCCAAATAAATGACCTGTTGCTGTACAGTATACAATCTCTGGATTTTTAGGATGAAAAAAAATCTTAGTGATATGTCTTGTATCATCAAGTCCAACAAATTGCCAATGTTTGCCCCCGTCTGTTGATTTCCACATGCCACGTCCTTCACTTACATTGCCTCTCAACGTATTTTCGCCCATACCCACATAAATTAATAAAGGGTCAGTAGCACAAACTTCAACGGCTCCAATACTTCCCCCAAAATATTTATCAGATATATTTGACCAATTACTTCCTCCGTCTTTTGTTTGCCAAACTCCACCACCTGTAGCTCCCATATAAAAAACTTGTTTGTTTTTATAATCTCCACATACACCACTCGCCCTTCCACCTCTGAAAGGACCAATATTTCGATATTGATATTTGGTAAAGAGCAGCGAATCCATAGGATATTTACTTTGTGCCTCTGCCACAAACGTGTAACTTAACAAGAGAAGTATGAGCCATTTTTTCATCCCGTGAAAATACGATATTACCCTTTACAATCAAAACAGCTTTAGGTATGTCTTTTGCCATGTATCGCAATCATGTAGTGTATGTTTGTTCATTAGTAAGGTCAGCATCAGTCTAAAGCACTATTCATAAATGTTTCGTATCAATGATTATATTTGCCCAATCACTTCAGCATGACGGATCCACGAAACTTATTAATACAAGAGTATGATTATGATTTACCTGAAACAAGTATTGCCCGTTATCCTTTAACAAACAGGGAATCGAGTAAGCTTTTGATTTATAAAAATGAGTCCATTCAGGAAGATGAATATGCAAATATCCATAAACATTTACCTAAAGATAGTTTGTTGATATTTAACAACACAAAAGTGGTGGCAGCTCGCTTATTATTTACCAAAATGACTGGGGGAGCTATAGAATTATTTTGTTTGGAACCATCGGAGCAATATGGCGATATCACAAATGCCATGCTACAAAAAAAGAAAGTGATATGGCATTGTTTAGTAGGGGGTGCAAAGAAATGGAAAAAGGGCGAAGTATTGGTAAAACAAATAGATACAAGCAATCCTTCAATGACACTTTGGGCAAAGATGATAGAGAAAAGATCTGATTCGTATGTAATCGAATTAAGCTGGAATATGGAAAACCAACGTTTTGCTGATATCCTTCATTTGGCGGGCGAAATACCCTTACCTCCTTATTTAAACAGAAAAGCGGAAGACACTGATACCGAAAGATACCAAACAGTATATGCGCAACATGATGGTTCGGTGGCAGCACCCACAGCGGGATTACATTTTACGGATGCCTTGTTACAGAAATTAAAAAAGGAGGGTATTCATCAAGCATTTGTAACACTTCATGTAGGGGCAGGTACTTTTAAACCTGTTAAAAGTGAAACTTTAGGTGATCATGAAATGCATGCTGAATATATCGATGTACCATCATCCCTAATTCAGCAATTGCTTGATCAAAGCGGCAAAGCCATTATTCCCGTTGGCACTACCAGCTTTAGAACCATTGAAAGCTGTTATTGGATGGGTGTGAAAGCCACTTTAGATGCTGATGCCAGCATACAGGTCCTTGAAATTAAACAATGGGATGTGTATACTTTACCGCAAAACATTTCAGTTCAAACTGCTTTGCAGGCCTTATTGTTATGGATGCAACGCCAACAAACCATGCGTATCGTTTGCAAAACGCAATTACTGGTGACACCTGCATATACCATACGAGTTGCAGATGCTATCATTACCAATTTTCATCAACCAAAATCTACTTTATTGTTATTGATTGCCTCCTTTGTAGGCACACAATGGAAAACGATTTATCAATATGCATTACAACATCAATTTCGATTTTTAAGTTACGGTGATGGGTGTTTGTTGTGGAAGAGAAAAGAGATATAAGATATGAGATATGAGAAATGAGATATGAGATTAGAGATATGAGATTAGAGATTGGAATGGGTAAAAATGATAACTTAAGGAAATAGGTGTTTTAAATAAAATATTGGCAACAATAAGTATCTAAAAACAGCAGGAATTAAATACTCATTTTATTTTACCTTTGCGGCTCTTAAAACAATTTTATGCAAAAAACACTCAAGCAACTCAATATACTTAAAAACAATGCAGGTACTTCTACAGGTAGCAAATGGTACGACAGTAAAAGTGAAAATCTCAATAGCATATCTCCTGTAGATGGCAAATTGATTGCGACTGTAAAATCAACATCTAAAAATGATTATGAAAAAGTAGTACTTGCTGCACAAAAAGCATTCATTGCTTGGAGACAAGTACCTGCGCCAAAACGTGGTGAAGTGGTTAGACAAATAGGTGATGAATTGCGTAAAAGCAAACAGGCATTGGGTGAATTGGTAAGCTATGAAATGGGTAAAAGTTTACAAGAAGGTTTAGGCGAAGTTCAAGAAATGATCGACATCTGTGATTTTGCGGTTGGGCTCAGTCGACAATTGTATGGCCTTACCATGCATAGTGAACGACCAGGTCATCGCATGTATGAACAATATCATCCATTAGGCATTACGGGTATTATTTCTGCATTTAATTTCCCTGTAGCGGTATGGAGTTGGAATACTGCACTGGCTTGGGTTTGTGGTGATGTTTGCATTTGGAAGCCCTCTGAAAAAGCGCCCCTTTGCAGTATTGCATGTCAACAAATTATCGCAAAAGTATTTAAGAAAAATGAAGTTCCTGAAGGGGTAAGTTGCGTAATCAATGGAGGTAGAGAAGTAGGAGAATGGCTTACAAAAGATACCCGAATTCCATTAATCTCTGCTACCGGTAGCACACGCATGGGTAAAGCTGTTGGGGCTGTTGTTGGTGAAAGACTTGGCCGAAGTTTATTAGAATTAGGAGGCAACAATGCCATCATTATTACTGAACATGCCGATTTAGACATGTCGTTGATAGGGGCGGTATTTGGGGCTGTAGGTACAGCAGGACAACGTTGTACAAGCACAAGAAGATTGATCATACAGGAAAAAGTATATAAAAAATTTACCGACAAACTTGTCAATGCATATAAACAAATAAAGATTGGCAACCCATTAGATGCTAAAAATCATGTAGGACCATTGATTGATACAGATGCCGTAGCTATGTATGTAAAAGCCATTGAGATGGCTCAGGCAGAAGGAGCTAAAGTATTAGTGCCAGGTGGTGTATTAAAAGGCAAAGGCTATGAAAGTGGTTGCTATGTAAAACCTTGTGTGATAGAAGCAAAAAACAATATGCAGATGGTGCAACATGAAACTTTTGCACCCATTCTTTATATCATGAAATACAAAACACTTGATGAAGCTATTGCCATGCAAAATGACGTACCACAGGGACTTTCCTCTGCAATTATGACTGTAAATATGCGTGAAGCTGAACAATTTTTATCATGTGGTGGTAGTGATTGTGGCATAGCCAATGTGAATATTGGAACAAGCGGTGCAGAAATTGGGGGTGCCTTTGGAGGTGAAAAAGAAACAGGTGGTGGACGTGAAAGTGGCTCTGATGCCTGGAAAGTGTATATGCGTCGTCAAACAAATACGATAAACTACACCAACAAACTGCCATTAGCTCAAGGCATTCGTTTTGATTTGTAATGCTCAATCTTAAACCCGGATTTTACATAATAGGCATAAGGTGTAAGTAATAAGGCTAAATAATTTTTCGTTATGACTTGAACTTACGAATCAATCGTTTTTTCATTTTCTATCGTATCAACCCGATATCTATAAGCGTATATTCTATGTGGTTAGGTAGGTCAATTTGCACATACTTTATAAATGTTACAATCCAAATCTATTTTCATTTGCTTTTTGCATGGTATATCATACACGATTCCATTTAAAATTTCATACGATTCTGGCAATTGATATCTGATATTAAAATTTATTCCGCAGACTCATAACGTAAATAAAAGAATCCATTATCGAATCAGCGAGATATCTCCTTTGATCATTTTGCTTTTCCCGTTTGCACTATACTCTACCATATAGAAATAGGTGCCTACTTCCATAGGTTTACCTTTATAATTGCCATCCCAACCTACGGTAATATCGTCTGTTTTAAATAATAGTTGTCCCCAACGATCATAAATTTCGAAGTTTGCCAAATCAAAACCTTCGCCTTTTACTTTAATGGTATTGTTTACAAAGTCGCCATTGGGTGTAAAAGCATTCGGGATATAAATAATTTCATTTTTGACAATTTCTGCGCACTTTGTAATTGAACTCATACAACCCAATGTATTGTATGCATATAAAGTAAAACAATAGGTACCTGTTTGACTGAAAGTCATACTGGCATCTGTTTGAGTAGAAAATGAAGTATTGTTATAGTGCCAATCATAGGTAACTGCATTGCTCGACAAATTGGTTAATGTAAAAGTTGGATTATCTAAATTCGCAGGATTAGGATTGATCACAAAATCTGCAATAGGAAGAGGATATACATAAATGGTAAATACAATAGAATCTGTACCCGGACATTTACCTGATTCGATACCCGTAACGGTGTATGTAGTAGTGACTGAAGGATTAAAAACGATTTCTGTGGTATCGAAATTGGGTGTGGCCCCTGTAGATGGCGACCATTGAATGGTGGCAGTAGGCGAAATATTAAGCATGGTAGTACTTTCTCCTACACACAATGCAGTATCAGCAGGTGGTGTAAGGGTCAATTCGGCTACCAATGAAGCATTGAAACAGGTAGTATCGGGTTGAAAGCGCCATAAGTCATTTGTAATTTCAAGGGTTCCTAATCCTGCACTGAATCCGCCAAATACCCAAAGGTTGTTTTGCTTGTCGGTCCAAATACCAACGCCCCCTTTTCAAGGTATCATGTTAGTAGGTGAAGGTACGCCTTGTACACCGTAACTACCCGCAGGATTGATGATGGCGGCATTGCTTCCGCTAACCCATGTCCATGTATTGTTTGATGAGTTGTAAAGCCATAAATCATTGTAGATATTACCAGCTGTTAAACCTTCAAAGCCACCAAATGACCAAAATACCTCAGAACATCCCAGGGTAGAAACCGTTTGGTTTTCGATTCTATAATGCGGATAATCAATAACATTGGGGTCGCAATTTAAATTATATAGCCCCCCATCATTGACTAAATTACTGCCCGATACCCATGTCCAGTTGTTGGTAACAGGGTTATATTTCCATACATCATTATAATTAGCATTGCTAAAATCTCCTCCTGCAAAAATATAAAAATTACCATCGAGTCCTTTCCACTTCGTATATGAAAGCCTTGCTGGTGGTAGATTTGAAGGTGCCTCAATGCCTTTTACACCATAATTTCCGATTCCGTTGGGCACCATATCTCCTTTCATAAAAGTCCATTGGTTGGTCGTAACATCATATTTCCACATATCATTAAAAACCCCTGAAACGGCATCTTGGCCACCAAAAATCCAAAAATTATTTTGTGCATCCACATAGCTTGATTTGCACTCGGCCCTACCCCCTGGCGTATTATTAGTAGCGGGCACTCCTTGCGTGCCATAGATAGGCAACACATTTGAAAGCAAACCACCTTTTACCCATGTCCATTCATTGGTAGCGATATTGTATTTCCATAAATCTTCTAAAGCGCCTGTTGAAGCAGCATTATCATAACCATATCCTGCAAAAAGCCAAAGGTTGTTGTTGTTATCAGTCCAGCAGTTAGCCCCATATCCTCTTGCACTTGGAAAATTATTGACAGAAGGAACTCCCTGAACACCTGATACCCCTACCTGGTTTGCTGCCCCCTGAGCCCCGCTCACCCATGTCCATTCATTGGTCGACACTGAATAACGCCATAAATCATTGTACAAGTCCCCACTCACAACCCCACCAAACAACCACAAATCGCCATTTTGGTCGGTCCAATAAGCAGTTTGATAACGTGCGGGTGGTTCATTGGTAGGCGCTGAAACACCTTTTACCCCATAATTACCCACAGACAAACCGGTATTACTTCCTTTCATCCATGTCCATACGCCGCTTTGTGCTTTCACCTGTAAAGAAGCGAATGCAATGATGATGTAAACTAATAAAAATTGAAATCCTTGTTTCATCCTACGTTGATTTTGTTATAAATATAATTCCTTTTGTGATTAAGACGTAGAATTTTTATATTTTGTTAATCAATTCCCCTGATTTTTCTGACCAATTGCGCAAATGCTTCTTTGAATTTCATTTCTTCATTGGATGGTTGATGAGCATCCATTATCCATTCCCCATTTTGTTGATACAATTTATAATAAAATAAAAAGGTTTCTTTGGGGGCTGTTTTGTCTAAATCACCTCTTCCAAATTTAGGGATAAACACTTCTAAGGTATCTTGATTTTTTAAAGTAAAACAATAACCTTGACTAAACCAGGTGAGCATAGCGGCATCTTTACTTTCGCAGTTTTCCAGTAAGGATTGGTTGATTGGGTATGAACGCCACACAATAGGTTTGTTATGTTGAAACAATGAATACTCGCCAATTTTAAGGATACTGTCGCTGTTGACAATACTGTACCACAGAAAATTATTTAAGATGGTTGGGTTGGTCATATAGTTTTGATAGGATATATGATTTTCCTGCAACGATTTTTCGAAATGGTTATTGACAATGCTTTTATTAATAAAAGTCATACCCAGATAGCAAATGGTATAAATCAAACTTGAACGCATCAATGTGATTCGTTGACGACTTTCATTTTTGTAACATAATGCAATCACAACCAATATCAAAATGGGTAAGGTAAAAATTAAATCGGCAATAGCTATATTATTGAGCGATACCAACTTACGCGAAAAGGGAAGAAAAATACGTGTACCGTAATTTGTGCAAATATCAAGCAATGAGTGACCCCAAAGACAAGCAATCCACATTATAAACCATTGTTTGTACGAACCCGTTTTTTTAAAAAGCAGGTAGCAAATCCATGCCATCGGAAATGCAGTGAGTAACTCTACAAAAAACGAATGGGTATAGCTTCGATGATAAAGTATGTATTTGCGAGGATCGTTTAAACCTGAATATAACAAATCGAAATCGGGGAAAGTTTTAGCAAAAGCGCCTATCCAAGCTGCTTTTCGCCCGATTTTTTTGCCCAAAATCCGATCCCCAATGGCTGCGCCTAATACAATATGAGTTAATGAATCCAATGTAGCTAATGTATGTTTAAAAGAAAATGAAAATAATAAAAAGTAAAACTAAGAAAGCAATGATAAAGGCAAAGAGATAAAGCAATAACAATAAAAATAGCTTTATAAAAATTTTCCAGGCTGGTGAGGGATACACCTTTTTCAGGGAGATAAATAAATAAATGGGTAAGCCGGCAAAAAGTCCTATGGTCGTGATGGTATCGAAGGTATCGTTCGACCAAATATTGATGAGTAGGATATTTACAAGAATCATTAAAAAAAGCATGCAATGAAAATGAACGCTAAAAATCAGATGGTCAACATAAAACAATTTTTGTTTGCGAAACAAGAAAGCGAGAAACATTGCAAATAAAGGCAATAGTAAAAAAAACACTTTTGAAAAATGGTGTTGGAGTTGTTCACCTATATCATTTGAATGTGAAAATGATTTTCGTCTGATACGTGTAACAAAAAATCCATCTCTTTTTGCAGGGGGTAAAGATTGTTGCACGGAGTCATAAGCCTCCCTAGTTGGCTCATTGGGGGTAAGGTTACCGATACCAATCCTATTTTCACCATCGGCAGTATTGATACCGACCAGTGTTTTTTTATAGGCAATGACCGAATCTTGTTGTTGTTTGGTGAGAGGCTTTTGTACAATCTTCTTTTTTTCATCAGAATCATTTGACATCGCTACCAAAAAGAAAACCGTGGTAATAAAAATATACAATTGAAGTGGGTTTAAATACTTCACCCGCTTTCCTTGTATATATTCAATGGTAGCTAAACCGGGCTTCATAAATAAAGTTTTGATGGTCAGCCAAAACTTATTGTCGTAATGAAAATAATCACCCACAAAGTGAACAACCATATGCATAAAAGAGTCTTTGTGCAAAAATGCTTTTTGACCACATTGTGCACAAAACTTACCTATCAATGGATAGCCACAGTTTAAACAGTTTTCTTCTTTATGATATTCTTTTCTTTTAAATGCCATTAGACAGTAAATGTAATTTCTTTTCAGAAAAAAAATGGAAATTATAGCATGTTTATAGCAATAATACTGAAACAAAGTCAGCAATACTCAACATTTCATGACATTATTACCCACAATTACAGATTGGATTCAATTTTGCAACATGCTTTGGAAATAACAGATACGATATGAATTTAAACAATTTTACCATCAAAGCCCAAGAGGCGATAGCTGCCGCTCAGCAACTTGCTTTTAATCAAAAAAACCAGCAAATCGAAACTGCTCATCTATTGAAAGCGATGTTAGACGATGAAAATAATTCAATTTCTTTTTTACTGAAAAAAAATGATGCCAATATCAGTTTTATTGAGCAAAAGCTTCAGGAAATATTACCTAAAATACCCACCATCCAAAGTGGGGAAGGTGGACAGATTATATCTCGTGAAGTCAATCAAACCGTATTGAAAGCAGGTTCATATTTAAAAGATTTTGGGGATGAATTTATTACCCCCGAACATTTATTGATGGGACTGATGAGTAATAATGATAGTATAAGTCATTTATTGAAAGATGCAGGTTTGAATGAAAAAAACCTTAAAAAATCAATTCAGGAAATACGTAAAGGAAGTACAGTAAATTCACAAAGTAGTGATAGCAGTTACCAGTCATTAAAAAAATATGCCAATAACCTCAATGAAATGGCAGCCAATGGCAAACTCGATCCTGTAATTGGTCGGGATGAAGAAATCAGAAGAACCCTCCATATTCTTTCAAGAAGAAGTAAAAACAATCCGATACTTGTAGGTGAACCGGGGGTAGGTAAAACAGCTATTGTAGAAGGACTCGCTCACCGAATCATTAATGGCGATGTACCCGAAAATTTGAAAAGCAAAGTCATCTTTGCCCTTGATATGGGTTTGCTCATTGCAGGTGCCAAATACAAGGGAGAATTTGAAGAACGTTTAAAAGCGGTGATTAAAGAAGTAACAGATAGTGATGGCGAAATCATTTTGTTTATTGATGAAATACACACCCTTGTAGGTGCCGGCGGAGGAGGTGAAGGTGCTATGGATGCTGCCAACATTTTAAAACCTGCGCTTGCAAGAGGTGAACTGAGAGCAATTGGCGCAACCACCCTCAGTGAATACCAAAAATATTTTGAAAAAGACAAAGCCCTAGAGCGCCGTTTTCAACGCGTGATGATTGATGAACCAAGTATTGAAGATGCTATTTCAATATTAAGAGGACTTAAAGACCGATATGAAAACCATCATCATGTACAAATAAAAGATGAAGCAATTATCGCTGCAGTAGAACTTTCGAGTAGATATATATCAGACCGATTTTTACCCGACAAAGCCATCGATTTGATTGATGAAAGTGCCGCCAAACTAAAACTCGAAATCAATTCGATGCCTGAAGAACTGGATGAACTGGAACGTAGATTGCGACAATTGGAAATAGAAAGAGAAGCTATTAAACGTGAAAATGATGAAAAAAAATTGTTGGAACTAGGTAAAGAAATTGCCAACCTTACCGAACAAAGAGATGCATTTAAAATCAGGTGGCAACATGAAAAAAAAGGGATAGATGATATACAACAAATCAAAACCAATATTGAACAATTACGACAAGAAGCCGATCAGGCAGAACGCAATGGCGACTTTGGCAAAGTAGCAGAAATCAGGTATGGTAAAATTAAAGAACAAGAAAACCTCTTAAATACAAAAACAGTTCAGTTGGAACAAGAAGGTTTACAACATAAACGTTTGCTTAAAGAAGAAGTAGATGCGGAAGACATAGCCGAAAATGTAGCACGAGCCACAGGCATACCCGTATCGAGAATGTTGCAAACAGAAAAAACAAAATTGCTGAATCTTGAAAATCATTTACACGAGCGCGTAGTTGGGCAGGAAGAAGCCATTACCGCTGTGGCTGATGCCATACGTCGAAGCAGGGCTGGATTACAGGATGCCCGCAAACCCATAGGTTCATTTATATTTTTAGGCACTACAGGTGTGGGCAAAACAGAGTTGGCCAAAGCATTAGCTGAATTTTTGTTTGATGATGAAACCATGATGACAAGGATTGACATGAGTGAATACCAAGAAAAACATAGTGTAAGCAGATTAGTGGGTGCACCTCCGGGATATGTAGGTTATGATGAAGGTGGTCAATTAACGGAAGCAGTAAGACGCAAACCCTATAGTGTAGTATTGTTTGATGAAATTGAGAAAGCCCATCCAGATGTATTTAATGTATTGTTGCAAGTGCTTGATGATGGCCGACTGACAGATAATAAAGGAAGGGTGGTGAATTTTAAAAACACCATTATCATCATGACATCCAATATGGGTAGCCATATTATACAAGCAAATTTTGAAAGCATCAATGCAAAAAACATGGATGAAATAGTTGATAAAACAAAAGTAGAAGTGATGCATTTGTTGAGACAAACCATTCGTCCCGAGTTTTTAAATCGTATTGATGAAGTGATTATGTTTAAACCGCTGATGAAAAGCGAAATAAAAGGCATTATTCGTATACAATTAAATCAGCTTGTAGATAGACTAAAAGAGCAAGATATCAACCTTAGTTTTACAGATTATGCCTTAGATTATCTTTCAGAAAATGGTTTTGACCCACAATATGGAGCTCGTCCGCTCAAAAGATTAATCCAAAAAGAAATTATTAATCTTTTAAGTAAAAAAATCATTGCAGGTGAAATAGACAAAGCTAAACTCGTGATGGTAGATGTGTTTGATGGTGTAGTGGTATTGAGAAATGAGTAATACCATCAACACACTAAAAATCGTTCTTCTGTTATTAGTTTAAAGACAATATCTGTAGGCATTATACCGATCTGTTTAAGATTAATTATTCAATCATTTGGGCATGTCTTTTCAAAGGGTGATGATTACATATGTTGATGACAAGCATCTTAAACAGTGGATATAAAAAAAATTGATTGGCATTGAAAATAATACCGCTTTGATATAAGAAATCGTTTATAAGGCTTTTCACACAATACCCTTAAACAGTGTTGGATCTGGTTTTAAGCACTGTCATGTTAATATAAGCATATGGTCTGGTGTAGTAATCAGATGGGTCTCATTTGTTCAGAATATTTTGCAACAAACCTTCACACTTGCTTAGATGAAAATTTAACTTTTCATCTAAGCATTTTAGTTGTTATTTCACATTGATAAAAAACAAAATTGTATGAAACCGCCCATGCTAAAATTCCTATTCGCTTTGCTGTTTTGTTTTGAAGCAACAGACACTTATAGTCAAAAAATAATGATTGGCAATGAGGTCACCAATAGACTTCTTACCTGGGACGATTTTAAAGGAAAACCTGATGCAAACTCGCCCCATTATGCGGTTACTTATTGGGGTATGATCTACCAATTAAATGGCATCAGAACCTATGGCGATTCGGTACATATCGATGAGCTGATTGTTGAATTGCGTATGGATACCAAAAAGTCGTGGTGTAAAAAGGAATTTGTAACCGACGATTTACTAAAGCATGAACAAGGGCATTTTGATATTGGCAAATTATGTCTCAAAGAATTTTTAACCCTTTATCATAATACCACATTTCATAAAAAAGATATGGATGCTACCATGAAAAATATTTTTTACACCACCATGCATAAATACGATGAGCTGGGTGTGCAATATGACCGTGAAACCGATCATAGTCAACAAAAAGAAGCCCAGCAACACTGGAACACTTTTTTTGCAAAATATATTGAACAGTGAGTTAATCACTGACAGCTATGCCATTAAACCCTTACCTTTGCGGGTATGGATATTCAACAAAATCTACCTAACTACCTTGAGCGACTAAAGATAAAAACCCTCAATGCTATGCAGCTAGCTGCCCTTGAGGCAACAGCAATGCATCCTGAACTTATATTGCTTTCAAACACAGGCTCTGGCAAAACATTAGCCTTTTTGCTTGCTATGTTAAGTCATATCGACGAAAACAATCCACATACACAGGTCCTCATTATGGTACCTTCTCGCGAGCTTGTATTGCAAATCGATGAAGTATTTCGAAAAATGGGTACTCCTTTTAAAGTGACACTTTGTTATGGAGGTCATAAGCGTGAAATAGAAGAACAAAATCTTGTGCAGGCACCTGTTATTATTATTGGCACAGCGGGTCGTTTAGCCGATCATATCAGACGAAGAAATATTGAAACCGATTCAATACACTTATTGATATTAGATGAGTTTGATAAAAGTATGGAGCTTGGGTTTCATGAAGAAATGGCCTTTATCATTCAATCCTTAAAAAATGTAACCCGTAAAATATTAACCTCAGCTACAGCCACAGATCAATTACCTGAACTCTTTCAATTGCATGAACCTCATCAGCTAAACTACATCCTTGCTGGTAAAGAAGCATCGAACTTTGCGTTGGAAATGTTCACCCTTTTTTCACCCGAAAAAGATAAAATTAATACCCTGTTCAACTTCCTTTGTTATGCCAACAATCGCCCCTGTATCGTATTTTGCAATCATCGGGATGCTGTAGAACGTGTAGCTCAACTGATTGCAGAAAAAGGGATACGTACAACTTTTTATCACGGTGGTATGGAACAACGCGAAAGGGAAAGTGAATTATGTATGTTTAAAAATGGAACTTCTAATGTACTTATCACCACTGACCTGGCCTCACGAGGTCTTGATATTGCGGGCATTCGTTATATCATACATTATCACCCACCCATGAGCGAAGAGGTTTATACTCACCGCAACGGTCGTACTGCACGTATGAATGATTTTGGCACTGCTATTTTACTGATTTCTGAAGAAGAAAAAATACCAGATTTTATTGTTGATGAAATACAAGATATAGATATTCCTGAAAGTAATCCCCTGCCTTTAAAAACCCAATGGAATACTTTACACATTTCACTGGGCAAAAAAGATAAAGTAAATAAGATTGACATTGTGGGTTTTCTTTCTCAGGTGGCGGGACTTAAAAAAGATGATATTGGACTGATTGAAGTAAAGGATTATTATGCTTTTGCGGCGGTGCGTAAAAGTAAAATCAATGAAACCCTACGCTTGATCAAAGATCATAAATTGAAAGGCAAGAAAGTGAAAGTGGATGTGGCTTTAGCGATGGTAAGTAGTTAGGGGAAAGTAGAGAGTAGAAAGTCATAAGTAGAAAGTAGAAAGACACAAGTAGAAAAGAATAATAATAAACAAGTTAATTGAATGTTGATATTTAATTGATCAAATGAATTTATAATTATACTCAGTGAAAAATTTATTTAAAATACAATATATCTCATTGCATGTCGATGTTGAAAAAACAAAAAAATATTATTTAAAAGAAAATAAAATTGTTGATGATTGTAATTGTGGAGATTGTAGATTTTATGTTGATGTAATACTTAATAAGCCATTAGAAATATTTCAACTGCTATTGAAAACCGGAGTAAATTTAGAAAAAAATGTAGCATCTGAACCTACTGGAGTGTGGTGCATTATTGATGATGGAATTTTTCTATACGTTGAACAAACTTACAATATTGTAGGTCAAATTGTGGATGAAAATGTAAATCTAAATTATAAAAAAATAGAATTTGGATATTTGGTTAATGTGTAAGCTCCCCATTTTTAGTACATATCAAAAGTAAACTATTTTCATTTGTGTTGTTGTTAGAATCTATGGGGCGTAGTGA